>Ga0209309_10001164_pt1 | contig 27379 bp, 49 predicted proteins | sample COGITO_mtgs_1204_2_FD_184807 | JGI IMG/M metagenome (GOLD analysis project Ga0209309, IMG submission 184807) | Pelagic marine microbial communities from North Sea - COGITO_mtgs_120412 (SPAdes) (version 2) | ecosystem: Environmental > Aquatic > Marine > Epipelagic ... | reverse complement strand
ACTGATGTAATTAATGATTTAGTTTCAACTAACATAGACAAACCACTATCAGCAAATCAAGGTAAATTATTGCAAGATACAAAATTAGCAGATGTAATAGAAGATATAACCCCGCAACTGGGAGGTAATTTAGATTTAAACTCTAATGATATTAGTGGCACAGGTAATATAAATATTAACGGAGAAATTGAAGCTAACACTTTAATAGGAGATTTACGAGGAGCGACAGAATTTCAAGCGAAGGCAGGAGAAGATATAACGAAAGGTGACCCATTATATATATCAACTTTTGATGTTTCAGGCAATAAGCCTATTGTAGGAATAGCAGATGCGGACGATTCAAATAAAATGCCATGCTTTGGATTGGCAAAAGACACAGCTTCCAATAATAGTAATGTTAGCGTGGTTACTTTTGGAACTTTATCAGGATTAAACACAAGTAGTTTTACTCTAGGTGATATTTTATATATTTCAACTTCTGGAGCTTTAACAAATATTAAACCTGCTGGCGAGTCAGCAAAAATACAGAATATTGGTAAGGTGCAGCGAGTGCATGGGTCTAATGGATCAATTAAGGTGGGTGGTGCAGGAAGAACAAACGATGTTCCAAATTTAAATCTAGGTAATGTCTTTATAGGAAATTCAAGCAATCAAGCGGTTGCTAGGGGGCTGACTCTTGATGATATATCCCAAACAGCAACTTACAAATTATTAACAGCTACAAACAACACAAAATTAAATAATATTAGTTTAAATCAATCAATAGACCTAGATTCAGTTTTATTTAATGTAGGAGTTAATAATTTAAAAATAACTAATTCAACACACACAGGCGATGTCACAGGCTCAACAGCTTTAACAATAACGGATCAGGCTGTAACTGATTCAAAATTAGCTCACACTTCAACTGGAACGGTCAAAGGTAGAACGACAGCAGGAACAGGATCTATAGAAAATATAACTATAGATACAGATTTAACAACAGTAAGCTCAAATGATGATACTTTAGCTAGTGCCAAGGCAATTAAAACTTATGTAGATAATAATTCTAGTTCATCAATAGCAGATGAGTCAGTAACTAACTCTAAACTAGCTCATATCTCAACAAGCACGGTAAAGGGCAGATTATCAGCAAATTCAGGAGATGTAGAAGATGTAACTGTCGCAGCACTAAAAACAGCGATGAATATTACGAAAGGTAATGTTGGCTTATCAGCCGTTCAAAATATTAATGTAAAAAATGACTGGACACAAAATGCTAGCAAGTATATTGCTAGCTCACAAATTAGAGCAGTAGATGGCAACGGATTAAAACTATATAATGACGCTGGTAATTCAGGATTATTGGTAACTGACAATGGTAGAGTTGAGGCAAGCAACGGTTTTAAGGTTATGGGCGATTGGTTCAGAGTCAATGGAAATAGCGGTATATATTGGGATAATCATGGGGGCGGTTGGAATATGGAAGATTCAACCTATATGAGATGTTACGGAAATAAACTTATTTATACAGCGAATGACATTAGGGGAAATAGGTTTGTAGATAACCAAAACACAAATAGATACATTGACGCATCTGGTCAATCGCAACTTGAAGGAATTACTTTTAATGGCAACTTAATTGCACGCAGAACAGGGTTTAGAGGCGGGGATTATAGTATGATACGATATTATCAATATGCTTATAACAGCAGCCCCAATTATAACACTGTGCACGGAGCTATTGATATTACCTGCGAGCAGGGTTGGAACAACGATAACTTAATGATACGGATGAACAACCAAGGCTACGGCAATAAAACTACTTACATTTATGGAAACTTGCAAGTTACTGGCTCAATATCCAAAGGTTCAGGATCGTTTGATATTGCACACCCTGATCCTAAAAAGAAAGAAACTCACCGACTAAGACATTACTTTGTAGAAACTCCAAGTGCAGGAGGAAATATATATAAATATCAAATAAAATGCAAAAAAGGTAAAAATTATATTGACTTACCAGATTATTTTAAATATTTAAATAAAGATAGTTTAGTATGGGTAAATCCTGTTAAGCATTTTGGAAGGGCTTGGGGAGAGGTTACTAAGAATGGAAAAAAAGTAAAAATAGTAACTGATAAAAAAGGAATTTATAATATTTTAATCTTTGGTGATCGTAAAGACGAAACGGCTATGAAAGATTTTAATGAGTATGGTATTGAATATAAAAATAAAAAATAAAATGACACTAAAAAATTTAACAAATAAAAACGAACTAATAAACAAATTAACTAACTTTAATTTAGCAAAAAAAGATTATAAAGAAACTTTGCCAGAAGAAATAAAGCGAAAAAAAGAAAACTTAATTAATATGATACAAGATATTCAAAGCGACGAGTTTTACATAGAAAACGCAACTGTAGAAGAAAAGCAAGAATTTGCAGATTTTTTAAATGAACTTACTTCTTAATTATGTTTGAGGAAAACGATTTTATATTTTTTCAATCAAGATTTAGATTTAAATATTTGTTTAGATCGATTATACAAAGATTTACTGGGGTTGAGATAAACATAAAAGAAAGGAAGTATAAATTTGAGCATTGTGCAAGATATAGCAAAGGTTATATTTACGAGTGCTTAGGTAGTGCATTTTGGGATAGGAAAAGAAAGGGTTGCATAAAGACTCTAGCAAACGAAAGAATAAAATATAATAAAAGTTATACAAGGGTTTTTATTATTAGGCTGAATGTAGCTTATTCAGAGACTATAGCAACCTATATAAACAAATCTTTGGAAGATCAGTTAGGTAAAAAATATAACGCATTACAGGCGACAATTTCTTATTTTGAGAACTTTTTGCCATCAAGATTAAAAGTTGCATTTTTAAAAAAATCTAAAATAAAAGATTTCTTTTGCTCTAAATATGCTGCTTATCCAGATTATAAAATAGGAAAAATAAAAGAACTACCAAAGACTTTAACTCCTAACGAACTTGCCGCTATATTACTTAATATGGGTGCAGATATAATCGAATTATAACAACATGAGAAAAATACCTTGCCTTTCGTTTTCATTAATTTTTGTCTTATCTTGCTTACTATATTTAGATTATAACAGGTCTAATATTAGGGCTTTTTATGATTACGAGCAAAAAGAAATAACAAAAGTATTAAAACAATGCGGTGCAGGATATTATTTATCAGTAATTCCTGTAGGAGGATTTTTCACTAAAACATACAACTACTCAAAACTATTTACACTTATAGATGATAATTTTATTAATGATGTTAAGCAGGGCAATATTGCATACAAAGAAAAAAAAGAAATAGATAAATGTACATATTCCTTCATAAACGCAACACAAGACAAAAAAGCTAGAATATTTGATAATATTAATCAATTACCAAATTGTAAGACAATACAAAATATGATAGTTTCAACAAATAGAAAAATAAAAAATTTAGGCTTTACTGTAATAAAAAATTACAGAGGAACAATAATTGTTTATATTTTAACAAACACAAACAAAGAAAAAAAATGCAGTAATGAAAAAATAAAAAAACTTTTAGAAAATTTAAGTAATAACATTAAAGATAAAATGTTGTGGACATTATAATAAAAATTGCATCATTAATAACAAATTCTGAACTGACCCCTTTTATAATAATTGTCTTGTTTTTTGTATATAAATTAAATATGCAATCAGAACAAAATAAAAAAGAGATTGAAGAGTTAAAAAGTCATAATCAAAAAAATCAAGAGCAAGAAATAGAACGATTAAAAAAACAGCTTGACAATGCAGTTGAAGGAGTAAAAAGACATGATAAAAACAATCAAAAACATGTAGAAAAGTTATTACTTGAATTGATAAACGATAAAAAGTAATATAATTATAAATCAATAATTTATTTATGAACTTATTTAATATAGTAAGCGATGTTATAAAACCTATCACGGGGCTTATAGACAAAGTACACACATCAGACGAAGAAAAGCTCGAACTGCAAAAAGATATTAAAAAGATAGAGGCAGAGTTATCTTTTAAATTATTAGATTATCAAAAAGAACTAATACAAGCACAATCTAAAATCATAACAGCCGAAGCACAGGGCGAGTCTTGGCTACAAAGAAATTGGCGACCTTTAGTAATGCTAACTTTAGTGGGGTTGGTGGTCAGTTACTTCTTTGGATTAGCTCCTGAATATTTAATAAACAATCCAGATATTGTAGAAGAACTATTTAGTATTGTCAAAATTGGCTTAGGTGGTTATGTTATTGGCAGATCAGCGGAAAAGGGTATAAGAGAGTGGAAAAAAATAAAAGAATAATGAGAAATATAGTATTAAACACAATGCTTTATTGCATAATCTTAATTATTTTGCTAGTAATAATTGAAAATTCAGATGCAAGCGAAATAAAATACAAAGCTTTTATTGGTAAATCAATTACATATTACAATAGTGAAGGTAGTCAAATAAACAAAAATGAACATCTTGGAAGATTAAAAGATCAATTAAAATCTGCTCATGTAGGAATAACTACATTTAAAGAAAAAGCTTTTATAAGTTGTTCAACTAATAGAGTATTTCAACAGCCAGTAAAAATTAGATTTTCAGGTGGAAAAATAGAAAGAAAAATTTTAAACGATAGTTGTTCAACAGGTTACACTTTTATCTCCCCTGTTGGCAATATATCACCAGCCATAATAATATCTAACGCCAATATATATGATAACTACCAAGGAGTCATAACTAAAAAATCAGCAGTTTTAGCTGGTCTTGGCTTTGGATTATTTAAAGATAATAATTATTATGGATTGTATTGGTTTGATCGTAATAATGAGTTTAATATTAAAAATGCTTTTGGTATAGTATATAATAAATATTTTTAATGGACGACGAATTAATTTTTTAATATGACAGACGATAACTTAATAGTAATAAAAAAAAGTAAAGCTAAATCTTTTCTTAAAAAAACAATTAATTTGTGTTATACTTTTTACATTAATACTTTAACAGAATTAACTTTTTTCTGGCGAAAGGTTTTTGAAAACGACAGCAGAATTAGAATCTTGTTAGAAAGCCCTGCGATTGTCTTATTTTTTAATACATTGCTTTTTGGATTTATTGCTAATATTTTTGGAGGATTGATAAGTCAAGTATTATTAATTGCATCTTTTGTTAATATAATGATATTCTTGTTTGATAAAATGGGTTGGATAAAAAAAATTAATAAATAAAAATGCAAATAATTAAAAAATCTATTTCTATTATTTTAATATTTACCAGCTTTTTCCTTTTTACAAACTTATCACACGCCAAGACTAAATTAAAAGAAAGAGACTATCAGGTAGTCGATTGTGGCAGAATTGGGGGAAGTATAGAAACTCTGGTCGATGGTGGCAGGGTGGATTGTGAGACAAAATATTCAGTAATAGAATATGATTTTGCCAAAAAACATCATGAGTGTTTATCTCAAGCATTATACTATAGCAGAATTACAGGCAAGCACGGTATTTGCTCATTAATTATCGAATCTAAAAAAGATTTTAAATATATAAAAAGAATTGAAGATACAATTAAATATTACAACTTAAAAATAACAGTAGACACAATAGAAAACTTAAACTAATATGTTCTGGAACAAAAAGCCTAAATATGAATTTTCTAAGCAATCTTTAGCTAATTTAAAAACTTGCGATAAGAGATTACAAAAGTTATTTAATGAAGTCATAAAACATTTTGACTGCTCTATTATTGGCGGGTATAGATCAAACAGCGAACAAGAGTATTTTTTTAAAAAAGGTTTAACAAAGCTTCGTGGAGGCGAAAGTAAGCATAATTTACAGCTTAGTCAGGCTGTAGATGTTTGCCCTTATCCAATAGATTGGAACAATCACAAAAGATATATTTTACTTGCTGGTTATGTTAAAGGGATAGCAAGCCAGATGAATATTAAAATCCGTTGGGGTGGTGATTGGGATTCAGATAATATCATGAAAGATCAAACATTCAATGATTTACCACACTTTGAAATTATTGATTAATACCAATATCTAGCCTTTTGAGTTTCCACAAGAGGCATTATACCTTGAATTTTAAATCTTGATATTATGGTGTTTGGCACTGTAGCATCTTTTCCAGAATCTTTTGACATACTTTCATTATATAATTTATCATTAGAAGCCATTTTATCTTTTTCTTTTTGAATATTATTTATTTCTTGATTCTTTTCTTTTGCTGTTTTCATTTTTCTTCTGCTGGGTTATTTAATAAATAATTTTCTATCTCTTCGATACTCTTTCCAATTCTTTTCGCCTCGTATTCTCGATAATCATTGTAGTCTATATACTCATAAATACTTCTTTTAACCACCTTTACTAAATCATCTTGATCTTTATATTTTTCTTGCCAAGTTTTAACTCCTATATGGTGGATGCCCTCTTCACCTCGGTGGTGACGAACACACAAAGGTATTATATCATAATTGCTAGATTTAGCACCGTAACCCCTGTTTTTAGTGTTGTGGTGTATCTCTGGTATTCCTCCACAGATTATACAGCCTAATTCAGCTACAAGCCCCATATAAGCCCGCTCTTGTTTACTTGTCTTTTTCTTCATAGTCATCTTCTTTTTTTAAGAATAAATGAAACCTATCCCAAAATTCATCCGTTATATCATCTTCTTCAATGATTTCACTATAAAAATTCTCTAATTCGTCAATTCTTATTTTGCACTGATCTAATACAAAATCTCTATAATCTTTATGTTTTTTAAGTCTATATTGATTATTATGTAAGAAACATAAAAACCCCTCATAACTTACTAATAAGTCTTTTAATACTTTGTTTTTATTTGTCATTTTATTGATTGAATTAAATGTTTAATTACTGGCACAGTAAAGGAGTTGCCAAGACCTTTGTAGCCTTGCGTATTGCTAACCATAGAAACATAATCATCAGGGAAGCCCCATATAAGCCTGCTCTTGTTTACTTGCTTTTTTTTTCATGATTATTTTTTTCAGGTAAATTGCAAATATTGGCAATACTTAGTTTTAATTCTATTATATTTAATTCATCTTTTAATAACTCTGATCTTTCATTGAAGTTTTTAATTGCGTCTTGTATTTTAGAACGCTGTTCTTGATCAGGATTGACAGAATACTTTCTTATAAACTCTTCAATACTTTTTTGTGTGTTTTTTGGTAATTTTTCTAACATATCATTTTATTATTAATATTTTTATTTGTAGTAAACATTATACGAGGGAACATTGTAAACCTTAAAAAGTTTAGGATAATATTCTACATCTTGTATATAATTATTTAACTTTTTTTTATTTTCCTGTATTTCGTAGGGTTCACGAATTATTACACAATTTGATAATATTAAAAATATTAAAAGTATTTTCATTTTATTATTGATTGAATTAAATGTTTAATTACTGGCACAGTAAAGGAGTTGCCAAGACCTTTGTAGCCTTGCGTATTGCTAACCATAGAAACATAATCATCAGGGAAGCCTTGAAGCCTGCAACATTCGGTAGGGGTTAGTTTTCTTATTCTGTAATCTTCTAAAAGCATACTATCTTTTTGAACGGTGGTTAAGGTATTAGCTTTTTCTGAATAGCTTGTCTCAAATCGTTGCTCTGTTTTAGCTCCTTTTATATCTTTTCTTCTACTATCTACGATATTTCTGCCCCTTTGTGCTATGGCGTATAGACCTGTTTTAGCACCTCTACCTCCACCATTAGCAGAGAGGCAAACACTTTTACCATCAACTGAATATATTCTGTCCCCTTGCCCCCCTTTGTTAAAGTGTCCTACTTTGATAACTGTACAACCATCATTTCCAAAACCCTTATGGGTTGTGGCAGTAAGGCAGATACTTTTTTCATCTAGTTTTTTTAGGTTTTTTACTTTGTTATTTTTAGTATATGTTTTTAAGGCTTTTTCACTAATATAATATTTTTCATCAACATTTTCTTCAACTATGTCTTTGAGGTAAATTTCTTGATCTTCTGGTTGTTCTATCTTCACTTGTTCATACTTGCCATCAACCAACTTACCAACCCAATATAATCTTTTCCTGTTTTGAGCAGTTAATAAAGCACTATTAATCATTATAGGCTCTATATCAAATAATTCTTTACTTATTATTTTGGCATTTTCTTTACCCATTGAATAAACATTCTCAAGTATAAAATACTTAGGCTTCACTTCATTTAATATCCTCAGATATTCATAAAATAGACTTGATCTATCACCCTGTAATCCTTTTCGATCTTTTTTAGCAATAGATAAATCTTGGCAAGGACTTCCGCCTATTAAAAGATCAAATCCGTTATAACTTTTTTTCTTAAAACTTAATCTACACCTTTTTTCACCCTCTACCCATCCAAGGCTATATTTATCAGATTTAACTTGTTTAACATCTCCAATATGCACAATATCAGAATGATTAGCCTTAGCAACTTGTATAGCATATTTATCAATCTCACTAGCATAATATTGGCAATCAATATTTAATTCTTTCAATGCTTGCCTACAGCCTGAAACTCCATCAAATAAACTTAATATTTTCATTTTATTACTTCTTTAAATTGATAATTAACATATTCCTCCTCTCTTTTAAAAAGCCATAGCAACATTTTTTTCTTTATTATGTATGTAGAATCTTTAGCAGTAATTTTACTTTTTAAATCTTCTACAATAATGGCTCCATTTTCTTTATAAACAAAATCAGCAATATATTTTATTGATCTCCTTTTTTCACCTTGATTATCTTGAAAAGACGGTTGCAATTCAAAATCTTTTTGCATCTGAAGATTAGATATTTTTCCTGCTTTTTGCAGTAATTCTAATTCTACAAATCTTTTATATTCAGCTTTAGAGTCAAATTTTATACCATTAACTGTTATAGGTATATTTCTATATTTTAATCGTTTTCTCATAATTATTTATTTACCTGTTGAGCCATAACCACCCCTTTGAGTGTCCTCAATACTTTTCACTATTTCCATTTTACTTGGATATAGTGGTCTTATTAGCATTTGAGCGATTTTATCCCCTTTTGTAATAGTGTAAGGTTCGTGTCCTGCATTATATAGAATAACTCCTATTTCTTTTCTATATAAATTATCTATTGTTGCAGGTGAGTTTAAAACTGTAATTCCATGTTTTAAAGCGAGTCCAGAGCGTGGGCGTAAATCAGCTACTGCATAAGATTTTAAGTTGAAGAATCCAATATCAGATTTAGGCTCTTTAAAAAACCACTTATCACATAGTTTTGATGTATTAGTGACACTAACTAAAAACCACTTATCACATAGTTTTGATGTATTAGTGACACTAACTTGATATTGCTTAGGCAACTCAAGGCTAATTCCTGTTTTCACAAGGACTCGTCCCATAGGACATAAATCCACATACTTGCCATCTGCCGATTTATACATAGTAAAATTTCTATCTTTTAAATGATTAAAACTAAAATCATCAGCATATATGTCCCATAAATCTCCCTGATTCTCCTTAGCGGGTGCTTTTGCTGTATCTGTTAGTAGTTTTACTTTAAATGGTATATTCATTGTCTTTTGATTTTATTTAATTAAATTCTGTAAAATATTCGTTTACACAAAACATTTCTGACTGCCTCCCGCATTCCTTCACTAAATCCTCCCCTTCTTCATCGCTCATTGGATTCGCAGCTCTAGCACAATCTATAATAAACTTTGCTCTTGCTTCTGTATCACAACTAATCTTATATAAATAAGATTTATTAAAACATAAATCACCGCTATTCCTTATAAAACCGAAATCATATATTTTGTTAAATCTTTTACACCAATAACCTCCTGGTATTTCTACTCCTGACTCATCTTGCATACAACCACTTAAACTTATTGCTATAAGTATTATTATTATCTTTGCTTTTCTCATAATTATTTAATTAAATCCATCAATTCTTTATCAATAGACAGTGAAAAGCCCCTCATCATTGACCACCGATCAATTTTTTTTAAAACTAGTGTCATTTCATCCTTAGTAATACCTTTAAAACTTTTCTCTATAGGTATTACATCGTCATTTTTATTCTTAATTTCTTTATACCAACCACCAGCAAATTTAAGAATAAATTTGAATTCATCTTTATTAAATATCATGTCGCCCAACTCTTCCTGTTTTGCATTATACTGCGGTAACAACTGCTTCCTAGCTTCATAAAAAGCTCTTAGCTGCGGCAATGTTTTTTTACTAGAAGAAATTTGTAAATATAAATCACCTTTACTATTTTCTAATAATTTTTTAAAGTGATTTTTTATAACTGCAAAATTTTTCTCAAAATCACAATTTTTATCATACTGTTTTATTCCTCGAATTTCAATATATCTAAATTGATATTTAGAAAATTTTATATTTTCTATTTTAGATTTATAGTTCATGTTTTAATTTTAGTTGGTTAGGTATTAAATCAGTAACACAAATTTTTAAAATGTCGGCAATTAAAACTATCCAAGAAAATTTTATCATTACCTCACCCCGTTCCCATTGCTCAACACTTTTTGTACTAACATTAAGATTTTTTGCTATTTCTCTTCTAGTCTTTTTATGTTTTTTTCTTATTTCTTTTATATTGCTGCCGAGAATTTTATTAATTTCTTTTGAATTCATCTTAATTGCGATTTTAAGTTTTTAATAAATTTCCTAGTGGTTTTTGTTGGAATAGTTTTTTACTCTCGTAACAATCTTCAAACCTACCAACCAAATTTTTATTAATTAGGAGTTTTGTTTTTAATATGTCAATCTCTTCCAAAAGATCCGATTTTGATTTAAAATAATTTATTATCATATTATTGCAATTTAGTTAATATTTCATTTTTTAAGTCAATACTTTTAATTAATAGTTCAGATAATTTTTTAATATATTCTTCATCTCTATAAACTCTTACCACAAACATTTTTTTATCATCTTTAAAAAGTGGGTGATAAGATATAAAATCACAATATTCTCTTTCTGATATATGTAATCCTCCCTGCACTTGGGATTTATATTCTGTTGGTAATTTATTATCAATCAAATATTTTAAATGATTTTTTTTCAATGGACATTTTATTTCAATTAATCCATTATCGCTAATTAATCCGTCAGGAGAATAACCTATTTCATCTTTTCTAATAAAAGTTACTTGATCAATTTTAACATCATTAACAAAAGAATAATAACTCCTAGCTTCTTCTTCTAGCTCATTACCTCGAGTCATAGCTTCACTTTGGAAAGATGCTTCTGGCTCTATTAAAAGGCTATCGCTTGCCAACTCAAATGCATAATCTTTTAATGATTTACTTTCTGCACCTGTAGAGGTAATAATTTTTTTAAAGTTGCTAGCAGTTGCAATACCTAATCGTAATTGCAACCACTCTTGAGAACCCTGCTCAATATCCTTAATTATTTCCATTATTATTATTTTTAATTTTAATTTTATCTTTTAATAAAGACATAGCTTTTTCAAAGTCACTTGACTTAAATTCTTCTAAAGAATCAGCCTTAAAATGTTCTAAAAATTTAGACTCTTCTGCCCCAGATTCATCTAATAGTTTTTTTAATTTCTTATATTCTTCAATGGAGATTGTTGCCCAATCATCTTGAATATCATCTTTATTATACAATGATAATCCTAAACCAAAAACAGCTATATTCTTAGTCAAGCACCTCATAATTGCTGTATTAATATCAAACATCGTTGCCACTTCAACAAATTTAGTTTTAAAAACATCTTTATTTTGTTTCTTTGACTGATCCCAATCTTTTACTTCATAAGAATATCTCTCACTTTTCATAGTTTTATTAGCTCCATCAGTAACCATCATCCACATTTCATGAGTAATATCTTGAATGGTTATTTTGGTAAAGACCATATACCCCTCCTCACTTTTAAAAAAAGGTAATCCGTTATCATTTTTAATAATCTCATATCTTGCATTAGGATATATCTTGCAAACTTCCCTCCAAGCATCAGACCAAGATAAATAACTTAATGTTTTTTGCTTTGTTTTTATTTTTGATTTAATATCTACGGAGGATAGTCTAGAAAATATAGAGTCTCCTTTTAATTTAACTTCTGTCATTTTATTTATTAATTAAATTGTTTAATTCTATTTCTGCTTTGCGATAATGTTCTTTTGCGTCATTACTAGATTGTTGTATTATATCACTAATTTTTTTAGTAACATTTTCTATATCAGTATTATCAAGAAACATTTCATGAATTAATTTGTTTAATTCTTTTTCTTGCGATTTAGTATATTTGTTTAACGCCATGATTTTTTTAGTTTAGGTTAATTACAAAATCAATTATATAATCACTAATTATAAAAGTCAATCTTTTTATTATACAAATTTAACTAATATTTTTACTAAAAAAGTTTTAAACGGATTAAGATTTGCTAATTTTGTTAAATAATATTCTCCATGAATATCGACTTTATAAATATAATAATCTAAAAATTTATCTTCTCTTTTGAGAATTTTTTTTATTACTTTGTTTGACATTTTTTTGTTAATTTAGTTAATTACTAAATATATTATATAATCACTAATTATAAAAGTCAATCTTTTCTTGCAATTTAATTTTATATATATTATATTTTTTTTGTGGGGGTGAACTCATATCTCTTTTTTTGGTTTGGTTAATTACGCCACCTCCACAACAATTATGTAATTAACTTAAATTAAAAAAATCATGAATAGAGAACAGCTTTTAAGATCAAACTCAAATTTAACTACAGCAAGAAATTTAGCTATATTTTCAGTAGTTGCGGCTAATTCTGGTTTTGGTTATGCTTCTTACGCTAGAGATACTAACCAAATTACAGAAAGTTCAGCAGTAGCAGGTGCGGTAGCGTGGCCATTAAATGGCGTGGGGATATTGGGTGTAGTTATGTGTAATTTTTATATTTCAGTAAATAACTCACGATTAGCAGCAATACAATCTGACATAGAAACGCCAAGCAACTCACCAAGTTCTGCTTCGATTAACTCAAGAACAGAATTAGAAAAAGAATAATATTTGACTTTTAAAAATAAATAATTTATAATCAAATTAAAATTTTGTACCAAATTTTAAAAGGATGGAGAAGAAGATCAATCTCTTCTTCTTCGAATAGTAAGTAAAAGTTAATAAAGCAAAGTTAAAAAAATGAACAAATCAAATATAGACAATATAATAACAGAAGAAGCCCAAAAGCTTATTGGTTATATTATGCCAATTCTTGAATCAATGAATTGTCAAGAACAACACAAAAAAGGTTTTAAAAAATGTCTTTGGAAATTTAAGGACAATTTAAGTGAAAAGTTAATAAGTGAAAAAATAAACAATGACAAATCAAAATACTAGAGATAGTTTTATCTTTTATAGATCGTTTTACGAGTCTATAAATCATCTTCCAGAAGATCAGCAATTACAAATTTATAAAGCTATTTCTTCTTATTCTTTAGATTTTAAAGATGTAAAACTCGAAGGAATACCTAATGCCATCTTTACGCTTATAAAGCCCCAACTAGAAGCTAACAGAAAAAGATATTTAAACGGTATAAAAGAAAAGAAAAAAAGCAAAACAGAAGCAAAACAGAAGCAAAACAAAAGCAAAACAGAAGCTAATGTAAATGTAAATGATAATGTAAAATGTAGAATTAATAATGAAAATAAAGAATTAATAAATAAACAGTTTGAACAGTTTTATGATTTATATGGAAAAAAGAAAAGTCGTAGTGATGTAGAAAAGAAATTAAAGGCAGCATTAAAAAAAGATAGCTTTGATAATATTATGTCAGGATTAAACAACTACATTAAAAATAGGTCAAGCGACAGCCAGTATTGGAAATATCCATCAACTTGGCTTACTCAAGAGTGTTGGAAAGATGAATATACAGAATCAAATTCAACTGAGAATTCTTTTGATAGAGTATTAAAAGAAATTCAATCAGATCAACTTAAATTAAAATAATTATGGCAGATAGATTTAAATTTAGAGCTTGGGATAAACCTAGTTATAATTCTCCCGAAGGTTGTATGACTTACTTTGATATTCATAGAGGCATAGAAGATTATAATGTAATAATGCAATGTATCGACAAACGAGACAAAAATAATAATTTAATTTTTGAGGGTGATTTGTTAAAATATAAAGCTTGCACTCAAGAATATTTACTTGAAGTTAGTTATGATAAAGAGGATTTACAATTCAAATTTTTTTCTAAAGATAATAATTCATATCCTAGCGTAATAACATCTGACGGAGTTAAGAGTTCAATCGCTGTGGTAGCTTCGTTTGAACTGTCAGAGTGCGAAGTTGTAGGAAATATTTATGAAAACCCCGAATTATAAACAAATGATAGATAAAGAAATATATTTAAAAGGACTAAAATTAATTTGCCTGGATGCAGGACTAGAATTTTCAGGAGATAAAGGCGACCAACTGCTAAAAGGTAAAATAATACTATTTGAAAACTTTTTACAATATTTTACAAATGAAGATTTTGAAAAAGCAACTTTAGAGATTATAAGGAAAGAAACTTTTTATAATAAAATACCACAAGTAAAAATATTTATTGAGTATTGCAAGGATCAGAAAGCATTTAGAATTTCAAAAGAAAATGCAAAAAAAATAGAATTAATTAAAAGCGAAAAGCAAAAATTAATTACTGAAATTTATGAATATTTCAATATAATTTATGGAGATTATCTATTTAGCTCATTAGCTGCAACATTTAGATCATACAGCAAGAAACAAATAGAAAAAGCATTTAATAACCTAAAAATGCAAAAGTCTGTAACCTTGGAAAATTGGACAAAAGAATTAAATTAAATTATGCAAGTAGGAGAAAAAATTAGAAAATTTATAATTATAACAGAGGAGGAAAGTGAAAAGGTGGATAAGTACTTATTCCGCTGTTGTGAGTGTGGAACAGAAGTAAAAACGACGCTTGGACAAATAAAACAAGCAAAGCACGATCACTGTTGCGGAGTCAAAAAAGTTAATTATAAATCAATCACTTTACCAATAAAGATGACAGAAAACAATGTATCACAAATAGCGAAATATCTAAATTCTGTCTATGATGTAAAATCATATATTTTTCAAGGAGATAGCAGAAAAAAATTATTAAAAATAAATAAAACAACAGTTGAAATTGGAGATATAATAAATATAAAAAATAATAAATTAGCAGTAGAAAGGAAATATTTTAATATTTATGCTTGATTTTTATAATTAACAATTCTACTATTATTGATGTAATTAATCTTAAACTAAAAAAAAATGAAAATAACAATTAAAAATATTTCACACGATCAAGTCAGAAAACTTAACAAAGAAATTGAAAAAATAGATAATATAAATTTTGGAGGACTCTCTAGTTTTGTAGATAAGACTGCTGAATGGCAATTTACCGATCTTAAAGAAGAAACAAAGGCTGATGTTGGAAAGTTGTTCTTTAATTCTGGATTTAAACCTACATTTTTTAATTAAGTAAAAAACAACTAAATAAAACTAAAAACTTAATATAAAAATTATGAACAAAAAACAATTTTACAAAGATAAACACAAAAAAATAATTAAATCTTTTAGTATAATATCTTCAACACTAGCCAATTTTAAAGAGACAAGATTAACAGATGTTGAGATTAATGTTTTAAGATCAGAATCTTATGAGCTAATAAGACAAATTAATCAATTTGAGGCTGGTAGAAATATCTTCATAGATAACGATAAAGACCAATAAATAAAATTAAAAACTTAATATAAAAACAATGCAAAAACTAAGAATAGCAAATGTATATAATAAAGAAAGTAATCAATATGAAAAAAGCACTTTTGAAATAAGAGAAAGTGAAAAAATTATTTCTGGTAAAGTAAATATTTCTACAAAAAAAAATGATATATATATATCAAAGACATTGCCGTTTGTAGCATTTAAAAGCCAAATAGACAGAGACACAGAGAGGGCTATTCTAGATAGTAAGGGGCAACTATTCGAAGCAGAAATAAACTTAATTGCTGATAATTTTCAGGATCAAAGCGGAAAAACAATTAATTATATAAAAGTAGTTATTAATCAGGCAAAATTTGAAGCAGTAGATAAACACAACGAAGCAAAAGCGAATGGGTATCAATCTGAAAATTTACTAGATGATGACATACCTTTTTAAATAATTAGTTGACATATTAAAAGAGTAGTTTATACTTAGTTAAGTAATTAACTAAAAATAAAAATTATGAAATTTGAAACAATAGAGCAATTAATTAAAAAATACCCTTTTTTAAAAAGCAAAAAACTTACACCATACCAAGAAAAGCATTTATTAAATAATGATATAATTTCAGTTGATGAAAATTTAAACATAAATTGCATTGATTGCAAAGATTGTAAAAATTGCATAAATTGTACGCGTTGCATTAATTGTACTAATTGCACTAATTGTTATAATTGTAAAGATTGCATATATTGTAGAAGATTATCATATTGTGAAAATTGTACTAATTGCACTAATTGTTATAATTGTAAAGATTGTTCTAACTGCGAAGATTGCCAAGATTGTATAAGATGTACACTTTGCACTAATTGCAGAAAATGCCAAACATCAGAAGACTGCCAAGAATGTGTATATTGTAAAGATTGTCAAGGTTGTTATGATTGTAAAGATTGTAAAGATTGTGAACATTGCACTAATTGTTATAATTGTAAAGATTGCATTGATTGCACAAGTTGCGAGCATTGCCAAGATTGTATAAGATCAGAAAATTGTAAAAATTGCGAAAAATTAGAAGATTGTAAAGGGTGCGTATATTGTGAAGATTGCCAAGATTGCATAGATTGCGATGATTGTTTTGATTGCTATAATTGCGTAGGTTGTGATAAATGTGTTGACGAACATAATTCCAATTTTTTGAATTTGATATTCTGGTAACGTTTTATGTTTAGCTTGAGTTAATTCTTGCAAAGAAGAAATTGCACCTTTGGGTGGAGTTATATGTTCTTCAATTAATTTTGACCATAATTGAGTAATAATCTTTCTGGTAAAATAAAAATGGAAAAATATAAAAATCATTCAGAAAAAATTAAAAAAGGACAAGCAAAATCAGACAAAAGGGCAGGCAGACCAAGAGAAATTGACAGAAATGAGATAAAAGAGTTAAAAAAAAATTATACAATAATGAAAATTTCAAAAATGAAAGGAATCTCAAGGCAAGCAATATATAATATATTAAATGAAAAATAATGAAAATTAACACTAAAGCAGAAGACTTACTAAAAGCATATAATAAATCAATTAATGAACTACTTGTTGAAATCTTGCTAAGATCAGATTACAAAGATATTATCTTTGGCTTTCATGACGGCAAGCAACTTTTAGATTGTGAAGCGGCAGAGGGTACAAATTTTTTAGCAAGTGACGGTAGTGACGAGGGATTAATCACGGGGGAATGGTTGCATAACAACATAGGAGAAACATTGATAATTAATGAAGAGTATTGGATAACAACGGAAGACTTAAAGCAAGCTGTAGAGCTAAAAGTAGCTAATATTGAAGATATATTTGATTATTATGATTATGTGCATGACTCGGAGGAAAAAAGGAAAAAAGTTTTAAATTTTAAAAATTGGTATAAATTAAAATAAATAGTTGACATATTAAAAGTAGTTAGTTATACTTAGTTTTGTAATTAACTCAAACTAAAAATAAAATGACTAAACATAAACACTATGACACTGCTTACAGAGCTTATTATGCTATAAGTTTTTCACCAAAAAAAAGAGCAGTAAGCGCATGCAACTATTTTGACGAGATAAATAAAGAATTTACAGAATTAGGAGCAGATGAAAGAGCCTTTACAAAGTTTGAGAGCTTATTTCTAGCCTCATTAAACGCTAAAAGCAATTGTATGTCTCCAATGATTACTGGACCATCTAATTTTCCAGTTGCTAGGATGGAAAAAATGAACAATAGAGAGAGGGCAAGAAGTCAAGAAATGTATGATTTTATTGATAAGGTAAAAAAAGCAATAGATAAGAAAAATAACCCCTCAAGCGAGATAAGGTCAGATGAGCAAAACGCAGAGAACGATAGGGTGCAATTCTTTTTTGATGATAAGCCAGAAAGGGCAGGAATTGACATAATGAAAAAACACGGCTTTAAATGGTCAAGAAATAACAATTGTTGGCAGAGGCTTTGGAATAATAATTGTATGTACTCGGTAAATCATTATATATTACCAGAATTAAAAAACTTAAAATAAATAGTTGACATCTTAAAAAGAGTTAGTTATAATTAATTCTGTAATTAACTCAAATCAAAATAAAATGACAGATTTCACAAATTCAGAATTACATAAATCTATTATTCAAGCTTCTCACTCTAAAGAAAGACTAACTAACAAATTAGACTATATTAAAACATCGGTAAATTACTGGATAAAACGAGATAAAGAACAGTTTATTTTTTTTCGTGACGCGGAGCATTTAACCTTGAAATTACTACTTGATAAATAGCTGTTAAGAATTACTTAATAAGTCATTTCTCCTATAACTTGACTATTTAGTCAATTAGCTTATTATGTTATTATAATAATCTTAATTAATTAAATATGGCAGTAAACAAAAAGCAAGAAGACAAAGAAAAGTCAGGAAGACCTAGAGTTATACCGCAAAAATGGAACGAAGAATTAAAAAAGAAGATATTAGACAGCTATGAAAATGGTGGTAGTGATATAGTGGCGATTGCTTTATTGGATATTACAAGAGAAACTTTTTATAGAATATTAAGATCAGACGAGGCAAATCTTGAACCAATAGAGATAAATTTTTTAGACACAATTAAAAGGGGGAACATATTAAGTCAGGTCTGGTGGGAAGAAAGAGGACGCAGAGGGACAGTTGGAGAGATTGACGGGTTTAACAATGGCGCGTTTGTTTACAACACTAAGAACAGATTTAAAAGGGACGGATACAATTGTGTTTGGGCTGATAAGCAAGACCTGGAGCAAAATATTAAATCAGATGATGGTATCCCAGTAATATTTAATCTAAAAACAGAAAATAACTAAAAAACTGAACCCTTATAAACCAGGGATTAGGCAACTTCTTCCACGGGGTGGAGACAAATAAAACTGTATGAAAAACCTAGAAGTATTAAAAAAGATAAATAATTTAAAAATATCAGATTTTAAGACACACCTAAAAAAATATAAAGTTTTTAATTTAAAAATTTACACCCTACCGAAATCGTACATAAACAATATGAGCGATGATATTTATTCGTGCATTACAACAGATAATAGCAAGCTAACAATTAAAGAAGCAGAAAATAATATTTTAATATCTGTTAAGAGTTTATTAAGAAAAGCGAATGGAGTTTAATTTACATTATAAACAAACATTATGCTTAACAAGTAAGGCAACTGAAATTTTATATGGAGGGGCAGCAGGTGGGGGCAAGTCTCACTGCATGAGAACTTTAGCAATAGCTTATGCAGGCTTTATTCCTAACATACAAATTTATTTATTTAGAAGGAAAACGGAAGATTTAAAAAAAAATCATTTATACGGTAAAAATGGATTTTTAAACATTTTATCACCACTGATTGAAAAAAAAATAGTAAAAATTAATGAATCGACTGGTAAAATTGCTTTTAAAAACGGTTCCATGATCCACTTATGTCATTGCCAACATGAGAAAGATGTTTACAATTATCAGGGTGCGGAAATAGATATTTTACTAATAGATGAGTTAACTCACTTTACAGACTTTATATATAAATTTCTTAGAGCAAGATGCAGAACGGCGGGACTTGTATATCCTGCAAACACACCAGATTTTTTACCTCGAACATTACCAAGAATAATTTGCGGATCAAACCCTGGTGGAGTGGGACATGAATTTGTAAAAAGTGAATTTATAGACAATAAAGACCCTTTAAAAATTTACGAGATGGATCCAGAGGAAGGAGGAATGACAAGGCAGTTTATACCGGCAAAATTAAACGACAACCCGACAATGACACAAAGTGACCCTAATTACAAGCATAAGTTGCTAGGCTTAGGTGGTGCATTAGCCAGGGCAATGCTAGATGGCGATTGGGATGCTATCGAGGGGGCTTATTTTGATACCTTTAATAAAGATACTCATATAATACCAAGGTTTGAAATACCAAAAGATTGGTTTAAAATACGAGGTTTTGACTGGGGCTATTCTGCACCCTTTGGTGTATTGTGGGCGGCTATAAGTGATGGAAGTTTAATAAACATTGGAGGAAAAGAAATCTCATTACCTCGTGGTAGTTTAATTTTTTATCGTGAATATTACGGATGGACAGGGAAGCCCAATAAAGGTTTAAAAATGGAGTTGCCAGAAATAGCAAAAAACACAATGGAAAGACAAGGAAAAGAAAAGATGAACAGACAGGTAGCAGATCCAGCAATTTTTGATGAAAGTAAAAAAAATATGGGAATGACACAGGCCGAAGAGTTGGCAAAATATGGCTGTATTTATGAAAGAGCCGACAATAAAAGGGTAGCAGGTTGGCAACAAATAAGAACAAGATTGACAGGGAAAGACGGTAGACCACTAATGTATATTACTGAAGATTGTAAAAACTTAATAAGAACACTGCCGATAATGCAATATGACAGAACGAAGCCAGAGGACTTAGACACAGCACTAGAAGACCATTTATTGGATGTAGCCAGATATATAGCAATGTCAAGACCTATAACAATAGACATAAAAGAGGCTTTACCAGATCCAACACAAGATTTCTGGGAAAACTTTAACCCGCACCAGGTAAGAAAAGGAAAGAAAAACAAGAACTATGAATAAACTTGACTTTTATCTAATTTTACATAACCTAGAAAAAAGTTATTTACTATAAGAATCATGAGCAACGAAGACCAAAAGAAATCAAAACAAAAATCAGATTTACACGAGATCTGGAAAAAAGAAATTGAAAAATGTTTAATATTTCATGAAAAATATTTTAGAGAATCTAAAAAATATGAAAATATTTATAAAGATCAGTATAATGTGGAAGATGTAAACAGGTATAATATATTATATGCCAATACCGAAACATTAGCCCCTTTAGTGTATTCAAAACTACCCAAGCCTAATATAACAAGAAGATTTAAAGATGAAAATGAGGAGGCTAAAATTGCAAGTGAAATTTTAGAAAGAGTCACAACCTTTTTTTTAGAAACAACAAAAGCAGATACAATTTTTAGTAAAGCAAGAAAAGACTTTTTAATTAATGGGCGTGGTTTGGTTCGTGTTTACATGGAAGAGGGAGAAGTTGTAAAAACCGAAGAGGGAGAAGAAATTCTGGACGAAAGCAACAAAAAAATCTTCTTAAAAAGAATAGAATATAAAAATTTTATAACAGATTACACAGCGACCAGTTGGGACGATTTAAATTGGTTAGCTTTTAGGTCTTATAAAACACAAGCAGAATTATTGGAATTGTTTGGCGAAGATGCAAAAGACTTAGAGCCAGATTCAACGGACAATGATGGAAAACTGGAAACTTTAGAAATTTGGGAAATCTGGGACAAGGTAAACGATCAGGTATTATGGTACACACAAGAAAAGATTATCCAAGTAGATCAAAACCCTTATAATTTAAGCAATTTCTTCCCTATAGCCAGACCAGTAGGCACCGACAGCGATCCTAGTTCATTATTGCCTATACCTTTATATAGGATGTATAAATCACAGGCTGAAGAATTAAATATTTTAGATGAAAGAATAAGGTCTTTAACGGAGCAAATAAAATATACAGGCGTTTATAATTCAGTCGCAGAAAATGAAGATGTCCAAAATTTATTTAATGGAGAAGACGGGGACTTTGCTCCTATGTCTGGAGGTGCAACCGTAGATATTAAAAATCAAATTTATATAAAAGATATAGTTCCTATTGCTAACACTATAACCATTTTAACACAACAAAAAGCACAAATTATTAATAATATAAGAGAAATTACGGGCTTATCTGATATTGTTAGGGGTGTAAGTATAGCGAGCGAGACGGCAACAGCACAAAGACTCAAGGGCGATTTTGCTATTAGTAGAATCCAACCTTTACAGAAAGCTAACGCCATTATGATAAAAGACACTATGGAAATTATGGCAGAGTTAATTTGCGAAAACTACAGAATAGAAGAGTTGGCAAAAATTTCTGGTTGCCAAATAGTAAGTTTAAAAGATATTGCAGAAACAGCACAAGACAACCAAAACATGCTATTACAAGAAGCAGTAAACAACTTGCCAGAAAATTTGCCAGGTGCAGAAAAAGTGCAACAAGTAGAATTATTAAAACAACAAGCCAAAAAAGGATTTGATAAGACTATGAAAATTGCACAAAACGAATTGAAAGGCTTTGCAATGGAGATAGACCAAGTAAAAAAAATAGATGAAATATTAAAAGATGATGTTTTAAGATCTTTTTCAATAGATATTGAAACTGACAGCACTATTGAGGTTGACCAACAAAGAGAAAAGACCGAAAGATTTGAATTTATTAGTAGTGTAACAAACTTTGCAAGTCAATTTACCCCTTTGGTGCAAGCTGGAATATTACAGCCAGATGCTTTTAACGAGTTTTTAGGGTTTATAGCAAGACCTTTTAAAGTAGGTAGAAATCTGGAGGAGTTTTTACTATCTAAGCCAGAAGAGGCGAAAGAAGAGGAGCAGCCTTCACAAGAAGAAGTGTTGGCACAAGCAGAAAACGAAAGACAAGAAAGAGAGTTCCAGTTTAAAGTAGAAAGTGAAAAGGCTAAAATTAATTTAGAACAACAAAAGATAGATATTGAAAAAGCAAGAGTTTTACAAAACCAAAGGCAATTTGACGATAAAATTGATTTTGAAGACGCAAACAAAGCAGCAGATCGCCAAGCAAAAACACTGGAAAAGGTCGCACCAACAGCAGAGCAGGTAATTGAAAATAGAACCCAAAGACTCAACGAACAAATAAAAAATGACTAGAAAAGTTTTAAAAACTATAGACGGGAAAAAACAATGGGTATTTGATGGATACGGAAAAGGCGGAGCGTCAAAACAAAGAAAGATGCCTGCTTCTGGAGAAGATTTGACAATAGACGGTTATATCTCTAAGCATGGAGGAATTGAAAGCCATGTTGATAATAAAGTTTACACTACAAAAAACGGATACTTAAATCATTTAAAAGTGAATAATTGCCATATAAAAGATTATTAATTTTACATAACCTTGACAATTAATTTTACATAACCTATTCTAATTAAAATAATTATCTTTAAATATTTTTATGTCAGATACATTAGAAAAAAACAGCGATTCATTAGCTGAAATTCTGGAAGAGAGTACCGAAACTCAAGAAACTGAGAATCAAGAAACTGTTCAAGAAAACAATACTGAAAATAATGATACAGAAGTTGATGCAGAAAACGCACCAACCGAAGAATCAGAAGATCCGGAGGAGGAACTTAAATTTATTAGATTAACCAGCGGTTGGACTAAGGAAGAAAAAGAACTCGTCAAAAAAATTAAAGACCCTGAATTAAGACAAGAAGCAGTAGAAGCTACCAAAAAAAGAAGAGTAGATTTTGATCGTAGAAGTCTTGAACTCGGGAATACTAGGAAAGAGTTGGCAGAAATGCGAACAAAATTAGAGGAGTTAACCTCGAAGCAAAATAACCCTGTTGCAGAAGATGAAGATGAATATCTAACAGAGCAAGAGCTAAAGCAAAAAAAACAACTTGAAAATGTTGAGAGACAATTGCAAGAGTTAAAGGAACAGGAGGCGGTAAGCCAAGCTCAAACGGTGCAAAAAGAATTAACAAGCTTTGCACAAAGTCAAAATGAAGATGGAAGTTTAAAACATCCTTATTTTGAAAGAGTTAGAAAGAATATGTCTTTGTTATTCCAGGCAGATCAAAACGGCACAATGACCTTAGAAAAGGCATATAATAAAGCAGTGTTACTTGATGATGAATTAGAAGGAGAGCAAAGGCAAGAATTACTTTTAAAAGAGAAGATTAAACAAAAAGAAGCTCTTGAGAAAGTGAAGAAAAATAAAAAATATTCTCCTAGCGTAGGCAGTGGCAATAAAAACCTTTCCGCTAAAGAGCTAAACTATAAGGCTATTTCTGAACTTTTTGCATAATCTTTAAACATTTATTAATAATAATTTTAATAAATTTTAAAAATGACTAATCCTAATATTTCGGAGATATTGACAACGACATTACATAACTATAGAAAAGAAGTTATTGACAATATCGAAAATTTTCACCCTTTATTTATAAGACTAAAAGAAAAGGGAAATGTAATTAAAGAATCTGGTGGTGTAGCTTTTAGAGAAAATCTAACTTATTCTTCAAATGGAACAGTACAATTTCAGGGTGAATTTGATACTTTTGACACTACTATCCAAGATGTCATTACTGCAGCAGATTTTGAACAAAAAATCATTACTGGTACTATTTCAATGTCTGGCAAGGAAATGAAGCAAAACTCTGGTAAAGAGAGAATTGCAAATTTAATGGAGGAGAAAATTAAAAACTTAGAAAGCTCAATTAAAAATACACTTGGATCTGCTATTTATTCAGATGGCACTGGAACAGGTGGTCAAGAAATTGGCGGTTTGCAATTATTAGTTGCTGATGACCCAACATCTGGAACGGTAGGCGGTATCGATAGATCTTCGACAGAAGGTGCTTTTTTTAGAAACAAAATCTATGATTTTTCAGTAGAGTCAGTAACTAAAGACGCAACAACTATTCGAAAAGCAATGAATAGCCTTTACAGAAGATGTCAAGCTCAAGCTGGTAAACAGATTGATTTGATAACTGCTGATGATATAAACTTTGGATTTTATGAAGATTCTTTACAGACTATCCAAAGAGTAGCTAGCAGTAAATTAGCTGACGCAGGTTTCGATGTATTACAATACAAAGGAGCTGATGTTTACTATGATCCAGAATGTCCTGCTAATCATATGTATTTCTTAAATTCTCAACATATTAAGTTAAAACATTTAGGAGACTTCTTGGAAAAAGGGGAAGTAACTAGACCAGTAAACCAAGATGTTTATGTATTACCAATGACAGGTTTAATGAACCTAACTATTGATAATGCAAGAGTACATGGTGTAATGATAGACTAATTAACAAGAGGGGGGCAATCCCCCTCGCAATATTTCAAATAATGTCAAATTTTAAAAGTATAGAAAACACAATAAATCCACAAAAGATAGATGAAACTTCAACAGTTAAAAATCTTCCTTTAGGAACTATTATTAAAGCAGTAGATAAAGCAGATACTGATTATGGTACTGGTGAGTTTATTTATTTAAAAGGTGTTGCATCAACAGTTGTTGGTTCAGCAGTTGTATATAATCCTGATGATTATTCAACAACTTTAGCCTCTGCAAATGCAATCGGTTCAGTAGCTTTTGCATTATCTATTAATATAGCTAACCAATATGGTTGGTATCAGATCAGCGGTAAAGCAGTTGGTAAAGTAGCAGCTTCTTTTGCTGATAATGCTGATTGCTATTTGACCTCAACAGCAGGTACTATTGATGACGCTGATGTTGCTGGTGATTACATAAGTAATTGCAAGGGAGCTTCTGCTATTGACACTCCATCGACTGGTTTAGCAGAATTAGAGATTGCAAGACCTTTTGTTAGAGACGGTAAAGACAACTAAAACCTGTTAGGGGAGTAAAAACCCCTAACTTAATTAAAAAAATATGACAAAAAGAGAGTTAAAAAAAGGCGAAACTATAGTTAGTAAAGATAAGGCGGAATTTATCAATGAAAGCGGGTGGAATGTAGCGTTTTTTGAAAAATCAATAAAAACAAAGAATAATAACGAAATTGTAAAAGAATATATATCTATTTATAATTATAATGATAAATATACAAAATTAATAAGACCTACAGGAGAACAAAAATTTACTAATAAATTAGGAGATAGTTTTTTTATAGAAGATAAAAAAAGATTTCCAAAGGCTTATCAAGTTTTTATTGATTTACGAAACTTTTTAAATAAAAAATAATGACACTTTTAAGTATCGCGCAAGAAATACTGCAACAGACTAAGTCTGCGACAGTGCCAACAACAATTATAGGTAACAACCAAACAGTTGCTGTTCAAGTCTTGGAGGTGCTTAAAAGATCAATAATCAACCTTGCTAGATCTTATTACTGGCAAGAGTTGTTAAAAGAATACAGTTTTAATGCGGTTGCATCTCAAAATAATTATAACTTACCTAGTGATTTTGACAGGATAGTAAATAATTCTTTTTGGAATACAACTGCCAAGCGAGAAATGATTGGATCTACCACTCCTCAAGATTGGAGGGAGTTGGTAAATAGTACAGTAGGATCTGGGGCAGTTTTAGAGTATTACAGGGTCAGAAGTAATGAAATCTTAATATACCCTACGCCAACCTCAACAAATGGGTATGTCTTTGAATATGTAAGCAATAATCTAGTAAAAAGTAGTGGAGGAGCTGCTCAAACTAGCTGGCTTGCTGATACAGATATTTCTGTAATAGATGAATATATATTAAAGTTAGATGCAACTTGGAACTTGTTAAAAGTGCAAGGCAGACCATACGCAGAAGATCAAAGAACAGCTAATTTAGCACTAGCTGAAAGAATGTCTATTAATGCAGGAAGGCAAACCGTCAGACACAAAGCAACAAGATTAAGAAATGGTAAAATTGGTTATCCAGAAATTATAACAATTTAATGGTATTAGAAATATTAAGACAATATCCAGGATTACAACAAGAGCGAGTAGGGCAGGCATTAAGAACTAATGTTGCCGCACCAACTGGTGGTCTTAATAGTAGAGATTCTTTATCGCAAATGGAAGCTACAGACGCTCCAGAGATGAGAAATTGGTTTCCTTCACAAGGTAAATTAGTAACAAGAAAAGGATATTCAGAATACGCAACAGGATTAAATGGTAATGTAGAAACTTTAGCAGAATTAAGAGATGGTACAATTAAAAAATTTATTTGTGCAAATTCAGATGAAATAAACGATGTCACAAACCCCTCCTCAATAACCAACTTAGGATCAGGATTTGCAAATGCCAGATGGCAAACAGTAAGCATGAATGGCAATTTATTATTATTTAATGGAGTGAACACTCCTCAAGTATATAATGGCACAAGTTTAAGCAATTCAACTATAAACGGTACAGGATTAACAGCAACAGAATTGGACGGTTGCAATGTTCATAAAAATAGGCTTTACACTTGGTCAACTGATGATTCTTGTTTTTTTTACGGAGCAACAAACGCAATACAAGGATCTTTTACTAAATTTGATCTTGCTGGTATAGCTCCTTATGGGGG
>Ga0209309_10001162_pt1 | contig 27403 bp, 44 predicted proteins | sample COGITO_mtgs_1204_2_FD_184807 | JGI IMG/M metagenome (GOLD analysis project Ga0209309, IMG submission 184807) | Pelagic marine microbial communities from North Sea - COGITO_mtgs_120412 (SPAdes) (version 2) | ecosystem: Environmental > Aquatic > Marine > Epipelagic ... | reverse complement strand
GTCCGACTTCACCACCTACTGCAACCCCGGCACCTTCAAGGTATATGCCAATTACATCTACCTCGACACTGAAGAACGTAGGCGTTTTGCCCAGAAAGGTCACGAATACCTAATTGAGCAGACGCAGCACACTGGTGTTGATACAGTTGAAGCCACCGGAACCAAGCAGATTCGTCTCTCGTTCAATCATCCGGTCAAGAGCCTGATGTGGTGCCTTTCCGGCACCGGCGCGGACTCTCTCTGGAACTTCGGTAAGGATGCTGGCGTCGGTAAGATCGCTCTTTCCGCCGACCCCTTCTCCGTCTCCGACACCTCCAGGAACACCATGCCCATCACTGGCGCTACCGGTGTCCCCATGGTCATCACCGGTGGTACCGGCACTGCCGCTGTTACCGATCGTGTGGCCTGGACCGAGGAGGCTCAGGGTGCGATGACCGACTTCAAGCTCGTCCTGAACGGTCAGGACCGCTTCAAGGCTCAGGGTGGTAAGTACTTCAACCAGGTGCAGCCCTACCACCACTTCACCGGTTCCCCCTTCCCCGGTGTGTATAGTTACTCTTTCGCATTGAAACCCGAAGAACACCAGCCTACCGGCACGTGCAACTTCAGCCGCATCGACAACGCGCAGGTGTCCATCACCACGGCCGGCGCCCTTAACGCGACCAACCTCCACATGTTCGCGACCAACTACAACGTCCTGCGCATCCAATCAGGCATGGGCGGTCTCGCGTTCTCTAACTAAATACTCATACGAGGTATTTTAGTAATTATCGTTAAAATTTCACATTTAAAAATTGAGACCCAATTTTTAAAGATGATTTAAAATAGGATGATACTCACAGACCAGATAATTCGGTACCTCTCCAAAGATATTATGTTACCGACACGATGTTACGCGACCAAAAATCAACGCATATCCGTTAAAGATTACTGTGATTGCAAAATATTTTGTAAAAAACCACCGAAGGGTTCGGTACCTGCCTATGCGTTTAAAACTTCTAAAGCGAATAGTGTGAACCCGGAACAGAATTCTATCACGAGATGAAGACTTTTAACGAGGTGATGAAGACGCTAAAAAAGAAATACAAAAATTATCGTAAATCCTTATCAGCCGTGTAGTAGGTTTTCCCCTTAGTGGCAAAACTATGCACCCTCGCGTACCCCCACGCTTGTGGAGAAGCTCCCGGTCGATGCCCGGTTCTCCACGCGGCGAGTCCCCTATTGTAGATGGTCTTCACAGTCTTCAGAGGAATGCCAGTAGCCTTCGCAATATCTGGCAACGACTTAACATCTGAGCCGTACCTTTTCCGGAACTTTTGGGTGTAGGAGGAAGTCTTCGTCTTTCGTCCTTTGTCTGTTCGGAACTTGGTGTAATCTCTCTTGAGCATCTTCTTGTAACGAGTTTCAACCTCCTTGAGAGTCCCAAGCCCCCTGAAGTATTTGAGGGGTGCATAGATCTGACCTTTTGTTCTACGCAGTTGCCCAACTTTTCGAGCAATTTGAGCATCGGTGAGAGGCATCTTACCTTTTACTTAGAAAATCTTACTACCGCATATGATAGTAATAAAACATACGAAACGAAAATAATATCATTCAATGTCCAGGTATAACCAGTGTCGAAATCACCAATAATATATTTTGTCATTAAAAGAGATATAAGTGGTATGACGTATTCCTTTTTAAAATTTGAACGGTTCTGGATATTTGTTAGGATATAAGATAATGACACAGTAAGAGCTGTAGAATTGACAAATCTGTTCATCTTACTTATCTTTTACTGAGAAATTGTTAATGTCGCATCGAATGATTCGGAACATATAACATGTTCACCACCTGGACTTGCCTCGATCTTTGTTAGATTTATAACCTTTTTATTTTGAACATCTAAATCCCTAATGTTTATGAGTTTATTTCCGATTTTTGCATCAAGTTTCTCAACTTTCATATTTTCAATTTGTGCACAGCACGCACCAATGTTTAGAGATTGCCGTGGTAATTTAGCACCCACGGGTGTACCCGAACTCACAAAGAGAGTTTGTAACTCTTTACCTTTACACCCGTCTTCTGCATATTCATCGGTCAGTATAAAACGAGCCTTTTTAGTGGATGCCCAAGCCGCCGACGTTAACCACGAAAAATATACGTTTTTAGACCCCCCACAATCTTCTAGTAAAAGTCTCAGACGTTTTACTCGATCGGCTTGACTCAGTGAGTAGTAGTCGGGCATACCCTTGGTTTTTTCCTCGTAACACTGAGTTATTTTAAGAGCAGATTCAAGTTCCGTAGGTTTTCCATTATCCTTAGTGACGGGTTTTCCTATGACGGGGACCCCGAGATCGGTGAGAAGTTTGACTTCCGCTGCAGTTTTTTGTTTTAGGTTTGATATATTATCTTGGAGAATTCCCGTTTCTATAAAATTGTCAAAGACGGTAGAAATATATTCCAAATCTTTTTTATTCAAACGTTCTTGGATCTCCTGTGTGGGGTTATATCCGTCACGGTATTTGAAGGGGAGACGGTGTTGACCGTAACCTGGCTTGAAGTTCCTCGGCTTTTTTAAATTTTGCCTGTTCAGTGGTACTGGTATAATTTTCTGTATCGCCTCCTGGTCACCTTTAATGTACTGCAAAATCACAAAGTTATTCAGGAAGGTGGTCCACTTAGCCTTTTCCTTCTCGATACGTTCGGCTTCCTTCTTCTTACGTTCGGCCTCGTCTCTTTCGCCTTGGGCGGATTCGTTCGCCTCCTTGGAATACTTCGCCCTGGATTCTTCTTTCCCCAGCCTTTCCCTGATCTTATCCTCTTCCTCCCGCTCTTCTCTCCCGCGTTTTAGCTTGTTGCTCATATTTGTGTACGCCAGGAACCCACTGGACCCTACACAGGCGGAGGCACCCATCACCGCGACTAACGACAGGAGTCGAGTCATTCTTACTTTTCCTTTAGATATTTAATTGCAACTTCGATCGACGGGTAGATGAGTTTTCCGAAGCGGACGCGACCCGTCCTAGGATTGTACCAGCCATCGTGGCCTTTGAACTCTGCCCTGTGGACCTCGATCATATAAAAGAATAACATTATATTTTTATGTATGAGCCTATCAATCATCTGTGGAAACATGTTCAGCGGGAAAACATCCGAGCTTATCCGGCGCCTAAAATGTCGAAAGGCGATCGGTGATAAAATATTGGTCATCAACTCGAGTAAGGACACGCGGTCTACCGAACGGGTGCTGAGAACGCACGACAACGTCACGTTCACGTGTCTCAAGGTGTATGACATCTTCGACGTGATACACATGCCGGAATTCGACGACGCCGACGTAGTTGCCATAGACGAGGCTCAATTTTTTCCTCGGCTGAAAAAGTTCGTGGAGTGTGGGATGTACGTCAACAAAAACATCATCATCGCGGGACTCGACGCGGACTCGTCGCAGCGAAAGATCGGTGAGATCATAGATTGCATCCCGATGGCGTGCGACGTGACCAAACTTTCGGCGCTTTGCATGCGATGCAAAAACGGAACTCCTGGTCCTTTCACGAAGCGCACCGTAGACGACAAAAGTCCTGAACTCATAGGAGGCTGCGACAAATACGTAGCGGTGTGCAGATACCATCTCACCTCCTATGGACATCTAGTATGAGCACGGTCCTCTTACCCACCCCTTCTTTTATCAACTCGTGGTACCTGCTATGATCGAAAAGAAATTCCTCACCTTCTTCGTGGACGTGCTGTCCCCCGTCCGTGTAAAGAACGCAACTACCACCGCTCTGCACGGTTATGTGGTATCGCAACAGGCGGTTACATTCCGCTCGGTGTGGGTCGAGTCGCATAGGACCTTCACTCACGGCGAACGCCGCCACTTTCGTTTCGACGCAGGGGATCTGTTTCAGGAGACTGTTGAGTACGGGGAAATCTTCAACCCTGTAATAATAGTAGTTATCATTCTTCTCGAACCAGGGAGAGAGGTCGTGGTAAAATCTCTTCTTCAGCGAGGGATGGACCCGTTCGAATTCCTCTTGAATCTTCTTAAAGTGGAGTTTAATCAGCGCCAGGCCGGGGTAATTGGACACCTTGCACGGACTAAACATATGGATGATGTCTCTGAACGAATTGCGTATTCCGCAGAGCGGTCGACGAACGTTCTGAAAATACAGGCTGTCTAAAGGAAATTTACAGAAATCCCACATGACCATCAGCGTGGGAACCGCCAGGGCATTTTTGACCCACATTATTATCTCTGTATAAAATAAAAAACGATGCCCGGATACACCGAACCGCTCGAGCCCGAGCCCACCAAGGAGAAGAAAGAGATCAAGTCCCGCTTCGCGATGATGCCCACGAAGCTCACCATCGTTCAGATGGTCCTCCTCGCGTTCCTAGTCATTCACGCGTGGACCTCCCGCAAGGTTAAGGGTGTGGTAGTTTCCACCATCGCCCTCGCCATAGGCCTCCTCCATATGTACGATCACCTCTACCGAGTTGGACGCCACGGTGGTGAGCACCTGTTCTTCCTTCCCAAGAAGGAGGAGTACGGCTGCAAGTCCTGCATGTAAAAAAATTCAAAACGTAATGTAAGTATGCGCGTCAGGATTCGTCGGAGCCCTAACCCGGCGAAGAAATTCAGGGCGACACTAGAAGACGGCAGGACTGTTGACTTTGGTGCGAGTGGATATAGCAACTACACCAAACACAAGAATCCTTCTCGTATGCGAGCGTACGTGCGGCGGCACGGCGGTAAAATATCGATGGGTCTGATTTCAGAACAGGACCCCAAAAAAATTCAGACTCGAATGTTAGACGTCGACCGAAGCGACAAAGAGAGCTGGGGTGTGAGCGGCGTAGGAAGCGCCGGTTTTTGGTCCCGATGGTATCTGTGGAGTTATCCCTCGTTCGGTCAGGTGGACAAGTTCCTGAAGAGGCGGTTCGGAATCATTGTTTCGCGTTGAGAATTTGGTCGACTAAATCTTCAGGCTGTTGCTCCATCATATCGCGGAGACTTTCACACGAGTCTTTCATCTCCATTATCGCGATGTCTACATTTGAGAACGGTAAGCACTTCTTACGCTCTTCGTCCTGGCTCTGCCACGTGCAGGAATTTCGTACCTGATCTTCGGTGAGTCTCCCGTAATCAACTTTCATCTCTTCTGTGGGTTCCATCATGTCTTTCAGGTAAGATTTCCAGTCCTGGAACCCACTGAAGGTCAGAATGCTCTCGTTACTTTTGTAATATTGCATACCCTTTTTGATTTCCGCTCGAGCATCTTCGCTCGTCAACTCATTGTACAAAGTGCAAAGTTCCGGTGATTTTTCCTGAAGCTTTCTGAACGAGTCGAGCATCGCGTTCTTCGTCGTGAGGTCACCGGGGAGTTCTCCCTCTCTCGGGATGTCGGTGCCGATGAGTCGCAATTCGTTGGCCAAGTCCATGAACTGCCGCATCTTCTTCATCCTGACAACCTTCTCAAAGTGAGGTGAAGTTCCTGGTATGAAACCGGTGATAAAACCTCCCGCCGCCGAGCTGGACAGGGACGAGCAGCAGCACATCAGGAGAAGGAGGCTCGCCATTTGGTAGTAGTCTATATTTTTTTATGTGATTATAGTAATAAACAATGGATCCAGTTTCGATGCTCAGTTTGCCAATGACCATGATGAATGTCGTTTCCGGTCTCTCCGCGGGTATTCCCGTCATCGGTGATATAACTCCCAAAACCGACGGTCCTTTGAGTGACAAGGAGTTCGGTTCCTACATCGCCAGTGTAGTTTGTTTGATCATAATGATATATATGATAGTCAAAATGCCCTTCAAGACACCCCCCATTATGTTAGCCTGCTGTTGCTCCCTCTCCTCGTGCAGCAGCTCCACCAGCCGCATCGTTGACGAATCCAAGCGTCGTATGGCGTCCTCTCCGGCCGAGGAGTGAGTCAATTTCAAATAAAGTTGTCCACGCGATACATGTTCACATTGAACGACCCTTTCCCCGTGACGTCGACTGATTCACTAGAATGAAGTTCCTGGCAGCCGACGTCATCCATGCAATCTCTGTCCTTGTGTCCCACAGGTATAGAATATAGATTATCACCCCCCGTAGTCGTGTAGAAGTGATACCGATCTCTCCTGCCCCTGACCTCCTTACCATATAAGGGTAAGGTTTCCCCTTGCTCGCCTGTTAAGACTCCCATCTGGTGGAAGACACCCGGCTTCCAACTTCGAATAGGTGGCTGACGGAATTCCGGCTCCATCCGAGGGGGAGGAGGCGCCCTCGCGGCGCGAAAAACTGGGCGAGAGACGACGACCTTCTTGGGGTTGGCCAAGAGGTAGGCCACGGTTGCTATAAGGGTGATTACGACGACCATCATCACTTGGGATTTAGTCTGCTTCTTCATATTACAGTCTAATTAGATTTTTTCTGAGTTTCACCGCTATGTCGTATAGTAATAACAGGACCAGAATTCCCAATATATAAGGAATCGTGTTGGTCAACGACTGGACCCCAGATTCGACGATTAAAAAGACGGTCTCGACCGTCGTCGCCCCCCTCTCTACAGCCCCTCCTATACTTCCCACGAGCACAAAAGGACATCGTATTAGTTTGTAAAAGGCTAATCGAATCTCCTGTTTCGTCCTAATGTAATTCATGACACCATTATGCACCGCCGCAACACTGGCGAGGTGCTCCTTGTGACTGTAATACACTTGTAAAATTTTCAGTTTGTGATTAAGAAATTGTTCGTACGCACTGACTGAATTTAGTACGGTTATCAGTAATAATATGATGGTACTACCATACCACAACCTGTACATATTACTAATTTATTACGAAAGCTCTAAGCTCCATGCTTCATTCTGACGCGCACAAGACACCCGACCCCCACGAGGCCGTCGAACCGAATTTCACGAAAGGTGTATTTAAGCGCCTAAAACGTGTCCTGTTGCTACCGCCGTGCACACCTTTGAAGCGTCGCTCTCAAATACCCCCGGCATCATCCTCTACCGCGACGCGCTTCTTCGATAATTCGACACGTGGCAAAATATGAACCATATTCTCGGAGCGTACAATGAAATGGAAGACGCGGATGTGATTTATTATGAGAAGCCGGAATCGGAAACCGGATTCATTCGGAAACCGTATTCTCTTGACCACATCCCTCCACTGGCTGCGCCTATGGTCAACCATTGTTTTCAAAAGTGCCTCCCATATTATTTGGTATTGGACGGCTTCTCTTCACGTCAGATCGTCATCTCAGATCTTCTGAAACTGTTTGCGAGGATTCAAGAAGATGAGGGTTACATTCCCAGCGAATTCGCGGAGGTCTTTCAACACATTGTCACGTACCGCACGATGGACGCGGCCGTCACAGACGATCAACAAAGCTTTCAGCTGTACAGTTTCATCGCACAAGAGATGTTTCGTTGTATGGACATCCCTGAGGGTGGATTCGACGAAGACGACGCATGCTTTTTCAGTTGTGGTCACGAAGCACTAAGCAGCTTATCTGAAAGAATGGTCCCCCTCGAAGAAATTATTGAAGAGCTAAAGACTCGCGAAAGCGAAGAGGACGACGACGAGCTAATTAATCAAATTTTAGGAGACAACCGCATTTAATAATTTAAAAGAGAGTCGGTTCACTTTTAAATTAGGTATGTAATTAATCTTTTTTTTCAAATACAATCGTGTGAACACTATTTTTTTGTCTTCGCCCTCGTCCTCTGAGATACAGCGGCATTTAATAGATTTCGTCTTTGCCGTGTTCTGGGGGTCACTGGTGTAGAGTAAACTGAATTAGGCGTTTTTGGAAGCATCCGAGGACCCCTGTTAGGCATCATTAAACCTCCCGCGATTCTTACCGTAGAAACTTGACAAGACCTGTCTGGTTTTATAACGGGACAAGGTGGAGCGGTAGGAAAAACTTGTAATATATCAACAATCTTTTGAGCGGCTCTGGATGGATTCTCGAGAATCTTTTCCTCCACTAATTTTTTCATCCCTTTTGTTGTCCTGGCCCTAAAACCCTGTGTTACACCAATCCCAAAAGCCTTAGCTATTTCTTTGTAAAGCCTTTCTTGTTTTTGAATATAATGTTTCTGTGCCGCTTTATATAACCTCGCAATTTTAGAATTCTTGTTTTCTCGTCGGTTTATTATGGTGATATAAGTCCCCTCCGGGATTAATTTTTTATAATCCTCTACCTTGACCATCGTATCGTATATAATCTAAAAATATTTTAAGTTCTGTTGATCCCATTGTTATATCCGTACCTGTTGGGAGGACGCGAAGATCTTCCCTTTTTCGTCGTGGTGACGCGACGACGCGTGCCGAAGGCGCGAACCGCGTTCCCACCAGCTTTTACGGCGGTCGCGCCTGCGTACCCCACGGTTCGAGCGGCGGTTCCACCCACACCGAGGACCGCCCCAGCTGTAGAACGCACGAGTCGACCGGTCATTCGTACCGTGGCTTCTCTATTTTTTGATTTGTTTGTTCTACCCTGACCGATACATGGAGGTTGAATCGGCATCTGGGAGATGATAGAATTGATCTTCTTTCTGAACTGGGGTCGGGTGACGTAGTTGCTACCGAAAGCCCTGGGTACAGTCGAAAGCATCCAGCTCCTATAGTTCGTCCTGTACCTGACGTTAGCGGCGTTGTAAATCTGTTTAAGTCCTTCACTCTCAGTCACCTTACCATTCCTCACTTTTTTTGAGACGTCGTTTATCTTCGATTTAGAGACATAGTTGTGATATTTCCTGACTTTGATACCGAATGTCATATATAATATCTTAAAATATTTTTGTTTGTAGATACTATAATATGTTCATCGTCATCGCAGTGATAGCGATAATAATTCTCTTACTCATCCTAATGCGCAGCAGGAAGACTTCGTCAGGGGGAGGGGGAGGTGGCTACACCGTTTACGGGACCATGGGTTGTGGATGGACTCGTAAGCAGTTAGACTACTTCAAGGATGCGGGTATGTCTTTCACCTTCGTCGACTGTGACTCGGAGGATTGTCCTGGAATGGACGCATTCCCTACGACTGTAGACGCCTCTGGTGAGGAAACCGTCGGTTTCAAAGAGTTTTAGATACCACGGACAACCTGAATGGAGAGGGAGAGGATGAACGCGTCAAGTAGCGACTTGATGGGCTTGAGAATGTCGATGTGCTTGGACAGACTACGGTTCCACACGAGGCGGAGGATGAATGTAGAAATCAGCAGATTGAGCACGAAGACGAGGATTTCCTTGACAACTTCGGACTTGTTTCGGGTCTTGGTGAAGATTTCCTGGAGCATGGTTTTATTATGTTACAATATTTTTTTCCTGGGTAAATATAAGGATGAAAACCAAGGCTCTCCCCCTCAGTGGGTCCGAAAAAATGTTCACCAATAGGAGGTGGGGGTCCAAACGGGGGATTGGTAACAACAACTGTTACGCGTACGCCATCAACGATTTCGAGGCGTACCGGTGGCAGAAATCCATACCGGGAGACCGCTCCGGCCTGAGTAGCATCTCTCACAACTACACCCACTGCACAGATCTTCCTCGTCGCGTTATTTCGGACAACCCGAAAAAGGTCTATAAGACGAACGCCTCCACAAAATGCAAGAAAAACTACTACAAAATGATGATGTTTGTCTCGCCTGGTCGGCCTACGAATTACATCCGCCAAGGTGATTTTCACTTCTACAAACAACACGGCGTTATCGAATACAAGGTGAAGAAAGGTGACACCCAAAAATCTGTCGCCAAATTCTTCAAAGTACCCGAATCCCGGATCAAGCGTGCCGGTCCGTTTAAGGTGGGTAAACGTATAATATTCAAAAGTAATATCTGGAGTCACAAGCGCGGTTGGGCCACGGGTCCTCTCCTGACGGACGCGACGGGTAAGGTGATCAGGGATCCGAGGAAGGCGTCCAGGAATTACCCCAGCCTGAGTTATGAGAAGTACTGCAGCTCATTCTGTGTCAAAAATAGAGGAATCAAGGTCGGCCCGACTCACACCAAGGTCGGAAAGAAGCGAATCTAGATCCACCAGATCTTCAAAATCAAAGTTTATGTCGAATAAATCTAAAACGTCAAACATGGATTCCTGATTCAACGTCACAGTGTCTACAACCTCTGTGACGTTATTCTGTATCTGAACAGTGACCCTGAACTTCGATGCGTCGAATACCTTCCGACACATCGGACACGTATTTTTTCCCCTTTTTTTCCATTCCTCGAGACAGTGTGTGTGGAACAGATGGCCGCATCGAAGTCCAGTGTTGTTTCTTGTCGGCCGGACTTCGTTGAGACATATACTGCATGTCTGCATTGTACCTGTTGTACATTAATTTTACTTTTTTGAAGTTAGTACGCGGATGGTGTCTTGAGGAGGGGCGTGTCGCATGTGATGCACTTTCCAGAGCCCTGCTGCGCCTGCACCGGATCCATGACGGTTGGTCCCTGCTTTTGAAGAAGCTGGCGGAAGGAGTAATTATCCTCGAGGCTGATGCCGTTGGATTTCATGATGTGGTTATTCAGAAGCTGCGCTGAAGATTGAACGGTAAAACACCGGCCGTCGGCCATACCGAGACGTTGGGACATTTTATTATTATAACATCAGAAATTAATTCTATCATTAGTGATCGTGTACATCCAGGATTGAAATCCCTTGTCGCGAAGGTGTTTAATCATATCATCCACCTTGTATCCGAGATAGACGCCGAATAGGTCTTTTTCCTGTGTGGGAGACACTCGAATTTCGTCATTCTCGTTTATGTGTGAGTTGATGATGTTATAGGCGAACGCAATCTCCTTCAAGGTAGTTGCTCCTGTGATGATAATTTTGCCTGTGCTGAAGATCGAGGTGGTAATCATCTTCATATCTTCACTGGGCTTAAATTTAATTTTCACAGCACTGTATTTATCCGGCTCGAAACTGACACTGAAAACGTCACCGTACGCCGCGAACCATTCATAGACCTTTTTAAGGTTGATATCGTAATTTAAGCTGAAATTCGAATTGATCATCACCACGCGAAACGAATCGATCGGAAGGTCGACCTTCAAATCCAAGAATGTTCTCAGGATATGGGTCACTTGTGCGATGATGCGCCTGCAGTCGAACAGGTCACAGCAGCCCGCGACTTGAAGGGATCCGTTCGGGAATAGCTTAACGCTCTTCGTGCTGTAGGCGTCTTGGTACGTCAGAGTGATCTGGTTGTAGAATGTGGTCGGCTTGACTGTCCACTCGAAACCACCTTCGGTGCTTCCGGTGCGGCGCATTTTGTACGAGCCCATCTTCTCAAACGCCCACTTGAGCTTCTTGATGTCTATGTTCTGTGCGAAGTTGGAGACCATCGTGATGGTCGTGACCTTCACCCAAGAGGGTTTGTCGTAAAGATCGGAAAGGTCTTTTCGTATGTCATCCAGTGTGAGGAGATACGAAAAGCTGTTATTGGCGATCGCTTCGTAATTGGTCATTTTACTTTTTTGGGTACAATCGATTTCCCTAGGGTTTCATTTCGCAGCAGGTATATTCATATTTATACACACCTTCCTCGCCGGGCAAAGGAAACGGTGGAATTTCGATTTCCTCGCCTGCTTTTTTTTCAGAGTTTTGTGCCTGTCTGACCCTCTGCTCTGCTGCGACGAGCTTCGTCTTCACGAGATTAAGCTTATTGTACACCTCCATTTGTACAACCTCGGGTTCGTCAGACAACCTATCCAGTTGGTATTCGAGATCTTTGATCTCTACTTGTAACTGCGCCGTCTCTTTCTTTATCTCTGCGTTTAATCTCTCACGCTGATCTTTGGTCTCTTTGTATTTACGTGTTTTTCCACCGGACTTCAGTTGAAATCTTGTGATGACGTGATTAGTGGGGCACTTTACTTCTAAAGACTGGAGTCCATCACTGGCCGACACCAAATTCTCGGGTTTGAGCGCGGCGATATTTACACTTGTCCTTGGGGGTAGGCATTTCCCACTGGTGTACTCGTCCAAGCACTTGTATATGTATTTGGTCGAGTTCTTATATTTATTACCGGGAACCTCCTTGTATTCGTATCTGAAACTGTTGAGTGGGGTATCACCCTTGGACGTGTAGTTGGCCCTTTCCTGTTTTCGCTTTATGTCCTCCTCTGAATCGCCGTCCACGCCTGTGTTATCGAATCGGTTCGTCCCTCCCACGTCGCAGCGCACATTGTGCCTATATAAACTGCGTAAATCTATCTTCACGTCCATCACCTTGTCGCCCAGATCGGTGCGTGTGACGGCTGGTGTTTCGGTAACCTCCCCGTCTGTATTCGTAGAGATACCCCCGAGACACGTGTATTCGTATTTGTACAAATCAGAACCACATGGAAGGAGTTTGAACCCAGTGATGGCTCCACCTTTACCACAATCGACGGGATCTGGGAATTTGTAAATGTTCGCGGCGCACTGAGTGTTCTTAGTGAAATACCTGAACTTTCTTCCTCTCCTCTGTTGGATGAGCGCCGCCATATCCTCGGCTTTATTATCATTTTGCATGTCGTAAATGTCCTGTCGGGATTCCTCCTCTTTGTATAGCGCGGAGAGTTCGTTGCGATACGCCTGTAGCTCATCTTCTCCATCCTGGAGGGGATCGTACTCATCTTTTTTCGCGTCCATTATAAAATCGGCCGCACCCTCCGGTAGGATCTTTTTCAACCTTCCCACGATTTCGGGGTTAGAAGACGCACCTTTCACCGTGACCACTGAGAGGAGTGAGCAACACAATCCTACGGCGATCAGTGCTGCTGTGGCCATTAATATAGTTAAAGAAAATATTTGCTTTTAAAATATATGTCTTTAAACACGTTGACAACCGCGACCCATGTGCACGACATCGATTCCGGTCTGGATTATGTCGAAATTGTATATAAAACATGGAGCAAGAAGAAGCGTGAGTACACCACCTTCACCGATTATCTCAACACTCAGCCTCTCGGTTGGACTCGTATCAAGTGTAAAGCCGATTATTACAAGTTTCTGGACGCTATGGTGGTGAAAACGCTGGAAGTGCGCCAGCGCATGGCTGAACTACAGCTGGAGCACACCCTGTATACGGGAAGTCGGGAACCTCGGTTCTACGTCCGGTTGATAAACGCCACGAAAATCTTAGACCCTACTTTTCAACCACCCCGAATCGACATGGATTGCGACTGGCAGGTGGATTTCATTACAAAGTTTTGCAAAAAGTCTATCCACGCCGCCGTGCAGGGTTGCATTTCGAAGAAGCGCCTGGAGTATTTTACCTCCGTAATGCGTACACTGACATCAGAATGATAGCCACGAGACCTATCTTTATTGAATCAGGAACCGTGTACGCCATCTTCTTCGACACTCCAACGCTGACCTTGGGTTTGCACGGTATTCCATAATCTATGTTGCGTCGAGGGTGAACAACTTTATTCATAAACGCCTGATCACTCTGCTTGGTGCACAGGTTCGTTTCACAGAACGGACTCATCTCAACCTTGTGTATTTCCGCCACGGCGATTTTATCCAGGATGACCTGTTCGCGGTCACTCGGTCGCTTCGGAGTTATGGCATCCTTATCATAATACTCTTCGATCTCGGTCCTGTCAGTCATTCGCCACGCTCCTGGTGGCTCGGAGACAAACCGGTTTATCTTATTAATTGAATCCTTCTCGTCGAGCATTCTTATGATTATCTCAGATTATATTTTTTAGTGTGAACCTTTGACTGGTGATAGTCCCACATCTGGTCGAGATCCACGCCCAACATGCACGCCAGTTGAAATAGGTAACTGAACACGTCTCCCATTTCAGCCATCACATCTGTTCCACGGTCCTTCTTCAGGTTTGTCTTCTTGAAGTGTCTCTTGTACTGACGGATGGCGGACGCGAGTTCGCCAACTTCCTCTGTGAGTAGAAGCCAAACGGTATCGACCGGAGCCCTGTCCCACCCCTTGTCCTTGCATACTTTTTCCGTTTCGTATTTGTAATAATTCAAGCTCATATCTTATACAATTTTAGACCGCACTCTTTAATTGATTCCGATTTGATTCCTGGGAAGTTTTTTCCCGGCCGTACTGGTGTTCACCGGTCGGTCCATTGGTTGAGAAATCGTGTCGATTTCTTTAGCGTAAGTCATAAACTGGGAAACGCCGGTCTGGATCTGTGATAGAGACGTTTCGATCACGTGAATGTTCATATTCTTCACCTGCGCCTCTACGTCGTTGAAGTGGTCACCGGAGTTGCTGATGAACGTGGCCCGCATTATGGAGTAGAGATCGTCGGGGTTTTGGTAATCTATGGCTATACCGCTCCGCATTCTGAAAGTTTGTCGGATACCACGTTGGATCAGGTCCTTGTTGAAGGTGCTGAAAAACAGTTTGTTGAGAGGGGTTTCCGTCTGCTTCATGGAATTGAGGTGCAGCATATTATTAATATAACCGAACAAAAAAAATGTTGACATCTATTAAATAAAATGACGCATCTGAACCCAGTCGACTTTTCCAGCTTCGACTCCAAACCCAACAGCGTCGACGACATCGCCTGCAAATCACCAACCTGCTTCATCGCGTCTTACCCACCCGTCAGTAAGCCCGGTGAAATTGGACCGTATTACGTGAATACCTACCTGACTCAACCGGATCGTCGGTTTGAAACCCTCGGTCCCGCCACCGTGAGGAGTGGCGACGTTGAAAAATGCATGAAGTAACTTAAAAAAATTGACCAAAGTATATATATAATGAGAGTCATTAAACGCTCAGGTCGTACTGAAAACATGAAGTTTGACAATGTTACCAGTAGGATCAAGAATCTCTCCAATGGACTCTCGGTGAATTGTGATTCATCCAAAGTGGCTCAGCAGGTCTTCTCAAGTATGTACGATCAGATCACGGCGCAAGAGATCGACGTGCTCAGCGCCGAGACCTGCATAGGAATGATAACCATTGACCCTGATTATGAAATACTGGCAACCCGGATCACCGCCAGTAACATCCAGAAGGTGTGTCCCAACAACTTTCACCTCGCCATGCGAAAGCTTCAAAAGGCGGGGGTCATCACCGACGAAGTTGTCGACGTCGCACAGCGGGTCAAGGAAAGCATCAAATCGGACCGTGATTTCGATTTCGGATACTTCGGCCTGAAAACCCTGGAAAAGGGGTACCTCCAGAGAGTCGAAGGTAAGTTGATCGAAACACCCCAGTATCTCTTCATGCGTGTTTCGATCGGTATCCATGGATCCGACGTGGATTCCGTTCTGGAGACGTACGATATGATGAGCCAGGGGATGTTTATTCACGCCACGCCAACCCTGTTCAACTCCGGCACCCCTCGGCCACAGATGTCTTCTTGTTTTCTGATCGCAAACAAGGGAGACTCCATCGATGGCATTTATGAAACTCTAACCGAGTGCGCACAGATCTCGAAGTGGGCTGGAGGTATCGGGATGCACGTCCATAATATCCGAGGTAACAAGTCGTACATCCGCGGAACAAACGGTCAATCCGACGGAATCATCCCGATGCTTCGTGTCTTCAACGCCACCGCGCGCTACGTCAATCAAGCGGGTCGACGCAAAGGATCCATAGCCGTGTACCTCGAACCCTGGCACACCGATATAATGGATTTTCTCGAACTTCGTCTCAACCAAGGTGACGAGGAGGCGCGGTGTCGCGATCTTTTCTCAGCCATGTGGATTCCTGACCTGTTCATGAAGCGCGTCGAAGGAGGCGGTGACTGGTCTCTGTTCTGCCCTGACAAGGCGCCTGGTCTTTCTGATTGCTACGGAGACGAGTTCGTAGCGCTCTACACCAAGTACGAGGAACAGGGACTGGCGAACGCGACCGTCCCGGCGGCTGACGTTTGGAAGGCTATTCTCAAATCCCAAACAGAGACTGGCACCCCCTACATGGTCTATAAGGATGCGTGTAACTCCAAAAGTAACCAGAAGAATCTGGGTGTCATCAAGTCATCGAATCTCTGTACCGAGATCATAGAGTACACAGACAAGGATGAAACGTCCGTGTGTAATCTCGCGTCGATCGCACTCCCAAAGTACGTGAACACCGAGCTGAAGACGTTCGACTTCGCGAAGCTTCACCAAGTAACTAAGATAGTCACAAAAAACCTCAACAAAGTCATCGATCGTAACTTTTACCCAGTCGAGACCGCGCGTAGGTCCAACATGCGCCACCGCCCGATCGGATTGGGAGTCCAAGGCCTCGCTGACGTGTTCATCCTCTGCGGCCTTCCTTTCGACTGCGAAGACTCGCGTACGCTGAACGCCCACATCTTCGAGACGATGTACCACGCCGCGCTGGAGGCTTCTTCGGAACTTGCTGAAGTTGACGGCCCGTACGAGACGTTCGACGGTTCGCCGACGTCGCAGGGTATACTCCAACCCGATATGTGGGAATCCCCCGCCAAATTCAGTGGTAGGTACGATTGGGACGCTATGCGCCAGCGCGTCAAGACGAAGGGGCTCAGGAACAGTCTTCTGATGGCACCCATGCCCACGGCGTCTACCGCGCAGATCCTGGGTAACAACGAGTGTTTCGAACCGTACACGACCAACATCTACCTCCGACGCACGCTCGCGGGCGAATTCGTGATCGTGAACAAGCACCTCGTCGAAGCGCTGAAACACCGTGGTCTCTGGTCCAAAGAAATGAAAGACCTCATGGTTAAAGCCGGTGGAAGTGTACAAAACATTGTAGACATTCCCGATGATATTAAGAAGTTATACCTCACTGTTTGGGAGATATCTCAGAAGGCTATCATCGACATGGCGGTGGACCGCGGAAAGTATATTTGTCAATCTCAATCTATGAACCTGTTCATGGAGAGCCCGACCCTTTCGAAGTTATCATCGATGCACATGTACGCGTGGAAATCTGGTCTGAAAACCGGGATGTATTACCTTCGATCAAAGGCCAAGGCTCGACCCATTCAGTTCAGCTTAGAGCCCGACTGTGTTGCGTGTTCCGCTTAGAGAAATCAGTACTACTATAAATAATAAGTATGGACAAGGCGCTGGAAAACATTCAGATAAATGATTACAATAACAGAAGGATCGTAATCGCCACAAAGGCGGGGACGCCGTTGCGCGTGCAGTTTCCACGGATGTATATGCCATTCGGTGTGTCAGGATTCGTTCCTGAAATTGGACCGACCAAGTACAATATCGACTTTGCCATCAAGGGGTTCGACGAAGATAGCTACATGAAGAAGTTTTACGACGCCACGCGAGCGTTGGAAGACGTAGTTATCGACGCCGTCGCGCGACAGAGTGAATCCATATTCGGCAGTGTGATGACAAAGGAAGAACTGAAACCGATGTTCAATTCCAACATCAAGGAGTCACCGGGTCGAGAACCCAAGTTTCGCGTCAAGGTTGACACCACCGTGGACGACAAAATCAAGGCCAGCGTGTTCGACGCGGATAAGAACCTCCTACACGACGAAGTCACGAGCGGACTATATTCAAGAAACTCGGGCCATGCTATCGTCGAACTCGGTAGCGTGTATTTCTTGAACAAGAAGTTCGGGTGCACGTATAAGCTGCACCAGTTGATTGTTTATGAACCCCAAAACTTGAAGGGGTTTCAGTTTAAGAACGTTTAATTAAAAGAATACTATATACTTTCTGAGCCTCCTTAAGAAGTTGTCCCTGTATCTTGACGAATTTCTTAGGGTCCATACCCAGTTTAATTTTTGCGACTTTTACACTGTCCTGCCACTTAGAAAGAGTCATCTCTTATACACGTATATTATTTTATCACGCACAGATCATCTTCTTGTACTCCTTGGTGCCCTTAGAGGGAACGCGGTGGAACTTGCCATCGCCGGAGACCGCCTTGGCCTTCTTTATGAAAGCCTGGAAAGGGTGATCCTTCTTCATGGCCGCCTTGGACTTCTTAGAAACCGCCTTGGAGATGATTCGACCATCCTTCATCTTCAGATCCTTCTTCTTGAGACCCCCGGACGTCTTGTCAGCGTTACCGTGCCAAACCTGGGCGCGAGAACCGATCATTGTTGTTAGTTATCTTAAGCGCGGAAAATTTTTTTGATGTCCATAATCGAGATCGAGGCTGATGGTTGTCGGTCGCCTGTGGGAATTTGATTTTTGATCCTCGTGTCGTTGAGCACCTCGGAGCATATGATGCTCTTGTGACCTTGTAATTTCATCATCTCCTCCTCCACGCTCACGAATCGAAACGATTCTTTGTAGATCAACTTCTTGACGTGGACGACGTGGTTCTGACCCATCCTGTGTGACCTGCCTATAGCCTGAAGCTCCGTGGCGGGATTCCATGATGGACCCGTTATGTAGACCCTGGTAGCCTCCTGGAGGTTGAGACCGACTCCCCCGCACTTGATTTGGATGATGAAAATCGAACCCTCGGGTGACTGTTTGAAACTATCGATCTGCGCGACGCGACCTTCCTTGGAAACCGAACCATCCAACTTAAACACGTGGCGCCTGCTCGAAAAGTGCGCCTGAATAAGGTTCATCTCACCCCTGAACTGACAGAAGATGAGGGACTTCTCGTTGGGGTGTTCCTCTATCATGCCAAAGAGCGTCTCCATCTTTTTAGAGCGACCATCCCACTTGACAGCTTCGATCTTATTCTTGAAGGCCATCCCGTCGTAGTACATCTGCGGCCATATCATACACTGACGCGCGCGTAACAGGCACTCCAGGATGATCATATTCTTGTAACTAGAGGTGCTTCTGCAGGCTTCTTGGATCGTACCCTGTGCTTCAAGGAAAACGTGTTGGTAGAGTGCCATCTCTTCCTCGTACATGTCCAATTCGACGTTTTCGAATTTGCACGGCGGAAGCTGGAGTCGGGAGTTAACCAGTGCCAAATCCTCCTTGGTCCTTCTGAGGATGTAGATGTCCCTGATCTCGGTGTGCTTGTACTGCACAAAGTTCTGGTCCAGACCTAAAAACATGCACAGACTGATGAAATCGTCCAACGAGTTGTACACCGGCGTCCCTGTGACGATCCATCGAATGTCGCTGTGCAGCTTATGGATATTCTTGAAATTCTTCGATTTGCGGTTCCTGATTTCGTGCGCTTCATCCAAAATGATTCGATCCCACTTGACGTGGTGCAGGGGAGTTGTCGCGTCGGGTTTAGAACCTTTCGCGCTGAGTAGGCTGTACGGTGCGATGGTCACAGACGCTGTTTCGAGTTTGCGATTGGGACCGTCGAATACGTTGATGTCTATGTGGGATCCCGCGAAAAGGGTGATTTCTTGCGCCCATTGAGTGATAATAGATTTGGGTACGATGATGAGCGTGCGACCCCGTGGATTGCCAAGCAGGGTCGAAATGATCATCACAGTTTTACCCAATCCCATTTCGTCACAGAGAAAACCCCCTTTCGGACCGCTCGTTTGATTTTCCATGCCGAGCATCCACTTGAGACCATCGTGTTGATACGGCACGTAGAGACGTCCGTTGAGTCGACTGAGAGCAAAATTGTATTGATTCTCCATTTTTGATTAAAATTTCATAGGTATCACGTTCCCTAGGGTTTAAAATTCTACGTACTCATCTTCATCGCTGATCGTCTCGAATTCACAAACAGGTGGTGGTTTTTCTTTCCTGGTACGTTTTTTCATGATTTTAGGTTGAGGTAATTCGTCGATGTGCTCCCTGAAATATAATACACGATCCCAAAAGATTCGCATTATGGGCATATACTTGGCGAACCAATCGCGGTCACGCTTGACGTTAACTACGTCAAATTCTTCGGGTAGAGGCCAATTCGTGGCTGCGGGTTTGTACTGGATGAAGTCGGCTTCTTCTAAATCTAGAATCTCCATACAGAGTTGAAGCTGTGGCATATAGTGTCCCGGCACCTCGCCCGGTATGATCTTACGTTGAGGTGGGCATTTGATCTCGACCAGCTTTCCGCTTTCGGAGACACCGTCGGGGCTCCCACCGAGCCAGGTGTGCACCGGGTGAGGGCATAGACCTATTTCATGAACTACTTCATTGTGACGCTCTTCGTATAGGATACGAGCTTCGTCTTCGTAAAGTTCGCCGTGACGAGTAGCTGCGTTTCCGGTGAATTTTTCTCCGAGGCCGCACTTCTTCAGAAGGAGATCATCCGGTGTCTGGTATGGGTTTTTACCTATGGCCGTCGCCGCATCCGACGCGGTGAGCATGTGACCACGCAACGCGAGCCATTCCTCAGACTTCTGCGCCGCGTATTCTCGCTCTATAAGAGCCTTGACGTTAGGGTGCATTCTTAATTACAAAATTAACGGTTCTTTCGTTTAAGTAATTTTACGAACTTTAAATCACCGCGTTTCACACCCTGTCTCGTGAAGGGGTTCTGAAATAAAACTTTTCGTTTATTGGTTTCAGAAAACATGCTCGCCGCGGAATTACCCGACAGTCTTTCCACCGTGTTTTGGGACAGATAATGAATTTTATCTATCTTGATGGCACGTGCACCGTTTTTAAAAGTGTTGAAAGTGATGTCGTTGGTAGGCAGGTTGTTAACTTTGTTCTCCTCCCACGTAATCCTGGCTTGAAGCAGAGGCCGACTGTTCGGGGACACGACTCCACGAAGTATGTGATTACCGCGGTAGGTGTTGAGGTGTCTGGAGAGGGGTCCACGCATAGAATTACGCACGCGCCGAGCTGTACTCTCGGGGGTGAGACGTTGGGTCCACCACCTCCCCCTGGCGCGCATCCTCGCCTCATAATCTGTTATCGTTGACGGTGGACTGGATCTCATATATGATTATTCCAACATATTATTTATACCGCCCTCGGAGTTTCTCCCGGAACGCATTTAGTTCATCACCCTTTTTATTGAAAAAGTAGAAAGCTTTCAGACCCGCATTGTCGAGCACCTGTTGCCGCTTGACCTGAGCTGCGGTGGGATTTTTGTGTTTGCGTGTATACTGTGTAGCTTTGCTCTGCACTTTTTCCATATCGTCACCTTTCTTCTTGAACTCTTTGTCCAGTCTAGCTAGTTTCGTTTTCTCACGGAGTGTCATCTTCGATGTGACTTTCTTCGGTAGGGGTTTCATATTACTTATTACATATTATTAAAAATCACACGGCTGATAGGTACTCAACGCCTGAAAATAATTTCGCGCGGCGTTCTGTTCCGCCTGTTTTTTACTCTTCGCAACACCCCGCGCGAAGAACGTGCTGTGGATGTATATGTCGATGTAAAACAAGCCCTCGTGATGCCCAGAGACGCGGTAATCGGGTAGCTCCCACCCGTTCACCTGACAGTATCGCATCAGGTGATCCTTGAAGTTGTCATCAATCATGATCGTGTTCATATCGATAATGTCCTGGTTTTCATATAATTTGAGTATGAATTCCTTAGCGTGGAGCAAACCCAGGTCCAGGTAGACGGCGCCTATGAGACTTTCAAACACGTCCTCCAGGACCTTTGTGTTACTGTTCCATCCGTTGCGCATCCCTTTCTCGTCCATGACCACAAACTTATTCAGACCGATATGATTCGCGATGTGCGCCAGGGTTTCGCCTCTGACGAGTTTCGTCCTGGCTTTAGTGAGAAACCCCTCCTGACGCGTCTCATATCGATCGAATAGATACTTTGTCACCACGAACCCTAAAACACTATCTCCTATGAATTCTAGTGTTTCGAAAGATTCTGTGAATTGTTCGTATTCCTTCAAAGCGGATTTATGTGTAAATGCTCTCTGGTAGTAAGATAAATTTTTTATCTTAGTACCGAGGATGGTTTCGATGGAGGACTTATCGATGAAGGTTACCATTTGTTATATTTATATTAAAACTTATTTTTTTAAGCCTTCTTCACGTAGTGTGGGGAGAGGTACTTCTGCAGGTTAAGGTAGGTAACTACCACGCCATCGGGTGGGGCGAGGAGGACCTTGAGCTTGTCGTCGAGTACAATCTGACGACCGTTCTCGGGGTGCTTCAGCCCGTTAGTTGTGATGTAGGTATTGACAAACTTCGTCACCTCGGATCGAGAGACGAGATCGCCCTCGGGAAGACCGAGGAAGGAGCGGAGCGCGGGAGTGATCTCCTGCTTCCTGTTGAAACCGTTGTTCGCGGCGCGTGCCTTGGCCTTTTCGCCATCGGGATCTTCCTGGGTGTTCTTAACCTTGCGCACCAACTTTGTGAGGTTCTTGACGTCGGTGCGGAGTGCGGTGATTTCAGTTTGAATCGTTTCGAGGGACATTATATTTATTCTTACCTCTTAATCTTTAAGCTGATGAGGAAGACTATACACGTGACTATAAATATGACTAATAACTTATCTATAGCTTTCTTCTTTTGTAATTTGATGAGGGGTTCTTTGTTGATTCGATCGGAAATGTCGATGTAACGAAAGGGGGGTCTTGACCCATCCGACACACAGCCGCCGAAACAGCACTCCTCTGGGCATCGTAAAACCCCAGCGCCTCTTCTGACCCCACAGAATTGACTGGAGTTGCCCCTCAGTTGGTAACATCTGCACTCGTCGATCACGTTACAGGCCATTATTATTATATCACAATATAATAATGGACGAGGTGTTGTATTCCAGGACCATAAGAGAGGCGTTCATACATGAGCACCTGTTTTTCCGGGATGCAAAACTCAAAGAGTATTTCGATAAGGGTATGCTGAACGAGTTCAGGGCCCGCGTCAAATCGAAGAATGCTTCTAAAACGTACGAAAAGTTCATGTACGTCTTCATCACCGATAGTATCAGGGACATAATCCTTAAAGCCGTCGGTGAGATTTCCAGTCATATGGCGACGAGTGGTGATCTGGTCATCTCAGGTGGCGAGGCGTTTAACATTTTCGCGTCGCAGTGTGATCGAATCGTCACGAGCGACATAGACGCCAAGTTCGTGCCGCGCATGTCCGTCGGTCCGAAATTTTTCGGCAAACTTCAGGGTACAAAACTCATCATGTGGGATAAACTCGGTCAGGTGGCGAAACGCCTCGACGCTCGAATCAAACGGAGAATCATGTCCATGCGACGCAAGCACAGTAAGATCTTCAAGTTCCTGGGCATAGGGTTCGAACCCAGGGGACCGTGGGTCACCAGGAGGTTCGTGCTGATCAAGAAGAAAAAGATACGGAAAGACAACAAACCTAGCCCCGGGGACGTGTTCATCGACGTCGAGCTGTTTGCGCTGGACCTCAACCACATCAAGTACCTCTCCACCAAGACCGGAAAGGTCGAGAGTGAGAGGATAGGGGGTATACTCGACATTCCGTTCATGCGACCGAAGGAGTTCGGATACGAGGTGGTCCTCTCGCGACAGAGGGGGTTAAAATATCGCAACCTCGACACCGGTAAGACGGTGACCGATAGGAAAATCTTCGTCGCCAGCAAGGAGTTTCTAGTGGAGGATATCTATCTCATGCACAAGTTGAAGTTGAGGCCAGAGAAGAGGGAGAAGGACCGCCAGAGACTCATGCGACTATCGAAGTTGTTCGTCAAGGACGTAAAGAACACCGATTCGATCGAATCCATATTCAGGCGTGTCCGAACTAAAATCGTCAGGGGACGACCGGCCACCAAGAAGGACGGACGCGTCTCCATGCGCAAAGCTGCGAAGGTGAACCCGTACAAGTATAAGAACTACACGACCGCTCCGGCGCACGATCGACTCTCGAGACATTTCGTCCACGGCATCAAGACGACGAAAGGTGCAAAGGTCAAGGGGTACAAAAACAGCTCGGGTAACAAGCGCTTTAACATGACCAATCTGAAGTGGAAGAATGTCACGAACAATTCCTACGTGAAAAACGAGGTCACCCTCAGGCTGAAGAATGCGAAGCCGCTGCCGAAGAAGATAAATAAGCGAAGGACGTTGTACGGTCACAAACCCAGGAGGAACAAGTGGGTATCGAATGTGCTCTTAAACAAAGTGGCCGCGATTCCCTTCGTTGGGTTAAAGAGGAACCGCGATGGTAAGAATATAATATGATCTTCGGTTCCATCACCAGGGGAGATGACGGCTCACGCGTTGTACAGGCTCGTAACGATAACAAGCGCAAGATTCTCGTTCAGCTGAACGGGGTGAAGATTTCTGAAGTCTCCACCGACGAGGTCGCATTCGATCTCATCTCCGATAAGAATGCGACCAAGATCTCCGCCGTCGACACCGCCAACGTCGACGCTGCCCAGGAACATTCCGAGGAGTGGTTCGGTAAGGCGATCTCAGAGGCTCTGATTAAGAGTGCCTACATTCCCAGTGCGCTGTCGTGCGACCGCATCGACGCGACCAAGGTGTTTAACTCCCAGCAGGAGACCGTCGATTTCGAATCTCTTCAGAGTGAAAAACCCTGTGACATCATCGTAGAATTTTCAGAGCTTTGGTTTGCCAAAAAAAATTATGGTCCCACTTGGAATATTGTTCAGGTCAGGCTCCATCCTGAGCCGGTCACGGATACTTACCCAGACGAGTTCGCATTTGTCGACTCCGATGATGAGAAATAATTTTGTTACCATACAATAAAGATACACCATGTTCAAGGGTGGCCGTAACCAGAACATTATGATGCTCGTTGCCGTTGCTGCTCTTATCTTCCTCCTCTGCAATCTCAACTCCAAGTCTTCGTACACCATCACCGAGCGTGATTATGCACCCTTCAGTTCCGGTCCCGCCGCGGGCCCCGCCGCCGGTCCTTCCGGTGGCATGAACGCCGGTACCGGTCTCGCCTCCTCGCTCCTCCCCCGCGAGATTGCCAGCGAAGAGGATTTCGGTCAGTTTGCACCCGAGGATATCCTAGCGGGTCAGAACTTCCTCGACCCCCGTCAGCAGATCGGCTTCCCCGAGACTGTCGGTGGAGCCCTCCGAAACGCGAATCAGCAGATAAGGGCCGACCCTCCTAACAACAAGGAACCCTTCGTCTGGAACAACTCTACCATCGTTCCTGATCTGATGCAGCGTGGCCTTTGTGCTTAAAGATTAGCTACTATTGTTAAATAAAATGGCTAACGTATCCACCGAACTTTCTGATACCGTAAGCAAACTCGTTGATCTCAACAAACAACTTTCCGATGCCAAATCTGACATCAAGCTCCTGAACACCGAAGAAAAGCGACTGAAAGAGAAAGTCAAGAAGCATATGCAGGACGCTCAAATCGACACGATCAATCTCCGAAAGGGGAAGATCTCGTTGAGAAAGTCTGTCCGTAAATCCGGGATGAACAAGGATGCCATCAAAGATGGTCTAATGTCTTTTTTTTCAGGCGACGAAGTCAAGGTCGAGGGTGCACTCAACGCCATAAAGGACAACTTAAAAGTGACAGAATCTACCAGTATCTCGTTAACTGGTATAAAAGATAAGCTGGCTAAGGATGTATAATGGTTTGGTCACAGTACGTATACGAAGCCACTAACGGATTCGATCACGACGGCAGTGGCGAAGACGACGAATTAAATGAAAGAGACGCTCCTCTGAATATTGAAAACTGGGAAGTTGAATACTCCGATGAACTCTCCACAATGTGGAACACCATGCGAACGCTGTTTTACGACGCACGGATCGAACACTCTGGGCGATTCTGTGATTTCGTCGAGTTTTGTTTCACAGAGCACGACGAAGTTCCACGTGTGTCTTGGGAATACCAGGAGCAGCACATGTGGTACGAGGAAAGACTCGCGCACGTGTGGCGAAGTGTCAGAAGAGTCGTGAACGACAACGGCCTTCACGAGCATATGATGCGAGGCGCCAGTTTTAATAACTTTCTTGACTTTTGTAAAAATATTATGAGCGTATATTAACAATGCTTTCGAACCTTACCGCCCAGCGCGTAGCCATACCAGCGGCGCTTTTTTTGTCTCTTTCCCCAGGCGTGCTCGTCACGACGAACGGGGAAAAGCTCGCCTTCCAAAACCAACAGACCAGCCGAAACGCCATCTTCTTTCACGCACTCGTGTTCTTCATAGTGTACTCCCTCATAGCGAAAGCCATGGGACTGGTCCTGACGAAGACCGACTTGATTGTCAGCACCACCTTGTTCCTCGTGCTCAGCCCAGGACTTCTCCTTACTTTACCCCCCGGGACAAAGGGTGTGTTTCAGTCGGGTCAGACCAGTGTGACGTCGGCTTTGGTGCATTCCATAGTTTACGCCGTGGTATTTGCGATTTTGCGTCGCACTTTTCCTCAGTTCTATTAGGTAAAAGGGTAATGAAGTACCTCATCCTCGGCCCGGCGTCGATGGGTATCTTCGCCCTGATCGGTGGCCTCAAGGCGAGAGAATCGCAGTTAGTGGACGTTCAAGAGATTTCGGGTTCGAGCGCGGGGGCGATTCTCACACTGTTCTTGGCGATGGGCATGTCAGTTGACGAAATCCTGGAGATTGCTCTCTCCATCAACATAAGTAATTTTTTCAAAATAAAATTGAGTTCATTTTTTAGCAAATTCGGGTTCGTGGATATGGCGCCCATAAAAAAGAAGCTCGTGGAGATATGCGGTAGTGACCCGACCTTCGCTGAAATAGAGATGAACATCTATATAAGCGCGTACTGCCTCAACGCCAGTGAGACGGTATATTTCAGTCGCCACACTCATCCTGATATGAAAGTTATAGATGCGGTGTGTATGAGCATGGCCGTGCCTTTCATCTTTTCGTGTGGGAAATATAACGGGAACACGTACGTCGACGGGGGTATGAAGGAGGAATGCCCACTTACACCGTTTCTCAGTCAGAAGCCACATGAAGTTACTAGCATGAAGATCACCTCGAATCAAATTTACCAGGAAAATATAGACACGCCACGCGATTTCGTGGAGACCCTGGTACGCTCCGCGCTTTCGAACCGAGAGCGACACAACAGGCCGATAGAGGAGTTGATCGTGCCGATAGGAGACACCAACATCTTCGATTTTCAGATGTCGTACGAAGATAAGATTAAACTGTTCAACATGGGATTCACGAACTTGAAGATGTAATCATTTTTTCTCAGCTTAATAATATGGTAGATGCGTGTGACCCAGACTCGGATCTAGGTAACCTCCGTGATTTAATAAGGTTAAACACGGGTAAAAATATTGAGCTGACAAAAGATCAAATATGTCAGGTGCAGAAAAGAATCAGGGCTGGAAGACTGCCCCTACCGCCAATGCTTTTGAACCGGTCCAAAAAAGTACTCACAGACGGAAGTGCCAACCTGACCGGTAGAGATTTTGAGCGTTTATTCGACGGCGATACGACCTTGTCGCATCTTCAGAGGATCGCGCGTAAGGTCGACGTCAAGGTGGATGGAAAAAAGAAAGACGATCTCATAGACGATATCAAACAGAAGTTGAAAAAGGAGAAGGTCGCCGAACCCGTGATGATCTCGAGGAAACGAATCATCCAAGCCGAGAAGCTCAGGGAGGACGACACAGGCTTTTTTGGTGGGATCATGTCCGCGTTCGGTGGTTCGCCCAAGAAGGCGAATTCGAGGAA
>Ga0209309_10001155_pt1 | contig 27479 bp, 19 predicted proteins | sample COGITO_mtgs_1204_2_FD_184807 | JGI IMG/M metagenome (GOLD analysis project Ga0209309, IMG submission 184807) | Pelagic marine microbial communities from North Sea - COGITO_mtgs_120412 (SPAdes) (version 2) | ecosystem: Environmental > Aquatic > Marine > Epipelagic ... | reverse complement strand
GTGAGAAGCATCTCGTGAACAACAACAAACAACAGCGTTCCGTGAGAGAGAATATAGTACGCTCGAAAAAGAATCGCTTATTATTTAACGCTTAATAAAAAACACTGCATTGCACAGAAGATAAAACGCATTTATTACACAGAGATGATCAAAGCGCTTCGTCCACCTCTTGCTATTTTATGCACTACTTTGCCAAAATCGTCCTGTGAGAAAAAATTTCCCATCAAAACAGCAGCCCCACAAGAAAAGGGTAAGCGCCGTCAAAGAAAAATCAATCGATAAACACACGTCTGTACTAATACCAATCTCTTCTTCTCTTAGGAAGATATATATTTATATACAGAGAGAGACAGAGTCGCGCTCGTTTGCACGGAAGGGAGCGTCGTAATAAGAGAGTGAAAGAAGCTCTTCTTTCTCTTTCGTTCGTCGTCTCGGGTTTTAGGATTGGATTGCACACGGGGAATCATCGGAATTGGAAAGCCCAAATTTAACACAATTCGCGCAAGTTTTACTCGTATTATATAAAGTTTAGGAGCAGAGATGATGCGTGGAACGATGACAACAACAACGCCTTCGGTGTCTTCTTTAAAACCCTCGCTTTCGAGCCGATCTTCGTTCGCGAGAGGCGCTCAAAACGCGAAACAGCTTCGTGATGGTGGCGTCGTGGGGAGGAATGTGATGGCGAAAAACAGGAGCAAAGGTCGTCGATTGGTGGTGAGATCCGAGGTGGAGTCGCACGAGACGATGAAGCGAGAAAATTCGGACGCGCTCGGGGAGATTTTGAGGAAAAGCTCGACGTTGAAGAAAGTGATGGCGGCGAATAGAGGGGAGATTGCGGTGAGAGTCTTTCGAGCGGGGACGGAGCTCGGGATGCGAACGACGGCGATTTTTAGCGAAGCCGACAGGTTAGCTGCGCATCGATATAAAGCGGACGAGTCGTATTTGGTTGGTGAAGGGAAGGAACCAGTCGCGGCCTACTTAGATTACGAGTCAATCATTGACGTCGCGAAGGAGAACGGCGTAGACGCTATTCACCCGGGCTACGGGTTGTTGAGTGAAAACGAAAATTTTGCGAGACGTTGCGAGGAGGAAGGGATCGCTTTTGTCGGTCCGAGAGCGGAAACGCTAGGACAAATGGGTGATAAAGTCGTGTGCAAAGCGCAAGCGAAAGCGTGCGGGTTACCGTTGGTTCCAGGTACTGAGTACGCCACGGACGACGTGGAAACCGCGGTTGAATTCGCGAAAGAGTTTGGAATGCCTTTGATGCTGAAAGCTGCCATGGGAGGCGGTGGTCGCGGTATGCGAGTCGTGAAACAGCAATCGGAGGTGGCGCAAGCGTTCGCGAGAGCGTCATCGGAAGCGAAAACCGCGTTTGGCGATGGACGCATGTTCATCGAAAGGTACGTCGAGGCGCCGAGACACATCGAAGTTCAAATTATGGCTGACGGCGTCGGGAACGTCATTCACTTGGGCGAACGCGATTGCTCCGTCCAAAGAAGACACCAAAAAGTCGTTGAAATGGCACCGGCACCGTGCTTGGACGAGGAATTACGAAAGCGATTACACGACGATGCGGTGAAATTGGCGAAACACGTCAACTATCGCAACGCTGGGACGGTCGAGTTCATGGTGGACAACCAAAATAGACATTACTTTTTGGAAGTGAACCCAAGAGTCCAAGTCGAACACACGGTGACTGAGGAAGTCACCGGAGTGGATATTGTCCAAACACAAATCTTAATCGCGGGTGGAAAAACCTTACCTGAACTCGGGTTCAAGTCGCAAGACGACGTACAAATTCGCGGGTTCGCCATGCAGTGCAGAATCACCACGGAAGATCCGGCGATGGGATTCTCTCCTGATTTCGGTAGAATCGAAGTGTATCGTCCACCTGGTGGCTTAGGTGTCCGCATCGACGGCGAAGTTGTCGTAGGCTCGAGAATTTCTCCGTTTTACGATTCGTTGCTCGTGAAGTTGACGTGCACGTCGCAATCTTTCGAAGGCGCTGTGCAAAAAATGTACAGGTCCTTGGCTGAATTTCGCATTCGTGGCGTAAAAACGAACGTGCCCTTCTTACAAAACGTGTTCCAATCGAAAGCTTTTTTGAGCGGGAAGGTCACCACGAACTTTATCGACGAGACGCCTGAATTGTTCGATATGATTTCCAACGTGGACGATACGCAAAAGTTGCTCTCGTATTTAGGAGAAATCGCGGTCAACGGGGCAAAACACCCCGGCGCAGTTGGTCCGCCGCCGATTGGTGCCGAACCGAGCCCGCCAAAGCCGTCGAAGAAAACAGCCGAACTCGCCAGTCAACAATCGTTCAAGAAAATTATCGACGAACAAGGACCGGCGGCGTTTGCGAAAGCGGTTCGCGATCACAAAGGGTTGCTCATCATGGACACGACTTGGAGAGATGCGCACCAAAGTTTGCTCGCTACGAGAGTCAGAACAAGAGATTTGTACCAATGCGCGGACGCCACGGCGTCAGCGTTGGATGGTGCGTACTCTTTAGAAATGTGGGGTGGCGCTACATTTGACGTATCGCTTCGCTTTTTGCGCGACTGCCCGTGGAGACGATTGGAGCTTTTAAGAGAAAAGGTACCAAACATTCCGTTCCAAATGTTATTGAGAGGTGCGAATGCGGTCGGTTATACCTCCTACGCTGACAACGTCGTCCAGGAATTTACCACCGAGGCTAGAAAATCCGGTATCGATATCTTTCGCGTGTTTGATTCGTTGAACTACGTGGATAACTTGAAATTCGGCATCGATTGCGTGCGAAACGCCGATGGGGTCGTCGAAGGTACCATTTGCTACTCTGGTGATGTTTCTGATCCGTCGAAAAAGAAGTACACGTTGGATTATTACGTCGATTTGACCGAACAACTCGTCAATCACGGGATTGACATTTTGGCAATTAAAGACATGGCGGGTTTGTTAAAGCCACGCGCGGCGACCATGTTGGTCTCCGCCTTGAGAGCAAAGTTCCCAGCCTTACCGATTCACGTTCACACGCACGATACCGCATCCACTGGCGTCGCGTCCATGCTTGCCGCGGCAGAGGCTGGAGCAGACGTCGTCGACGTGTGCACGGACGCCATGGCTGGCTTAACTTCGCAGCCGGCCATCGGCGCCGTTTTGAACTCCATTAAAGGCTCGGAAACTTTAGATAATCCAATGAACTTGAAAGAAATCTTGAAACTCAACACGTACTGGGAACAAGCGAGAGCGTTGTATTCCCCGTACGAATCTGGCATCAAAGCAGGGTCGGCGGACGTGTACATTCACGAAATGCCCGGCGGGCAATACACCAACTTGAAATTCCAAGCGTTTGCGAATGGTTTAGGCGAAGAGTGGGACAATATCAAGGAATCCTACGCGACTGCGAACCAATGTTTAGGCGACATCGTCAAAGTGACGCCGTCCTCGAAAGTCGTCGGCGACATGGCACAGTTTCTCGTCGCGAACAAAATCCCGGACGAGAAAACCTTGCTCGAACAAGCCGAGTCGTTGTCTTTTCCAACCTCCGTCGTCGAGTACTTCCAAGGCTACTTGGGCCAACCGGTTGGTGGTTTCCCCGAACCGTTGCGCGCAAAAGTCTTGAGAGGCAAGGGTATCATCGAAGGTCGTCCCGGATGCACGTTACCGCCGGTTGATTTCAAACAATTACGCGCCGAGTTGCAAGAAAAGCACCGCGGCCGACGCGACGTCTCCCACAAAGACGCCTTATCTTCCGCAATGTACCCGAAAGTCTTCGACGAATACGTCATCTCTCGCGACATCATGGGTCCGGTTTCCTTGCTTCCAACTAAAGCCTTCTTAAAAGGTTTGGAAATTGACGAAGAGATTGAAGTCAAAGCTCGCCGCGGTTCCTCGGCGTCCATCAAGCTCAAAGCCGTCGGCGAACTCCTCCCGAACGGCAAACGCGAAGTCTTCTTCGAAGTCAACGGTATCCCGCGCGTAGTAGACATCCTTGACTTGAAAGTCTTAGAGAATGAAAACAAAAAAGGCGGCATGTCTGCCGTGCGCGAACGCGCCGACCCGATGGATTTAGGCTCCGTCGGCGCCCCGATGGCGGGCGAAGTCGTCGACATTTTGGTCAAAGACGGCGCCGAAATCAAAGCCGGAGAAGCTTTAGTCGTCATTTCTGCGATGAAGATGGAAACGACCGTCTCTGCGCCGTGCAATGGGAAGTTGAAGCACATCGCGGTTGGAAAAGGCGATTCGTGCACCGCCGGCGATTTGCTTTGCGCCATCGAACCGTAGAAGTAGCAGCGCAGAGAATACGAAGAAGAAAGCATCTTCAACACATAACGTCATCGCCCGCCGTAAAAAGAGAGAAAGAAAGAAACGTCCAAAGTCTCGCTTTTAAGCATCAACTCATACACACTATTTAATAATAAATACTACTAATACTCATGAAACGAACTCCTCCGTAAAACAACACTCTCTGTGTAGTAAGAATCGGTTTTTAAAGAGTGAATTCAACACAAAATATTTCCCTTTATATCGATGCATGCGCTCCCGACTCGCTCGATACCTTTCTTCGACGAGCACTGGTAGCATTCTTTCATCATCGCATCAACGAAAAGAGAACAAAATCTTTTCGTCGTCCTCCGCGTTCTTCCTCTCGACAAATACGACGAGGACGAGAGGAGGAGGAGAAGAATCGAAGATGGCGCACAAGAAGCGAAGAAAAGCGCCGCCAGATGAAAATGGAAAACCGACGACGGCGGATATCTACGCCGCGTGCGTGGAAATCCGAAACCCGAACGGTAAACAACCGTCAAAGTTTAGTCACGTAGATATTACCCCGTATTCGGACATTCGAATTGAATCGAACGTTCCTTCCTCGGAACATAAACCTCGATGGACGAAAGAGACGAAACCGAAAGGTTTCGAGTACTTGAAACAGTTATTCGAGGACAGAGGCGAAGGCGTGAGGGAGGAGAAAGTGAAACGAAGTTTTTGGGTAGCACCGATGGTGGACGCGTCCGATCACGCGTTTCGAATTCTTTGCAAGCGATACGGCGCTGATGGTAGCTACACGCCGATGATTCACTCGAAGATATTCATGGAGTCGGCGACGTTTCGGAAAGAATATTTCAGCACGCACGCGACGGAGGAGTGCAGACCTTTGTTGGCGCAGTTTTGCGCGAACGATCCAACCACCTTGTTAAAAGCCGCGAGAGTTATACAACCATTCTGCGACGGCGTGGATATTAACTTTGGGTGTCCGCAGAGAATTGCAAAGAGAGGAAATTACGGCGCGTTTTTAATGGACGATTGGCCGCTGGTGGAGAAGTTGATTAAAGAGTTGGACGAAAATTTAGACGTGCCGGTGACGGCAAAGATACGGGTGTACGATGATTTAGAGAAGAGCGTAGAGTACGCGAAAATGGTCGAAAAGGCTGGAGCGCAGATTATTGCCGTGCACGGCAGAACGAGAGAGCAGAAGAGGTTGGCGGAGTATAAGTGTAATTGGTGAGTTGTCGTTTTTCTCGGGTTTTTTTCTTTCGCGCTCGTAAGCGTTGATTTTATTATGTTTGCATCGACTCGCAATATACGACTACCATATGTTCTGGTGATGATAATATCCCAATACCAAGATCTGTTCTGAAGTCCAGTGATAGACACAACTACATGCACCACTATCTGAAGAACATGCGTATGTGTATTATTTTTTTACTCAACTCCTACCTTCAAAAATGCTGACCATCACCTCGCTCGCGCTCAAACAGGGACTTCATCAAAGCTATTAAAGAGGCAGTATCAGTTCCGGTATTAGCCAACGGCGGCGTTCGAAACTACCAAGAGTTGCAAGAGTGTCTCGAGTACACGGGCGTGGACGGATACCTCTCCGCGGAGCCGCTTCTCGGCAATCCGACGTTATTTTCCAACCCACCGTTCGCTCCGAATCCGTCCGAGGGCCAACCGCCCTACCCGCTCGAAAACGACCATTCTTTTCAAGTATTTTTAGAATACATAGACATTTGTCGTAAGCATCCAACCGCGCCAAAGATTGTTTTTGGTCACTTACACGGAATCGTCGGTCACTGGATGCACGAGTTTCACGATTTACGCGACGACTTGAACGAAAACAGACGCAAGTACGCCGACTTAGACGCGTTAGCCGAGTGGGTAGAAAGATTACGAGCACGCGCGAAAGAAATACGTGAGAAGGAAGGTCGAAATTACCCTATACGTAAGATGAGTCAAAAGCAAGTCGATAGGCAAAAGAAGCGCGAAATCGCAGAGGCTATCGCCGCGCAAGAAGAAGAGGAGAAGATGTTAAAAGGTACGTGTTTAGAGTAGTCTTTATTTTTTCTCCCACCATCAAAAATGGCGCGTGACGATCAAATCAGATAGGGACATCCGAATTTAAACTGTGGAAACCATCTGGAAGCTTCTAATGGAGACATTAGTGCTCACACCGATGCCATTGCGCGTGCGCTGCGCAAAATTTATTTTGCGAATCGAAGATTTTCAAAACATCTCACCATCTTTCTCTCATCTCATCAAAACAGATATCGACGAAAAGGACAAAGAGCGCGAAAAGGACGCAAAACTTGCCGCCGAATGAAATGATGTAAATATAGTAAACTAGCGCGATAGCCCCGATGTAAAAAACATACAGTATTAGAAAAGGAAAGAAAAAATACGCACAAAAAAATGCTTAAAAGCGAAGAACGAGAGAAAACAACAGCTAAGACGACAGAAATCCAAGAAGACGAAGACGACGAGGAGAACCAACTCAACGCGACGCATAGGACGCATAGGGAGTTGCGCGAAGCTGAGAATTCAATTCACCGAGCGGTGATCGACGCAGCGAGACGGACTGATCGGTTGGAAAGAATAGAAAGAAAAAGTGCAAGACTTCGGGGCAGCGCGGAGCGCTTTCGAGAAAACACGCGATTGTTAAGACAAGGAGTGCTCGAAAGACGACGTTGGCACTTGTTTTGGGCGTTTTTGCTGTGTTTTACCGCGACTTTGATCTTTATCGCTCTTATTTCTTGGATCATTGTCGCTTACACCGGTGCGTGAGATATAGAGCGAGAGATACGAAATAAACGAGGTTGTTATAAGTTTCTTCGGAAAGAGAAGAAGAAGGAGAAAAAGAAGAAAAATGGAACGGGACGAAGCGACGCAAACGACAGAAGATGACGGACGAGCGATACCGTTGAGTCAACGCGTGTACAGGTACGTGTTCGTTCGTGATAACTATCCGACGTGGATCGAAACGTCCAACGGATGGCTCCGCGGATGGTGGTTCATACTTCTATCCTTCGCCTTCTTCTGTCTCTTTTGGATGTTGCTCGGGTGGTTGTATTGGGGAGAAGACAGAGACTGAAGACAGAGACTGAGGTGTGCCGATTCCTCGCGCGTTTTGCAAAATCCTCATAAAGTTTCCATAGCACTTTCTCAAAATTGAATGGGGAAACAAACCCAGGGAATAACTTCCAAACCGTCGGAGTCGTCGTGCGAAGACGCCAGAGTAGCCGCTTTGCGTTGTGCGTTTTCTGTTGAAGTTCCTTTTCTCTCTTTTTTCTCTCTCTCTCTCCCTCTTTCTCTGTATCGCGAGTAGTAGTATTGTTTAGCGGGCAGTCACTTCTACCAAAATTGGAAACCGTTTAACTAACTCATTCTGAACAACAACAAACAGGTTCAACGAAATACCCGAACGAACGCATCGTCTGCAAAGAACTCTACGAGACGTATAAAGAGTGCAGAAAGAAAGAGCAAGAGGAAATCGTCAAGGAAAGGAAGAGGAACAAAGTGTCTATTCTGTGAAAGGCATCACAACTTCCCTTGGTTTAGGTGATTAGGATTTGAAGATGACGGCGACGAAGCTCTTGGCGCTGAGACGAGCGACGACGAGTTGTTACGCGACATCATCGTCGGTTATCTTTTATCGCAGGAAATGCGATGACGGCGCGATGCCGCGAAAGAGATTTGTATGCGCGTCTTCGAGCAGCTCAAATGAGTCTTCTTCCTCCTCGGAAGAAGCGCCACGCGCGAACGGCGGGGACAGAGCGTACACGCCAAAGAAAGTATGGGGACCTCCTTTGGAGGTATCGAAAACGCTCAACCGAAGGCCGACGGTTCTCGAATGGCGAGGGCCGAATTTTCCGCAAGATCAAAGCGATGGATTAGTTTTCTTGGTGGATAAACCGCAAGAGTGGACTTCGTTCGACGTGTGCGCGAAAATCAAATCTATGAGTAAGAAAATGGGGGTGAAGAAGATTGGACACTGCGGTACATTGGATCCGATGGCGACTGGGTTGTTGATTGTTGTCATCGGTAGAGCAACAAAGTTGGCGGATGAGTACCAAGCGAAGGTGAAGACGTATACTGGGACGATTAAGTTAGGCGAGAAGACGGCATCGGGTGATGCGGATAACGAAGTCATAGAAACGAAACCGTTTGGCGAGGACATTGTGAACGAGGCGTCGATGGAGGCTGCAAGGGCGAGTTTGATCGGCGACATCGAGCAGATTCCACCGATGTTCTCTGCCGTGCACGTTGATGGTAAACGACTCTACGAATCCGCGAGAGAAGGCAAAACGGTGGAAAGGAAACCGCGACCGGTTCACGTGGGAGCGTTTTCTATAAAAAGACGAGAGACTGAAAACGAAACGCATTTGATCGATTTCGAAGTCACGTGTTCAAAAGGCACGTACGTTCGAACGTTAGCGGAAGACTTTTGCGAAAAAATGGGTACCGTTGGTCATTTAGTTAAACTGCGCAGAGAGAAAATAGGCGATTTTGACGTGAAGGATGCGTTCGAACTTCCCGCCTTGCTCGATGAGATATCAATCACAGTTTCGGAACACCAAAATCAAAAAAATAGCTACCAGTAGTTAATAATTTACAACTTTAAATGATCAACGCTTGCCCGATCTTCTTCTCGCGCACTAATCGCGCGGGATTGTGTATCACGACAATGCTCACGTCTCCACCATCTCCTATACCGAACACTCGCCAAATTTGATACCTATCTGCAACTTCTGGTTTCACCGCGAAATCCCATTCCCACGGTGAAATCTCAAACGCGTTTTTATCTCGAAATCGAGTCGCTTTGACTTCAATGAACGTTTTCGCGTGTGAATCGCCATCGGTCAGCATTATATCATAAAACGAGTTGGATTCCTCTATCTCGTTCATCCATTTCACGGATACGTTCGTGCCTCGATATTTCTGAATCAAAACGTTGAAGACGACGCGTTCGCCGAGTCGCCCACACTTTTCCCAGTCGACGCCATCGACCTTGTTCATGTTCGGAATGACATCTCTATACGTTAAATATTCTACATCACTTCCGTGATTTAACGCATCGGACTTGCTTGTTGAATTCATGCGACCTTCCCACCGCTCATGCGTAACCACGTTGGCGTTGGCGCCGACTTTCTTTTCACCAGTACCGTTCACCCTTCTCGATTTTTCGAGCTCTAACTGGAACTCTCGTTCGCACTGCAGTGCTCTTCTTTTTGCTTCTTCTTCTTCTTCTTCTTCTTCTTCTTCTTCTTCTTCTTCTTCCCCTGTCTTTTCCTCTTCCTCTTCTTCCGCCCTGGGTAACGCGAACTTCTTCGCGCGATATTTCGCCCCGCCTAAATGTAACATCGCGTACTCCGCCGCCGCCGTCTCGACCATCGCACTCCCACCATTCTTCGTTTCCATCGTTTTTCTCACCCGCTCTAAAACCTCCCGAAACTGCGGCGCGTATTCTTTCTTCTCTAACCCTTCCTCGACTTCTCGCACGAACCTCTCGCACTCCGCCTTCGTCGGCTTCGTCAGCTCCGGCACGTACGGTAACCCCGAACTCTCCTCCACTCTTCGACGTTTTTCCGCGTGTTTCTTCTTCTCTCGCACACGCTGTTCTCGCCATTTCAACAGCGACATTTCTTCTTCTAACACGTCTCGCTTTAACTTTTGCACGTTTTCTTCGCGTTCTCGCACAAACTGCTCCAGGAAGCAAAACCGTTGTTTTTGTTCCTCTCGCTGTTTTTGCTCGCCATCATCAAAAATCTTCTTCTGTCTCTTTTTCCCCGGGGCATCTTCGTTTTTATTAGTAAACTTCGCCTCAAACACTTCTTTCAGAGCCGTTCGTATCATCGCGTCGTCGTCGACCTTCTCTTTCCCGCCGCCCTCGTGCTCTTCTTGAAGTGCACTTCTCCACAATTTGAGAATCTCATTCTTGTTGCTCTTCAACAAAGAAGAAGAATCCGAAGAAGAAGAAGAAGAAGAGGAAAGAAGAAGAGATGCAAAAAAGTCGTCGGTGTTTTCAATCTTAGACTCGAAGTACGCTTTCGCCAACGCCAGGCGAATTTCTTCTTTCTCTCGTCGCGCCTTCTCCTCCATCGTATACGGATGGTGTTCGTTTTGCAGCGTTGAACAACATTTCCCCTAAAGGAGAAAAAAAATGCTAAAACCCTAAACAATTTTTTTAGGTGAATTTTTCAAATTTCTCAACGAAAAAACATCACTCTTTTGGGGAACAAATCAGAGCGCTCATCATCATGTCGGATGGTGGTGGCGATGCTCTCGCTCAACAACAACAGCAACAGCAACAATTAATCCAACTCCTGACCGCGTGCGTGTCTCCGGACGAACGCACGAGAAAAGATGCGGAAAGGATGGTGCAATCCTCCGGGGCGGTTTTTGGGTTCGGGGATTTACTCTGCCGAACGGCGTTTGGATTGGATGATGTTGTTGATGGACATCATCATCTCAACATTCCAATGGATATTCGACAACTCGCGGCGCTTTTATTAAAGAAATACGTCAGAGAACGATGGCAAGTCGGGGAACATTTTTTTATCGAAGGCGAGCCGATGACTTCGGTGGAAGAAAAGATGGCAATTCGTGGGAAGATATGCGCGGGTTTACGAATGAAAGATTCAAAAATGAGAACTGCGTGCGCGCTGGTCATCGCGCAGATTGCCACGCACGATTGGCCGGAAGAGTGGGAAGGTTTGCTTGGGGAATTATTAGTTCCCATACGAGAGAAGAGAGACGTGGACCACGTAAACGGCGCTTTGAGGTGCATGTCGATGCTTTGCGGGGATTTAGAGGAACGGCAGTTACCGAAACTGGTCCCGGAGTTGTTTCCGGATTTGTTCGGGTTGTTACAAGCCTCGGACGATGGTTTAAACGGAATCGACAAGGATCAGATGACCATGGTGAAGTGTCGAGCGTTAGACGTAACGAGGGGATGTTATTCGAATCTTGGGATGATTGGGGACGATCAAATTCGGTTTCAGATCAAAGAGGCGGCGAAGCCGTTTCTGGAGAGCAATTTTGTCGCCTACGGGAACATTTTTGAGTTTCGCTCGGACGTGTTTGAGACCGCGGGTGGGTGCACGTTGACACTGTCCGCGTTGAAAGCGATGCAAGCGACGGTTCAGTATTTCGGGAAGGAGATTACTGGTGGGCAAGTGGTTTCCGAGCAAACGTTCGGAGGGTGCGTGGAGCGATTTTTCCACGTCTTTGAAAAAGCCGCGAATAGGTACGTGCAATGCAGAGGCGTGGAGGTGGACGCGTTGGACGATTGCGAGGATGATATGGGGGATAAAGTTTCCAACGCCGCTGTCGTGACTCAGTGCATGGAACTCGCGATGACGATGATCGAAAGCACGAAGATTGCGAAGAGTTGTATTCAACCGAGACTGAAGAGTTTGGTATCTATCGCGGTGGCGACATCGTTAACCACGGACGACCAGTTAGAGACGTGGGAAGACGACGTGAACCAATTCGTCGCGGACGAAGAGGACGATTACCAATCCGTGAGAGCGACGAGTGGGATATTTTTAGCTACTGCGTGTGCCAAGTTCTCGAAAATCTTTTACGTCGTTTTTGCGGAAGTCGTCGCCGAACTTTTCTCGCAGTCCTTTGAGGAGCAAAATAACAACGACGAAAACTGGTGGCGACGCAGAGAGGCGGCTTTGTTAGCCGTTGGAAGCGTCTCGGATGAATTAGTAGAGCAAGATAAAGAGGCCAGAGGAAAAAATATGAGTCCCGCGTTCGATTGTAACGCTTTTTTGAATGAGATTATCCGGAGCGAATTCACGGCAACCCCTACGTCCTCCAATCCGTTTTTGAAAGGGCGCGCGTTGTGGACAGCCAGTCGTTTAGCCGCCGCGGCGTCGGCGGAAGGTGCGAATGCGATTTTAGACGCGAGCGTGAACGCTCTGAACGATCAAAGCGCGCAGTTTCCGGTAAAAATAGGGGCATGTCGCTCACTCATCGCTTTCGTACCGATGGCGATCAAATCCACGCAAAAGAGCAAGAAGGATGAAAAAGAAGTAGGAGAACAACATCAAATTAGCGCGGAGGATCAAGTTAAAGTCCAAAAACTACTCTCGCGATTAGGTGATGTGTACCAAGGTCTCGGCCACCTCTTAACTGACGCGACCGAGGAAGCGTTAGTGCTCATTCTGGAAGCTTTATTGATTGTCGTCAACTGCGACGGCGACGCGGCGTTGCAATGGCTTTCGCTGTTAGCGCCAGCTATCATGAGAATTTGGGCAGAGAACGTTCGGGACCCGTTTTTAGGTGCAACCGCGAGAGATGTCATACAAGCTTTGGCGAATCAACCGAAATGTAACGCGGAATTGACGCAGTTACTCGTTCCCGAGTTGGCGAGAGTGTTTCGAACGCCGGAGGAACAACCGGAAATGTTGGTCGAAGCGTCGTTGGACATTTTGGCGTGTTTGTTGAAAGCGTGCGTGGACGAAAACGTCGCCAGGGGTGCGTTTGTGGCCACTTTTGAAAACGTTGCGACGCTCGCGAAAACATCGGACGACGTCGGCATCGTCCAAAACGCTTTAGACGCGATGAAAGCCTTTCTGAGAGCGGCGAAAGGCGAAGCGATTTTATCGTGGGGTGGGTCAGATCCCTCGTCAGTTTCTCGAGCTTATTTAGACGCGTGCGCGACTTCGTTACAGCCGCACTGCGAAGAAGGCGCGGCTTTGTTTGTCGCGCCTCTTTTAGGTCAAATGATTCGCCGATTACCGTCCATCATTGGTCCGATGATTCCAGAAATGTGCGACGCGGTGTGCGCTCGATTACAGACCGCCACTCGTCCAATGTTGATTGCTTCGTTATTGTGTATTTTCGCTCGCTTAGCGCATGTGGACGCGAACGCGTTGGTTACTTTACTCGCCTCGCGCGAAATTCAACCGTCTCCGGAAAACGAAAACAGCAAAACGCAACTTGAGTTTGTCCTTAAAAAATGGTGCGAAGGCCAACCGGACGTCCACGGTCGATTCGACGTGAAACTGACTTCGACCGCGCTCGGGCTCATCTTAGCCACGCAACATCCGACGTTAATCGACGGCTCCATCGTTCTCAAGGGTAGACCAATAGAAGTTGAGTTACCCCCGGGAACAATCCGAACGCGATCTCGAGCGAAGCAAACCGGTCCCGAACAGTTCACGCAAGTCTCCGCGCCTTCGAAAATCATCAGTCTCCTCGCGGATTCCTTGGCCGAAGCGAAAGAGTTGGAAGCGGATGAGTGGGAAGAAGACGACGGCGGTGGTGGCTTAAACGGCGAAGAATTCGACGACGACGACGAAAACGACGACGAAGACGACGACGACGAGCCCACCGGCTGGTCCGGCGACATCTTTGAAAAAATCATGCTCAAAGGTTTGCTCGACGGCGACTTTTTCGACGACGAAGAAGCCGACGACAAAGACGACCCGATCGACGACATCGAACTCGTCCCTTTCTTAGAGGAAGGATTTAAAAGGTTACAAAGTACCACCGGTGGACTTCTCGATGCCGTCGCGAACGATCTGACCGAAAGCCAGAGAGTGACTTTAACCAAAGTCTTTTCGTCGTCGTCGCGATAACCTACATATTACTACTATACTATACCATTGAGTATTTTAGAGAGAAACAACGCTTTGTCACTCCACACAAAAACACGCTTTCCCGCACACAGTACTTCACTCCATGCGCCGAAGAACTCCTCTCCTTGTCGCCTTCACCGGCGGCGGCAAGAGAGAGGAAACGTCGTTCTCCGTCGTCGCGTGTTACGTCTTCGATGCTCTCAGAAGAGAAGGAGGAGGAAGGAGCTCGTCGTCGTCATCTTTTGTTCTTCCGCGCTGTCTTTCTGGAGGAGAAAATCATCAACGCTGCTTTTCTTCCGGAACAACAAAAGATGATGGCATTGATGTTAATTATTGCACCGTTTTGATTCATCCGAGAGATACGTCCTCGTCGTCGGTATCATCGTTGTCGCGACGACGACGGCGATTTGGAGGCGGACGGGAGAATAGATTTATGAACGAAGATTTTCAACAACACAACCGTGGATTTGCAGCCGCCGGAGGAGCGTCTTCATCTTCCGCGGAGGCATCATCAACGGTCGATGGGAAACAAACGACGACGAGTAGGAACGAATCGACGTTGGCTGCCTCAGCTTCTGGACAACAAAAAAATCCTTCCTCTTCTTCTTCTTCTTCGACAACGATAGCGGAGGAGGCGAAACCGAAAGTCGACGTCAACGCGCTCAAACGCGCGAGATTTGAAATCGAGATGATGCGACGGGAACAACACATACATTTCGCAAAGAGAACGTACCAAGCGGTCGCGAACGTGACGAAATATGTGATCAGTTGGGGGCCGTATTCGGTGCAGTTGCTGAGGCAGTCGCCGAGCGAGTGGAAGGTGACTTTGAGTTCCGGGTGGAAGCACGCGAAGCACGAGTTCGCGCACTATTGGTCCGGCGCGAAACTGTTGTGGGTGGAAGTGAAAATTGCCAGTAGGCTCGGTTTTAAACTCATGGGTGGGCAGACGTTAACGAGACGCGAGCGAAGACAGTTAACGAGGACGACCGCGGACGTGTTTCGGTTGGTGCCGTTCGCGGTGTTCGTGTTGGTGCCGTTTATGGAAATATTTTTACCCGTCGCGCTGAAGCTATTTCCAAACATGCTACCGAGTACGTTTAGGGACGAGTTAAAACACGAGGAGGAGCTGAAGCGGAAACTGAAAGCGAAAATTGAGGTGGCGAAATTTTTACAGGATACGGTGAAAGTCATGGCGAAAGGGTTGAAACATAGCAGTTCGGGGGTGAAACGAGAGAAAGCGGACGCGCTGTACGAGTTTATGAACGCCGTGAGAAGCGGTAAAGCGGTGACGAATGAGCAGATCGTGCGGTTTGCCAAGTTGTTTAACGACGATTTTACCTTGGATAACATCAACCGGACGCAATTGGTGAACATGTGTAAATTTGTCGGCATATCGCCGTATGGGACGGATACGTTTTTACGGTTTCAGTTACGAAATAAGTTGAGAGAGATTAAACAAGACGATAGACTGATTCAATTAGAAGGCGTTGAAGGTTTATCGGACGAGGAGTTGAAATCAGCCGCGAGAACTCGAGGGATGCGATGGGAGGAAGATAGAAAAGAGTTGGAAAGGCAACTGAAGGACTGGCTGGAGTTATCGTTGCAAAATAATTTGCCGAGTTCTCTGTTGATTCTAAGTCGTGCGTTTTTAATCACGCACGCAAAGGAAGAGGACACACAAACGGCGACGTTGAAGGATATCACGGATACTTTGGCGAGTTTACCGGAAGAAGTGGTCACGCAGGTCTCCGTCGAGACGGCGATGGCGCACGAGTCCAGCAGCGAGGAGTACAAGAAAAAGTTGGAGTATTTGATGCGAGAAGAAGAGACGATCAAACAAGAAGCCAAAGATACGGAAGCGAGAGAAAAACGATTGAAAGCGGAAGCGTACATGAAGGAGAAGATGCGCTTGTACTTGTCTGGACCGCAGTTTTCGGAACGGTTTTGGGCTAACGTGAGAGGTCGAGATGCGTTGCTCGAGTGGGAAGCGGAAGAGGCGAAGAGAGAGGCAAAAGCGGCGATGGACAAATATTTACAAGGCATGCAATATTCCGAAAGGTTCTGGGTGAATGCGAGAAAATCAACGACTTCGCACTTGCTTCAACAGCAGCTTCTCATGCAGCAGCAACAGCAACAGCAGCAAAGAGAAAAGGAAGTCATCGCGACGAAAGAAGCTTCTTCGGCGGACGTCGCCAAGATGGAAATGGTGTCAGAAGACGCGACGAAACCTTCGGAGTCGTTATCGCCCAAGCGTGTCGTTGATGAAGGCTTAGACGCCATAAAAAGTGCAGAAGAAGATGCGATATCTACGACAGCAAAGATGGAGAAAATGCTCGTCTCCGGCGCGCCGGACGCTCAGAGAGTCGTTTCGCGAACCTCGCTCTCCTCCGCTGAACTCGAAGAACAGGATAAACAAGTCGCGGACGCGATGCAGAAGACCAAACGCTCCGAGGTGGATTCTTGTACAGACGAAGAAACAGACTTTGAAATGCAAACTCGAAAGTCCAGACGTCGCGCGCAACTCTCTCGGTTGTTGGCTATGGTTTTAGATACCTCCGGCGTGAGCGACGAAAGACGCATGCTCACGGAATTAGTCGAGCAAAAGTTAGACGCTTACACCGAACGAAAGGACGAGCTGGTGGAGTTGCGAGCGATGCGCGCGGGTGACGGTGGAAGTGCCGATCCGTTTTACGACGAAGATCCGTTCGCGCCATCGCCGATAGAGTTGAAAAAGATGCGCGAGGAAGAGCAAGATGCGAGTCTCCACTCCAAAGAGGAAGCTTCCTTGACGGATAAAATCGCCGACGACGTCTCCGCCCGCGTCGACGAAATGCTCCGAAAAGTCGAAAGCGAACTCTCCGCGGCGGAAACCGCCATCGGCGAAAAATTCAAACTCCTAGACGCCGACAACGACGGCATCATAAGTCTCGAAGAACTCCTAAACGTCACCAACGTGTGCAAAACCACCGAAGTCGGCGAAGACGCGGAGAGTGAACTGAGAGAGCTCTTAAAAGACTTATCCGACGAGGAAGGATTCGTTCGCGTGGAAGATTTGAAACGCCTCTCCTTGGAGATGTTGAGAGCGGAAGCCGCCGAAGAAGAAGAAATGGGAGAAGACGGCGGAGGAGGGGGGGAAGACTCGATAGTGAAATCTACCAGTAAAATGTAGTCGTCTCTTAATAATAGCAACGCATCGTAGTCCTTTCTCTCTTCTTGAGAATAAACGAATATCTAATACTAAAGAACCACCATCTGAGAGGAATATTTCTTCTACGCGTATAAATACACAAAAGGGGATCGTTCAGAACAAACAAACGTAAACTCTTTCTCCACAAATTCGTCGTAAACGTATTACACATCGAAAAGAAAATGCCGTTAAACCTTGGCGATACTGTCCCAGACTTCTCCTGCGACTCCTCCGTCGGTCAAATCCACTATTACGATCACGTCGGCGACGAACATTGGTCCATCTTATGTTCGCACCCGAGTGATTTCACCCCGGTGTGTTCCACGGAACTCGGGACGTTGGCGAAACTTTTGCCGCAATTCGAACGAAGAAACTGCAAAGTTTTAGCGTTATCTTGCGACAACGCGGAGTCGCACCGCAAATGGATCAAAGATATCGACGCGAGCGGGTATTGCGGGAAAACCACGTCCACTGTTTCGTACCCAATCTTAGCGGATGAAGAGAGAGCGTTGGCGGTGAAATTTGGCATGTTGGACCCGGAGGAAAAAGACGAGAAAGGGCAACCGTTGACGTGTCGCGCGGTGTTTATCGTGGACGATCATAAGAAGTTACGCGCGACGATTTTATACCCGGCGACGACGGGGAGAAACTTTTACGAGATTTTACGAGTGGTGGACTCGTTACAGTTGACGGACGAGTATCCCGTGGCGACGCCGGCGAATTGGGAGAGAGGCGAGAAAGTGTGCGTGACGCCGTCCACGCCGGACGAGGTCGCGCAGGTAGTTTTAGGGGACTTTTCAGTCGTGAAAGTACCGAGTGGGAAGAAATATTTGAGACTGTCGAAAGATCCGGGGTATAAAACGCCGAAAGTTCTGAAGAGAGGGATGGTGGAGACGATTTTAGGGACCGAGTATGGCGCCAAGTTGTTGCCGACGCTCGGGCGATTGGTCGTCGCGTTCGCGCTGGGCGGCTTTTCTTCCTCGTTCGCCTCTTCAAAGAAAAAAGAGAAACCTGTTCACACTACTCCTCAAACGAGTGGGTGGAAGAAGAGATGATTAAGAAGCGATGGTGGTCACATCGTGGGCGTGCTTATTTACGTGCCATATTTATTATCGTACTAGTTGTAAAAAAAGAGAGGATCCAAAAGGTGTCGTCTTGTGTGTATATGAAGTGTGTATTTTATGAATGTCTTTCACGCGTTTCGTTTATTTCATATTTTGAATCCATCGTTTTGTTGATGATTTACGCGGCGAGCATGTTCACGTGGTGCCCCCACGCCAAACCCGTCGCTAAAAGACCAAACACCAGAAACGGTTGCGCCGCGGCTTGGTACTTCACGTCGTTTTTAATCGGATCCGGCAAGAAGAACTTGAACTGCGCGAAGATTTGCGGCGCGATCAAGCAAAACAAAACGTTGGAATAAAAATCTTCGCCAATGCCTCTCAAATAAAAAGCGACGAACAATTGCGTCGCGTCGATGGTTCCAACCGTAATCCACTTCGCTTTTTCAACCCCAAATGCGACGGGTAAACTTTGCAAACCTAACGCTCGATCGCCTTCGATGGATTTGAAATCGTTCACGATGGCGATGCCCAAACCGGCGATGGAATACAACACCGTCAACACCATCACGTCTGGCGTCAACTGACCAAACGTAGCCATACCGGCCCACCACGGCAACGCGATGTACGAACTTCCGAGCGCGTAGCATCCTTTCCAACCTTCTGCTTTCAGCTTCAACGGCGGCGCGGAATAAATATACGACACCCAACTCCCAAACACTGTCAACAAGAAAATCACCGGGAAATCGTGTTCGCACCACTGATCCAGCTGCCACCCGCACGCCAAACCACCGAGCAATAAAACCGCAATTTGTGCTTTCACGGCGGTTTCACTGATCGCACCACTCGGAATCGGCCTGTACGGTTCGTTAATCGCGTCGATTTCTCGGTCGTACCAATCGTTGATGGTTTGCGTGTACCCGGTTAAAAACGGCCCGGACATGGTCATGCACAACAACGCCTTCCCGATGTTGTCTAAATTCCACTCGTAATGCCCGCTCGCGGCGGCACCGCACATGACTCCCCAAATTAAAGGTACCCACGTCCCTGGTTTCGTCAACTGAATGTGAATTTTCCAAACCGGCACGTCCTCGGTACTCGCGCCTTTAAAGCCCAATATTTGTCTCACGTCGCCTCCTAATTTCGTCTCCGAGACGTTCGTTTCGGACGCTTTGATGTTCAAATCGTCCACTTTATCCCCCGCCGCCATGTTCGTGACGATGAGTCCTGAGTCATCTCTTCTTCTTCTCTTTTGCTCCATTTTTATAGACTTTGATGGCGACTTAAAACTCGTCTTCAAACTCGTTCCAGGGAAAGAAGAAGATCTCATCGATGATGATGATGATGATGATGATGATGATGACGATGAAAACAAAGACGAACTTCGTCGCGAAGCGTTCATCACCACCGCGTTCATCGCAGCAGCAGTCGTGGTGCACACAGAGAATAAAGACGCCATTTTATACCTATTATAAACTAATTTATTAAGCACCCAAAAAGCCCGTCGTTTGATGTGACAAGAAAAGGAGTACTATATATGAGGACACACGATAGAGAAGATTATCCAAAACACATGAGAGAAAGAAAGAATTGAGATCGACTATGAAACCCTAAATTAGAGCAAATTTGAGCACCCCCTCGATGCGTTCAAATTTCCTCCTTTCACACAAAAACGACACAGAAAGAAGACGCGAAGAAGAAGAAAAATGAAGAGAGACTTTTACCACGCTCCTCTTTAAGATGAGTACGAAGAAGAAACCTTTGAGGAGGATGCGATGATGATGAAGAAAACACACACGCGATGTTCATAACGGTGGAAGAGCTGGACGCGCTCGCTCGAGAGCGACTGGCGACGCATCACGCGTTAGAAACGGCCAGATTTTCGCTCGCGTCGGAGGATGTTCGAAATGAAATCGTGCTTTCGTTGCATCGTTCAAAGTCTTCGTCGTTGTCGTTGTTGTCTTCTTCTTCTTTTAATGGTGGTGAAAATGATGATGTCGATGGAAAGAATGCTCGCGAAAACGACGAAGCGTTTAAGAGAAAAGATGCCTTGTCGAGGAAGACTTTGAAAATCGCCCTGTGCGATTCGTCGAGAATGATGCGAGAGTGGTTGAAAGCGAGGGAGGTGGATTTGTTCGAAGAACGGGTGAGATTAAACGCGGTTCGAGGATTGCCCGAGGAAGTTGACTTTGAAGACGGCGTTCTTTTCGACGAAGAAAAAGAAGTCAAAGAACACGAAGAAGAAGAGAAGGAAAGATGTTATTGGTTTCCGTTCGAAAAGTGTCGACGACTGATACGCGCGCGGAAAGTAACGATTATGAAGAGAGGTCAGTGTTTGGTTCGAGAGAGACTGGTGCCGTACGTTTGGTTCGCGGCGTACGAGGACTATTTAGAGGAAGATTTAGAACGCGCGTTTCGAGAGAAGCGGTTCGCGTTGGCAAATAACGCCTTCGATGTGGGTTTAAAAGACGTTTGCGACCGGTTGAAAGTGTGGAGACCGGACGTGGACGAGGAGGACGGGGGCGAGGTTCACCCGTTGATGGCGCTCGCGACGAAACATTTACTGGAAAGGAACAAAATTTTAATGAAGAATGCGACCGCTGGGAATAAGAAGAATTTGAAATACGGTGGCACCGAGAACTGGGGAGTCGTCCGAAGGGACTCGAGAAGAAAGAAGCAAAGATTAGGTGGCGGCGGTGGGATAATGTTAGAATACGAAGACGAAAACGGGAAAATGAAAACGTACCACTCGAGAAAACCATCGAAAGAGTTGAAACGTTCGTTGAAAGTTATCAAAGAAGGCGCCACTGGAGCGCACGCGAAAGTGTTTCCGCCGTGCATGAGAGACGTCATGGACGAGTTGCACGTGAAAAAACATCTTCGACATTTCAAACGGTACGAGCTGAACTTGTTTTTAAAAGGTATCGGTTTACCTCTGGAAGAAATATTCAAAGTCTGGCGCTCCGCGGTGTTCCCTCACGGCGCCATGGGCAACTACCAAAACGAACACACGTATCAACTGAGACACGTTTTTGGTTTAGAAGGCCAAATGAAAGAAAAGTTCGAACACGATTGCGAAAAGTTGATTAAAACGTCTCAAATGGAACCGCACGCGGCGAAATGTCCATTCGCGATGCCTTTGAACCAGTATCGAGCGTTAAACGCGAACGACCATCGATGGAAGCGAGAGATTTCCATAGACGCGAACCAAGAGATTGAGATGAAAGTTTCCAGAGGCGATTATAAGTCGGCGTGCGAATCGTACTTTTCGCACAAACACAAAGGTGAAAAGATGTTCAACGCGAACGTTCGGTACCCGACGGATTTCTTCGACGCCGGGATGGAAATTGAAGATTGGTTTCGAGACGCGAAAGAGGAGAGATTAAAGCAGCTAAACGCTTCGAAAAAAGAGAACTTAGAGGATGAAAGTTTTCAAATCGAAAAGGAAAAGAACACGACGACACTTCTAGCAATAAAAGACGACCCCGATTTAATGATTGAATCTTCTTCCTCGGACGACGATTCGGATATCGACGACGGTGAAAACAATCCAAATCGATTCCGAGGCGAATTGATTGTTAGCGATAGCGACGATTAGCACGCGTACCTTGTAGGTACCTTGTAGGTAGTAGTTTAATCATGTATAATATACAGCGCAAAAGTAAGTAATATCGTCTCCTCGAGGGAATCAGTTGCTCTCCGTCAGCGCTCTTCTCCCGACTCTCACCAACGTCGAGACCAACAAAAAGCTCGCCGCGGAGAGAAACACCAACGCGAAAATCTCTTGGTCGATGACGGGCACTCCCAACTCTTGCGCCACTTGCTCCATGGGCCCTTCCGCGAGGAAATAATCCCCGATAAACGACGCCGTGATGCCAAGCATAGCCAAACGCCCGTTAAAAATTTCATACTTTTTATTCTCTCTCACTTGTTCTCTCCAGGCGGACTTCACGATACCGGCCATCGCGTCTACTCTGTTCTCGCCGTTCGGACGCGACATTCCGCTCATCGTCGACGTCGACGGTTTCCTCAACCCGCTCGTGACGGCGAGTAAAAAAACCCCGCTCAAAAACACCCACACCAATATAATGCTCTCCACGTACAACCCCGTCACCTCTAACACGTCTCGCGCCAAGTTCAAAGGGTTGACCACGTGGGTGACTAAACTCTTCTCCTCTCCGATGAGTTGCTCTATTGGACCTAACCCGTTCGTGGAAACGTCCAAATATGTCGTCGCGGCGAAACCGAGCATGGCGGACCGTCCCAAATTCAGTTCTGTTTTCGCTATAAAAGTTTGTTCATCTTCTTCTTTGTCTTCTTCTTCTTTTGCTGATGACATGACTTTTCTCGCCCGATTTCTGCTTCTGATGCCGACGACATTATCTAATCTCATCTTCCTTCTTTGTCTTCTCACCGACGAATTTTGCGAAGAAAAAAGAGACGACGACGACGAAGGTTGTACTCGCAAAGAAAACGCCACCATCGTCGTCGTCGTGAAAGCGTATCGAATACTGCTCTTCTCTTCTTCTTTTGATGATGATGATGATAAACGTCGCGCTTGTAATAATGAAGCGTATTCTTTTGTGGTCGTTTTATTCCGAAAGAGAGACACTTTTTCTCTTTTCGTGGCTCTCCTTTGTTAAATTATATTTAGGGTTTTGTACAAACCCTAAACAGAATGGCGCTCTTTCCTTCTTCCTCTTTTGGAAAAACCGCGGCCTGCTCGACACACTCATTCATTACTACAATCGAGAGAGTAGTAACGCGATGAAGACGACGACGACGACGACGAGCGTAACATCGAGAGCATCACTTTTACCCTCATCATCATCATCGAACGAATAGAAGAGAGTTGTTGCGGAAATTAAAAGTAACTCTGCTCTTTGTTTTTGTTGTCGTGTTCATATCACATCTCTCTCGTTCGAATTTCCCCTCGCGAAGAACTCTCTAGAGGCTTCTCACGCGCGGAACAGTACCATTGAACAAGAAGAAGAGCTGTTCGTTTAATTCGCATTCACACGAATAAAGGAGGAAAGAGTAGTATGGGCGCGTCGAGTTCTCGCAGCTCTGTGCCTCGTTGGAACACGTTACACGAACGCGGTCGAGGAAAAGAAGAAGCAGACGCGAGAGGAAAAGAGACGGAAGAAAACGAAGACGTCGAGAAAGGCTTGTGTGGGTGCAAGAAAAAGAAAAAGACGAACGCGAAGTACGGAAGCAATCACACGAATACGATTCAATCAAAGGAGAAGACGAAGAAAAAGAAGGAAGAAAACTACGACGCGATTATAGGAGATGAGAACGACGAAGACCGGCGACGTCGGTCGCGATACGACGGACGGAGTTCGCAGTCGGTTTCGAGCGAAGACGAGGACGAAGTCGCGAAGCGATTGCAATACGAAAGCCTAAGCGCCAAGACGAAGAAAGGCACGCACGGGAGCAAAGAGAGTTCGGTGAAAAGCAGCGAGAAGAGCAGTAAGAAGCAACTGAGGAAGGAAAAAGAGCAGTTGGCGATGAATGCAAAGTTGTACGATCTGGAGAAGCAAGAAATTCTCGCGACGAGAAAAAAATTAGCCGACGAAGAAGAGTTGGAAAAAGGCAGAAGGATGTGGTTGTGTTCTGGAAGTCCGTGGGTTTCCAGAGTTGCGGTTTGCGTGTTACTCGTATTAGTGGTAGTTTTAGCGACTATTTTAGGCACCGAGTTGCATTATTACGAGAGAGGCTTGGCGTATTTCAGAGGCGAAGAGTACATTCCTCCGATGGCGTACGACGGCGGGAGGAGTAGGAGGAAGAAAAAGAACTCTCGAATCGACGACGAAGTGGAAGACGAAGACGATGTAGAGCTGGGCGAGGACGAAGAGGAAGAGGATGATTCGGAGTTTGACGAGAACTTTGATAAAGACGGCGGCGCTGGAGCGGCGCTTTCGGTAAACGAGCGCGAGATTAAGATGGCGAAGAAATTGATGCAAAAAGTGAGAAACTCCAAGACGCTTCCGAAAGATCGCAAACAAGTCGAATTGAGAGGATTGAACGAAACATTGACGAACTTACAGATTGAAAGAGTTGAGCTTCTGAACGAATTCGATGATAGCGATGACGCTAAGTCCTCCTCTTCTGTCGCTAAGGTTGGTTTAAGCGGCGAAATGGCGAAGAAGATTGCGAATAAGAACAGAATTCTGGAAAACAACGATCGAGACAAGACGGGCGCGTATTACAACGCGAACGCACCGTTTAGGTACCCTTGGGGAGGCACGTCGCCTGGTACGAGTCATTCAGATGAATCGAGTTCTTCGTCAAAGAAGGGAGGGCTCACCGAGGACGTTTCCGAGCAGGACATTCTTCGCGGACAACACTTTGACGCGGACTTGCGAGGTAACGCGATGTCGCGCGAGGAAGTCAAGTTGTCCGTCTCAGATTTCATCGCGCGTTTGAAAGAGAAAGAAGGCGTAAAAGGGTGGTCGAAGAACGTGAGAGATACGGTCGCCTCGGACGATTTTGCGCACAGAATCGCGCGATCGATGGTAAACGACGTCCGAGGCGTTTCGGACGACGAGGACATTTTGTGGTCGCACGCCGACGACGTTGCGTTGCCGGAAAATTCGGATATCACCGAGGACGACGTATTATCTCGTCTAGAGTTGGAAAAGAAACTCAACGCCGTCGAACAAAGTCTCGCAGAGGAGAAAGGTAAAGACGAGTGGCTCGCGAGAACTGCCGCGAAGAACTCCGTCGACAAGTTTCTCAACGAAGCCGATTTGAGAGGACGGATCGAGAGCGGCGAGGTCGATCCGGAAGTTCTCGAGAACTTGATCGAAGCCGTGCAGCAAAGCGAGAAGTCCAACATCGACACCGTGAACACTGTTGAGAACGACGTCATGAAGAAACTTCATCCGGCGAAGAAAGCAAAGAAGAAATCATCCGCGAACAAGAAAAATAGCGACGCTGACGACGTTCAAGAAGAAGGAGAGAAGCCGAAGGAATCGCATCCAATGTCTCTCGATGATTTATTCGATATTCCCACGGATGGTTTGGACACCGGCGACGACGACGACGACAACGAAACCGGAACGAAGAAGAGCAAGAAAAAAAGCATCATCAGTAGTAAGAATCGTAGCACTAGCAGCAGTAGCAGTAGTAGCAAAAAGAACGCGAAGAAGAGCAGCGGCGGCGACATGAAAAAAGCAAAGAAAGGAAAAGAGGAAGAAAAAGTAGACTCGCCTTCGCCGCCCGAGGACGGGAAGAAAGGTTTACTGGACGAAATCTGAACGAGTTTTAATAAAACGCCTTCGTATGATTCACGTGTCTTTATTATCTATGTGTGTGCGGTCTCTACAATAACAACAACATACTCTACAGGACTTTCGTATTATTAAATCTCGCGAGAAACATTTCTTTTCGCTGCGTGTATTATTAAATTATTCACTCGTGCGTCCTGTCGTCATCATCCCTTCTCTCCTCTCAAACCCCCCCAAAAATCATTTCGTGTTGTTCATCGTTTACATGACAACGCACCCTTTCTTCCCTTCCTTTACCCCGTCCAACCTCTTCGACGATCCCCCTTTACCGAACAACTTCTTAATCCCCGCTTTCGATCCTTGCGCTAACCCCTCCGCGGTATCCCCGTCAGAATTCTTAATATCCGTTCTCACCCCGGCCGCTAACAACGCCTTCACCGAACTCGCCGCGTTTGCCATCACCGCAAAGTGCAACGCCGTCCAACCGTCCTCGTCTTGCGCGTTCAAATCGACATTTTTGGAAATCAAATAGTCCAAAACTTCCTTGTATCCGTGCACGGCGGCGGACATCGCCGGCGTGCCCCCGTCCGCCGCTTTCAAGTCGAGCATGGACGGACCGCGTTGCATGGCTTTGAGCACGTCCACGTGGCCGGCGCCGGCGGCAATCATCGCCGCTGTCTTTCCCGCGTTTTCTGTTTTAATAAAAGAAAGAAAGAGTTAAGAAAAAAATTATTAATACGTTTGTCGTTCAAAGTTTGTTGTTTTTTGGTTGAAATTTTCCTCTCGATTTTCCAAGAACAGAACACCAACAAGAACGAGAAGAACACACAAAAAGCGATTGAGGAAAAAGTCTCTCGTAATCGCGCGCCGCCGACGAGGACTTCGCGTCTCAACGACCCTCACTCGCATTCGAGAGCGCGCATCTAAATGCGATCGTCTCGAAAATCTCCGTTTTTGTTGATTTTCTCCTTCGCGATAAATCACACGACAAAAGGAGACTTACGCGCACACGAGATCGCGTAGAACAATTCGGTTACAAAAAAAAATAGACATTTACGAGAGAATTTTCATCCCTGATGAAGTCTTACACTACTCTAAAAACAAACGAAATAAACATACCTCCGAGCGCAGGAACGTCCAACTCCGCCCCGTCGTCCATCAACTCCACCAAGCGTTTCACGTTCCCTTCCGAAGCCGCGACGTGGACGGCGTTTAAGCCGGTGAATTGATCGTGATCGTTGATTGTCATCGTATAAAATGTTGTGTTTGATATTTATGACGCAAAAAGCTTCGTTTCGCCTTCATTTTTTCACCAATGCTGACGATGATAATGACGACAAATACGAATGCGAGCTCCTTTGTGACGAGGACGGAAACGACGTCTTCTTTGGCGTCGAGGAGGAGGAGGAGGACAGCACGAGGAGGGAGGAGGAACAACGACCAGCAACAAAACTCTCCCAAATTTCTCGTTGCGAAAGCAGGGAGGAGTTTAAACACGGGGAACGACAGCATTTTCAGCGTCAGCGTCATCGGAAGAAAAGCGAGGAGTTTTGACGAAAACAAGAGGAGTAGTAGGAGCAGTTTTTATACCAACGCGAGAAGAGAGAGGATGAAAACGACGATAAGGGCGAACCCGGAAAACGACAGCATGGACGAGACGATGAAATCTCTGGACGATTTACTCCCACCACCGGAAAAACCAAAACGTGAATTTCCGGATTCGTTCTACGACGACGATCCGTCGTCTTCGAAACCTCCCGAAAGAAAAAGCTCCGGCGGAGTCTCGAAAGAAATGCGAGCGAAATTGCTCAACGAATCGGTCGGTTTAGGCGGCGTACCTGGGAAAGCAATGCCGTCGAATTTGTTCGCGAATATTATCTTAGTCGTCTTGGCGCTCGTCGCGGTGGCGTACGTCGGCGGGATCAGACCTTAATACGAGCTCGTTCTCGCGAAGTCGCTCCGGGAGAGTTTACGAGACGAAAAGAAGAGAAACTCTTCTTACGTTTTGGCCAAAAGCGAAACAAAAGAGTAACCAGTACGAGAGAGAGAGTTAAAGAGAACGTGTAACACTATTATTATTCACGCATCATATTTCGAACGCTTCGTACTCTCGTCTCGCTTATATCGCACATCTCGTCCAAAG
>Ga0209309_10001142_pt1 | contig 27667 bp, 27 predicted proteins | sample COGITO_mtgs_1204_2_FD_184807 | JGI IMG/M metagenome (GOLD analysis project Ga0209309, IMG submission 184807) | Pelagic marine microbial communities from North Sea - COGITO_mtgs_120412 (SPAdes) (version 2) | ecosystem: Environmental > Aquatic > Marine > Epipelagic ... | reverse complement strand
CGGATGAGACTCTCCCCGATATTTACGCTCAGTATGCCGATGAACAGCAAATAGCACACTCTATTGGTTTAATAATAAGAGCGCCGCAAAAAGGCGAACCGCATTTTAGTTTAAACAAAGTATTTAACTCGGGCGTGGGGGAAAGCGACTTACCAATGAGTATTCAATGCGCTAAAGCTTTGCATGAGCGCAGCAATACATTACTTGTTCATAACACGCTTGAGCACGATTGGCAGCTTACATACCATGCTTAAAAATGCACAAAGGTTATGTGGATTGGTTTGGCGGATTATTGCTACTGCATTTTGCTTCTCAGTTTTTGGGATTGGTGGTTTAGTATTAGCTTTCATTATTTTTCCTGCTCAGCGCGTATTTCAAAGTGACTCAGTTAAGCAAAAAATCAAGGCTCGAAAAACAGTACATTACAGCTTTAAGTTATTTGTTGGTTTAATGCATTTAACGGGCGTTATTCGATTTCATGTTGAAGATAAAGCAAAAATTGAAGGCTTAAAAGGGCAGCTACTATTAGCAAACCATCCTTCTTTGATTGATGTTGTTGTTTTAATTTCGGTAGTAAAAAATGCTGATTGCGTAGTAAAGGCGCATTTATTTAAAAATCCTTTTATGCGCGGCGTTATTAAAAGCACCGGCTACATAAGTAATGACGATCCACAGGAGCTATTACGAGAGTGTGAGCGCAGTTTGCAAAAGGGTAATAACTTAATTGTATTTCCTGAAGGTACACGGACAGAGCCTCACAAAACATTAAAGTTTAAACGGGGCGCTGCAAATATTGCAATTAGATGTCATGCGCCCATTACTACTTTTTTAATTAAAATGAAACCAAACACTTTAACCAAAGGTACACCTTGGTATAAGGTCGCGCCATATCAGGCGCATTTTACAATGAGGCTCGCAAGCCAGCAGTTTAATTGTGCAACGTACGACAACGATATGCCAGCGATGCAATCACGCCAATTGACTAAAGATTTACAACATTACTTTACACAAGAGCTAAAAAATATATGAGCGAATTAAAAGAACAAATAAAACAACTGATTATCTCAAGCCTTGATCTTGAAGACATGACCACTGCTGACATTCAAGATGATGACGCTTTATTTGTAGATGGCCTAGGGCTAGACAGCATAGATGCATTAGAGCTTGGCCTTGCGATAAAAAAACAATTTGATGTGAAAATAGATGCAAACTCTGAGCAAACTAAAGCGCACTTTGCCTCAGTTAATTCTTTAGCAAAATTTATTGAACAAGCACGTTCTTAATATATAAAAGTAGGAAGAAAGATGAAAACCGCTGCTGAAATTTATGATGTATTACACGGCATTTTAGAGAACGAATTTGAAATAGACCCAGAAGATATTAGCTTAGAGGCTAACCTGTACCAAGATCTTGATTTAGACAGTATTGATGCAGTTGACTTAGTTGTGAAATTAAGAGAAATCACAGGTAAAAAAATTGAGCCAGATGCCTTTAAGCTCGTGCGCACAGTGCAAGACATAGTTACCGAAATAGAAAAGTTAGTTAACTAATACTATGTTAAAAGCAGTTTTAACAACGTTAATTATGATTTGTTTGGCTTGCTACCCTCTTATTGTGTACGTAGGCCTTACGCGTTTTAATAGTCAGTTAATTACAGTATTACTGCTATTTATACTCGGGGTTAGACTTTGGTTAAGCAGAGCCTTGTTTGATAAAATGCCGTGGTTAAAGCCCGCTACATTTTTAGCAGCCATTACTATTGTGATTTCCAAGGTAATGGATAGCGACTTAGGGCTGCGCTTGTACCCCGTAATCATTAATTTAGTTATGTTAATTGTGTTTGCGTATTCTTTGTATAAAGGGCCTTCTATTATTGAAACCTTTGCGCGTATCACTGAGCCCTCACTTGATGAAAACGGTGTAATTTATACAAAAAAAGTAACGCTAGTGTGGTGTGTTTTTTTTGTATTTAACGGTGGTATTGCCCTATACACCAGTATTTTTAGTAGCCTAGAAACATGGGCTTTTTATAATGGTTTTATTGCTTACTTAGCTATGGGCACATTGTTTGCCATAGAATGGCTAGTCAGACAAAAAGTAAAAAGGAACGCCGGTGTTTAATGCTTTTCAAAGTAGTGCGATAAGAACGTGCTTTAATCATACTGATAATGATATTTCGGAGCGTCAGTTTGTTAGTGATATAAACGAAGTTTTAGCTAAACTATCAACGTTAAACGCTAAATCATCAGTTGTTTTATACACCACAGACACTTACAAATTTGCCGTGTACTTGTTTGCTTTGGCACTACACGGAAACACAGTGATTCTGCCGCCTAATGGGCAACCTGCAACGTTAAACTCCTTGCTTAAACAAACACCTTTTTTTATTGGTGAGTCTGAATTAGTAGCCGATTTAGAGGCTGATTTTTTAGATATTGGCACCCTAGTCAATCAACCTCACTTTGTATCTATTGAAACAATTAAATGGCCTCAAGAAGGCACAATTGTTTTTTACACGTCGGGCTCGTCGGGTAAAGCCAAGCCAATTGTAAAAACGTGGCAGCTAATAAATAAAGAATTAAGTACATTAATTAATAGCTATGCACTGATTGATAATCCTATTTTTATAGCGAGTGTTTCGCATCAGCACATATACGGCTTATTGTTTAGATTATTGTGGCCATTGCGCGCAGGAAAGGTTGTTAATACAGAACTACTGCACTACCCAGAACATGTAGCTAAAAAGCTCAAGTTATTTAAAAAAGTAGTCTTTGTTTCAAGCCCTGCACAGTTAAAGCGGTTATGTATTGATAATGTTTTAGTGGATGATAAGTCTCATTTACTATGGATTTTTTCATCAGGTGGACCGTTATTAAACGAAGATGCTGTATCGTTGTTTACGCAATTAAATAAACCAGTCACACAAGTTTTTGGTAGTACCGAAACTGGTGGTATTGCATATCGACAAGTTACTTCACTTGAAAAGGTTAGCCTTTGGCAGCCATTCTCGGGTATTAAAGTACGGGCTTTGGACGATCAGCGTTTAATTTTAAACTCGCCGCTTGTTCGCGATAAAAATTACCCTTTAGATGATAGAGGCGAAGTGCTTAAAAATGGTCAATTTAGATTACTAGGCCGATTCGATCGAATTATAAAGTTAGAAGAAAAACGATTAAGTTTAGATGAGCTAGAACAACATTTGTGTACTAGTGAGTGGATAAGTGAAGCTAAAGTAATCGCCTTGCCTGGTGAGCGATTAATTGTAGGTGCCATTGTTGTACTTACACCTAAAGGGCAGGTGTTTTTTAATAGTGACGGTAAGTTAGCCACAAATAACTTATTAAAGGCGCATGCATTAGCGCGCTTTGAGCGAATTTGTATCCCTAAAAAGTGGCGTTTTGTCGATCAATTACCATACAACTCACAGGCAAAGTTAAATTTAAAAGCATTGGAGAGTCTTTTTGCAAAAGTTGATTAAAACACAGCCTGATTTACTGTCTTGTGAAAAAGCAAAGCAAAAGTATAAATTAAGCTTACTAGTTCCTCATGATTTAGATTATTTCAAAGGACACTTTACAGATGGCCCAATACTCGCAGGTGTTGTGCAATTAGACTGGGCTGTGGCTGCAATTTGTAAATATTATAATGTTGAGCAACCTGTTAAAAATGTTGAAGTATTAAAGTTCCAGGTAGTGATTATCCCAGGTATAACAATCGAATTATTGCTTGAGCAAAAAGCAGAGAATAAATACACCTTTTCATATAATTCAAATAAAGGGCAGCATGCATCTGGCCGTGTTGTTTTTGATAGCCTGATAAATGAATAACTTTTGTATTGTTATCCCTAATTATAATCATATTACGGTTATTGATGATGTACTGAGCCAATTATCGCCATTTAATCTTCCTATTATTATGGTTGATGACGCAAGCAACGCCGAAGCTAAAAATGTGTTCAGTAACCTCAATGCAAAATACACGCAGTTGAGTGTAGTTACCCACGACGATAACCAAGGCAAAGGCGGCGCGGTACAAACAGGTTTAAAGCATGCACATAAGCTAGGTTTTTCGCACGCTATACAGGTTGATGCCGATGGGCAACATGACTTATCTGATATTAAAAAACTAATAGCACTTTCAAACACTCAGCCTAAAGCGCTGATTAGCTGCTGCCCAATATATGACGATTCAGTGCCTAAGCACCGTTATTTAGCACGTTACTTAACGCATGTATGGGTATGGATTGAGACGTTAAGTTTTACAATTGTAGATTCGATGTGTGGCTTTAGAGTGTATCCGCTTGAGCAAAGTACAAAGCTAATTGATGAGGTATCGCTTGGCAAACGTATGGATTTTGACCCCGAAATTTTAGTGCGTTTATATTGGCGCAACGTGCCTTTTGTATTTTTACCTAGCCAAGTGATTTACCCCGAAAATGGGCTTTCTCATTTTCAACCATTACATGATAACGTGCGTATTTCGTGGTTGCACACTCGCTTATTTTTTGGAATGTTGATTCGCTCTCCGGTGTTAATTTGGCATAAATTAAAGAGGCGTTATGGCAGCTAAGCACTGGTCTAAAATGCAAGAACGCGGTAATTTTTTAGGTATTCAAATACTGTTATTTGCTCATAAATTACTGGGTAGAAAAGGGCTGTGGATTGTTTTGTTTCCTGTCGTTTTTTATCTTTTTTTAACAGGAAAAGTAGCGCGTGTAGCATCTAAAGTGTTTTTAGAGCAAGTTAATGTTTACCAAGGCTGCAAACAACCTGTTACGTTTAAAATGCAATTAACGCACTTTTGCAGTTTTGCAGATAGCGCATTAGATAAAATTGATGCTTGGCTTGGGCGAATAACCCAACGTGATATTAAATACACTAATGAGCATTTATTTGCTGAGCTAGATGAGCAAAATCAAGGGGCTATTTTTATAGGTTCTCACTTGGGTAATTTAGAGGTGTGCAGGGCACTTAGCCAGCACCGCAGCAGTAAAAAAATAAATGTACTGGTGTTTACCCATCACGCTGTTGAATTTAATAAAATGCTTAAAAAGATTAACCCAGATGTGTCGGTTAATTTAATACAAGTGACTGATATGGGGCCTGACTTAGCTATTTTACTAAAAGAAAAAGTAGAGCAGGGAGAAATAATCGTTATTGTTGGTGACAGAACAAGCACAACAACGGCTTCTCGGTCGGTACAGGTACCATTTTTAGGCAAAAATGCCCCATTTTCACAGGGGCCTTTTATATTAGCCGCGCTGCTTGATTGCCCTGTTTACTTTTTGTTTTGTTTAAAAGATAAAAAAAGCAAAAAGTATCAAGTGATATTTGAACATTACAGCCAATCATTAAAAATGCCTCGACGAGAGCGACAGCAGGCGCTAACACTTATTATTACTGACTATGCACAGCGTTTGAGTTATTACGCAGCTTTATATCCTTATCAGTGGTTTAATTTTTACGATTTTTGGAAAAGTGATCAGCAGGTAGTGCGCGATCAATCAATGGAGAGCAAGTGTGACTGAACAAAATATACAGCTTTTTGGCAATCAGCGATTATCAATTGAAGATATTGTTCGAGTTGCCTTTAATGAAACACAAGTGCAATTAAATAGCTGTGAAACTTTTAGCGGTAAAATTAATAGCGCTTTGCGTTTTTTAGACACACTTTTAAAAGAAGATGGCGTAATTTACGGCGTTACAACTGGTTACGGTGATTCTGTAACGGTGGCTGTACCCCTTGATTTAGTTGATGAACTACCTCTGCATTTAACTCGTTTTCATGGCTGTGGACTCGGGGATGTATTTAATAAAGTGCAAGGGCGTGCAATTTTAGCGACCCGTTTAACATCACTTTCACAGGGCTACTCTGGTATTAGCTGGGAAATGCTGCACCTACTTAAAGATTACTTAAATAACGATATAGTGCCTGTGATCCCACAAGAAGGGTCAGTAGGTGCCAGTGGCGATTTAACACCGTTATCTTACGTTGCAGGTGCGATGGTAGGCGAGCGTGACGTGTTTTACAAAGACCAAGTACGTAACAGTGCTGAAGTTATGAAAGAAGTTGGCTTAGAGCCTCTAACACTAAGGCCAAAAGAAGGTCTTGCGGTTATGAATGGCACAGCGGTAATGACTGCATTAGCGTGTTTAGCGTTTGATAGGGCTAATTACTTAGCTAAACTGGCAAGCCGTATTACTGCATTATCAAGCTTAGCGCTTAAAGGAAATAGCCATCATTTTGATGAGATATTATTTTCAGTTAAGCCACATCCTGGGCAGCAACAAATTGCACGTTGGATAAGAGAAGATTTAAACCATCACGATCACCCTCGTAATGCAGACAGACTTCAAGATAGGTATTCAATCCGTTGTGCACCCCATGTTATTGGTGTGCTGCAAGACAGTCTGCCGTTTTTTAGGCACATGATAGAAAACGAGCTTAACTCAGCAAACGATAACCCAATAATTGACGGCCAAGGTGAGCATGTATTGCACGGCGGGCATTTTTACGGAGGCCACATTGCAATGGCAATGGATAGCATGAAAACAGCCGTTGCAAATCTTGCTGATTTAGCCGACAGACAAATCGCGTCTTTGGTTGATACTAAGTACAACAATGGGCTACCTTCAAACTTGTCTGATAGTGCACCAGAGCGCCGTTATATTAATCATGGCTTTAAGGCTGTTCAAATTGGCTGTAGTGCTTACACTGCTGAAGCATTAAAGCTAACCATGCCGGCCAGTGTTTTTTCTCGCTCTACAGAGTGCCATAATCAAGATAAAGTGAGTATGGGGACTATTGCGTCTCGCGATTGTTTACGAATTTTACAACTAACAGAACAAGTGTTAGCAAGTACGTTATTAGCCAGTATTCAAGGTGTTAGATTACGTATTAAGCAAGGCGATCTTGAGTATTCAACTTTAACGCAAGATATGCAAAACATGTATACCGATATAACTGATTACTTTGAAAACCTCACTGAAGATAGACCAATGGAAGCCGTGCTAAGGCAAACAATAGGGTATATTCAAACTAAACGTTGGGCGTTGTATGAATAGTAAAGGTGCATTATTAACGCATGTGGTAGAAATCGAAATCCCATTTCATGACTGCGACCCAATGAATGTTGTATGGCATGGTAACTACCCACGTTACTTAGAAGTAGCGCGCTGCGAGCTACTGCGTTTATTTGATTATGATTACCCACAAATGCATGAATCGGGCTACGCGTGGCCTATAGTTGATATGCAAATAAAGTATGTTGCCTCAGCGGTATTTACTCAAAAAATTAAAGTAGCGGCTTATTTAAAAGAATACGAGAATAGACTACGGATTGATTACGTAATCACTGACTCGCTAACTAACAAGCGCCTTACTAAAGCCTCAACCACACAAGTTGCCATTGAGGTTAGCTCTAAAGAAATGCAATTTGAATCGCCCGCTATTTTATTTAATAAATTAAAAGCGGTTTTGAATTAAATTTTGATTTTATAGGCGATTTAAATGAATTTATTAAAATGTTTTACATTGAGTGTAGCCATTAACTTTTTACTGTTTTGCTCTGTAGTAAATGCAGCACCAATTAAAGGTGAGTTTAAGCAATATAAGCAATTTAATGGATTTGCTAAACCTTTTATTTCGTCGGGTGTTTTTTCGTTGATTGATGAAAAGCTCATTTGGCAAGTGAAAATGCCTGTTGAGAGCATGCTCATAATAGAAAACGGCAAAGTGCTTGCACAAAATGCTAATGGTGAGTTAATACCACAACCCGGTAGCGAGCAATTTGTAGGATTACTGAGTGACTTACTCAGCGTAAATATGAGTGCGCTGGAAACTCGTTTTGATATTGCTAAAATGCAAGGTAGCTGCACACAGTTAACACCAAAAGAAACGATGTTACAGCAATTATTTAGTGATTTTATTTTATGTGAAGCTGCTAAGCAAGTGAGCAGTATTGTACTAAATGAGCACTCAGGAAATAAAACAAAAATTGAGTTTACTTATCCCAAATAAAATTATGTTTTTAAATAATGCAGTGGTTAATTAAGGGAATAATGCAGTGACAAAACGAATTACCGTTATTGTTGGGTGGTTTAGCAGTTTAATTTTACTTTTTGCTGCTGCTTTTTGGTTGTCTAAACCAACGTTTAGCGCCGATATGTTTAGCTTATTGCCAAAGTCGCACTCCCAAATTGCACATGCGGAAGATGTCTTTTTTCAGCAAAATGCTAACCGTATTATGTTCTCATTTGCAGGAAATAATAAAAATAAAGCATTTGATGATTTCCAAAAATGGCTTGACGTTAATGCAATTAAAAGCACATTTAACTTTCCGTCCGTTAACGATTTAGCGCAAACATTCTCACCTTTCAAACATGCGTTATTAAGTGATACTTACAAGCAAATATTAAGCGAAAAAACAACGTTTGAACATTATTACCTTGAGCAATTAAATCAGTTAGGCAACCCATTTGTAAGTGCTACCTTAAGCAAAGATACAAGTTTGAGCTTAGCGGCATTTATAGAAGATAACTTAAGACAAAGCCAATTGTTTACGCTTGAACAAGGTCGTTTAACTCGACGTTTAAAAGGCGTTGAATACCGTGTTATTTTGGCAAATTTAGCGCCTGAAAATTTAGGGGTTAATAAATCAATTGATTTAGCAGATACAATAATTAAACAGATCAATATCCTTAATAAAACCTACCCTGATTTAAGCATTACTTACTCTGGTGTGCTATTTCATACGGCTGAAAATGCTAAACAAGCTAAATACGAGATGAGCCTGTTTGGTGGCATGAGCTTATTAGCCCTTATTGTTATGGTATTTTGGGTATTTAGGCGTTTAAACAGTATTTTATTGGCAAGCTTTACCGTACTAAGTGCACTTATTGGCGGCGCTATCGCTATGGTGTTGCTGTTTAATACTATTCATTTATTAACGCTTGTTTTTGCAGTTACCTTGATTGGTATTGCCATTGATTATGCATTTCATGGTATGACAGACTTAGCCAAAAAAGAGCATGAAAAAGGCTACAGCAGAGGGACACAATCTGCGCTTTTACTATCTCTTATTACTACTACGCTGGGTTATTTCTGCTTACTAGGTGCGCCACTAACGTTATTATCTCAAGTCGGTGTGTTTGTTATTGCGGGTTTGGTGAGTGCTTGGCTATTTACAGTTTTAGTTTTGCCATTGTGGCAATCTACACTCACGTTATCGCCTCCGAGTTTATTGATGAGTCAAAAGCTCATTCAGGTTTTTTTACACTGTAATAGTTTAAAAAAGCCAATACTAATTACGTTATTAGCCCTTATAAGTGCGTTATTTTTAATAAAACCTATTAGCTTTAATGATGATGTAAAGCTATTAAACGCGAGCCCCGAGCATCTAATGCTAAACGAAAAAAAGCATTTGTTATTACTTGGGCAATGGGATAGCCAAATTGTTTTTATGTTTGCAGATAGCGACGAAGCGCTTTTACAAGAACAAGAACAATTTTTAAAACGCTTAACGCAACTAAACCCTAATTTTAAACATAATAGCATTAGCCATTGGTTGCCTAGTTTACAAAAACAGAGGGATAGCCAAGTCTTGTTTGAACAGGCTAAAAACGAAGGGACTTTGGATATTGCAGAGCGCGTTACGGGGCAAGCGTTAGCAAGTACAAAAGCACCGTTATTAACTTATAAAACACTCGCCACGAGTACATTTAAACCATTACTGCTTTCTCAAATGGTTGTTGAGCCAGAACAATCGATAACGTGGGTGTCTATTTCGGGTATTTCATCTGATCAACTAATTAATGAGGTTGAAAAAAACAATGGAATTTACCTTTATAATAAACCTAAACAAATTAGTGCTTTATTAAGTGACTACCGAGAGTATCTACTATTAAGCCTAGTGCTTGCGGGTTTTATTAGTTGGCTGCTTTTTAGTTGGCGATTTACGATTAGGATAGCGCTTCTGCAAGTAACCATTTTATCTGTTGTGGTGTTGGGCATGCTTTGGATATGTAATGCGATTCAAGGTAGTTTGTCGTTATTTAATTTACTCGGTGCGTTACTTGTTATTGCTTTAGCAATTGATTATCTCGTTTTTTATCAAATAAATAAGTTAGAGCCCAAAAATGTACTGGCGATTAGTTTATCTGCAGCGTCATCAATGTGGGTATTTGGCATGCTGAGTGCATCTGATACACCCGCTATTTTTAGCTTTGGGCTGAGTGTAATGGTAGGGATTTTAGCTATTTACTTTTTATCACCACTGAGTGTTGTAAAGCCTCAAAAGGAACAATAATTTGAATAACCTTGAGCAGTACGATGTTGTTGTTATTGGCGCTGGGCCTTCGGGTGCATTGGCTAGTAGCCTTTTAGTACAAAAGGGATGGCGGGTGCTGGTACTTGAACAGCAGGCGTTTCCACGTTTTTCAATTGGTGAAAGCTTACTGCCGCAATGTATGGCGTTCTTAGAAGAGGCGGGCTTAATCGATATACTGCATGACAATGCAGCGACTTTAGGTTTTCAGTTTAAAGATGGTGCTGCTTTTCATCGGGCAGGGCAAAATACGACTATAAATTTTACCGAAAAATTTACTAAAGGCCCAGGCACTACGTATCAAGTGAAAAGAGCTGACTTTGACAAATTATTAGCAGACAAAGCACAAGGACAAGGCGTAGAGATCAGATATAAGCACACCGTGGTTGACTACTGTGATGAGCCAAATGGTGCATCATTAGTGGTACACAATGAGCAGCAACAAGCTTACCGCGTTAATGCCCGATTTGTATTGGACGCAAGTGGCTTTGGGCGTGTATTACCAAAATTGTTAGATTTAGAGCTACCCTCTAGCTTTCCTGTTCGCAGCGCTTATTTTAGTCATTTTAAAGACAATATTAGTGATAAAAGCTTCGATCGTAATAAAATTTTGATTACCGTACATCCTCAATATTCTGATGTGTGGTATTGGCTTATTCCCTTTAGTGATGGTACTGCGAGTATTGGGGTGGTGGCGCAGTCAGAGCGTTTTAATGACGACGAATCTAGCGATTTACTAAATCAATTTATAGAGCAAGATCCTTATTTAAAAACACTGTTAGCACAACGAGAGTTATTAACTCCAGCAAAAAATATTAAAGGCTACTCGGCAAATGTGAGTAAGTTATATGGTAAGCACTTTGCTTTATTAGGTAATGCGGGGGAATTTTTAGATCCGGTATTTTCATCAGGTGTAACAATTGCACTTAAATCTGCAAATTTAGTTGCTCCACTTGTTGATTGCTATTTAAAAAACGAAGTCGTCGATTTTGACACTCACTACGCACAGCCATTACAAGCTGGAGTTGATTGTTTTAGAACATTTGTAACAGGATGGTACGATACGCGTTTTCAGGATGTAATATTTTACTCTGAGCAAAATACTCAGGTACGAGAAATGATTAGTGCTATTTTAGCGGGCTACGCATGGGATACAAATAACCCATTTGTTGCACAAAGTGAACGCCGTTTAAATGTCTTGGCTCAGTTATGTCAAAATTAATTAAGTATGCGGTGTGTAGTGTATTTATATTTGCTGTATTGAGCGCCTGTACGAGTTTTACAGCATCTAAAAATAGAGTGTATCTATCACCTAATATTCAATTAAATATTAATAGCGTGCCAGCACAAATGTTTGATAGGTCTTGGCAGCATGTTTTGTATATTACGAATCAGCAAAAAACACATACTGTATTTGCCCAATTAGCTATAAATGATAAAGGTGCAATTAAGTTATTGTTAATGACAGTACAAGGCTTTCCAATTATGGAGCTTGAAAAACCTTTAAATGGCCCGGTAAAAACACGAAATATGCTGGCGGTAGAAGGGATAGACCCTCATTATATCTTGGCGGATATTGCATTAGTACATTGGCCAGTAGCATTTTTACAAAAGCAGTTAGAGGGTGCTTTAATAGAGCAGGTTGGCTCTAATCGGGAAGTATTTAACGATGAGGGTACATTTATCACCATTGACTATAGTGGTGAGTCGACAACGTTGAACAATATTTTACATCAGTATCAAATAACATTTAAAAAGGTAGGACAGTGACATATTGGCTGAATGATTTAGGCATTGTGAGCGCGATGGGCATAGGCCAAGATGCAACCACAACAAGCTTAAATAAATATAACCCTGCAACTCCTTTATTAACTTTAAATAAAAGTTTAAGTGCTGAGCAAACTCCGCTTTATGTTGGGCAAGTTCAGTCTATTGCTTTATCAAATAATAAACGTATCAATACATTTATCGATTTAGCTTTGGAGCAGATTAAGCCAACCTTAGATAAACTTTCGCATATTGATAAGTCGCGTATCGCAATTGTAATGGGTACTAGTACATCAGGTATTCATGATGGTGAAAGAGCGCGTAAAAGCTATGAAAGTACAAAACTCTGGCCTGATGACTTTAGTTACAGTGATCAAGAGTTAGCTACACCCGCTCATTACATTGCACATAAAATAGGAGCTCTAGGGCCTTGTTACAGTATTTCTACTGCGTGCACGTCGAGTAGCAAAGCGTTAATTAGCGCCCGAGCTTTGCTAAATGCTGATTTAGCCGATGTGGTAATTTGTGGTGGTGCGGATAGTTTGTGCCAATTAACAATTAATGGCTTTGATTCGCTCGCTTCATTAAGCTTGGGTTTATGCCAGCCTTTTTCTAGCACCAGAGACGGCATTAATATTGGTGAAGGGGCCGCTTTATTTGTAATGACTAAAAATATGCCAATAACAAATAACGGCGTTATGTTACTTGGCAGTGGCGAAAGTTCAGATGCGCATCATATGTCAGCCCCCGATCCTAATGGGGTGGGCGCCCAAGCCTCAATGGAAAAAGCACTAAAAAGTGCAAAGTTATCCTGTGGTGATATTGATTATATTAACGCTCACGGTACGGCTACTGTAAAAAATGACGAAATGGAAGCACTTGCAATTAATCGCGTGTTTGGCAACAATACCCCGCTTAGCTCTAGTAAGCATTTAACAGGGCATACCCTTGGTGCTGCAGGCGCTATTGAAGCCGGTATATGTTGGTTATTATTAAAAGACAGCGGCCAACATATGCTGCCATATAACGTGATTAAAGAAGGCAGTGATTTGGCTGATATAAAAATAATAAAACAAGCGTTTAAGCCCGCTCTTAAATACTGTTTATCTAATTCATTTGCGTTTGGCGGTAATAATGCCAGCTTAATATTGGGAGTTAACGTTGACTAATTACCTTATAGAGCAAGTAGTCCCGCATGATGCGCCAATGATTTTAATAGATAGCCTTTTGACATACAGCGAAGATGAAGCTCAGTGCGGAGTTACTATAACTGAGCAAAGCCCTTTTTTTAGTCCTGCGATTAATGGCGTACCTAGCTATATTGGTGTTGAGTACATGGCGCAGTCTATTGCCGCTTATGCTGGTGCGTTGGCGAATGATGAAAATAAACCTGTAAAAATTGGTTTTTTAATTGGCACGCGAAAATATCAAACTTATCAACCGGGTTTTAAAAACGGCAGTAAGTTGACTATTGAAGTGAAAAAACTATATCAAGAAGAGTCAGGTTTAAGTGTATTTGAATGCCAAATAATCGCGTGTGAAACTCTACTTTGCCAAGCAAAAATTAATGTATTTCAGCCTGAAAACCCGTTGGAATTTATAAGAGAAAATCAATGACAAAAAGAATTTTAGTTACGGGTTCAAGCCGTGGCATAGGTAAAGCTATTGCGTTAAAACTTGCTGAGCAAGGGTTTGATATTGCAGTACATTGCAGAGCAGGTGTTGAGCAAGCTCAAGCAACATGCGATGAAATTAATGCATTAGGTAGAGCCACCAGTTTATTACAATTTGATGTATGTGACAGAGAGCAGGCCAAAACACAAATAATAGAAGATATAGCTCAGCATGGCGCTTATTACGGCGTGGTGTGCAATGCAGGTATTACTAACGATATGGCATTTCCTGCTATGCAAGGGGAAGACTGGGATTGTGTAATACGTACAGGCCTTGATGGGTTTTATAATGTAGTGCACCCAACTGTAATGCCTATGGTACAAAGCCGTAAAGGCGGGCGAATAATTACAATGTCGTCTGTATCGGGTATTGCAGGTAACCGAGGGCAAGTAAATTATAGTGCAGCAAAAGCCGGTATTATTGGGGCCACTAAAGCACTTGCATTAGAATTGGCAAAACGCAAAATTACAGTTAATTGTGTGGCACCTGGTTTAATAGAAACCGCGATGACTGATGAATTACCTATTGATGAAATGATGAAAATGATACCCCTAAAGCGCATGGGGAGCGTTAAAGAAGTCGCAGGCACAGTCGCTTTTTTAATGTCTGATGATGCAGCTTACATAACACGCCAAGTGATTTCGGTTAATGGTGGCATGGTTTGATTAAACGCGTTGTTGTAACAGGCATGTCTGTGGTCACTGCATTGGGCGATGATTGGTCTGAATTCAAACAAGCCTTAATTAAAGGCGAAAATGCTGTTGTTACTATGCCAGAGTGGGATATAGCCGACGATCTCAATACTCGTTTAGCCGCGCCAGTTAAACACTTTGAGCGACCAAGTCATTATAAACGTAAACAAATCCGTTCAATGGGGCGAGTGTCACTTATGTCAACTCGTGCTACTGAGTGCGCACTTGAACAAGCCAAACTACTCGAGCACGACAGTCTAACAGATGGCTCTACGGGCATAGCATATGGCTCATCTACTGGCTCTACTGCGCCATTACTCGCCTTTGCAAATATGATGGAAACGGGGTCGATGTCAGGTGTAACAGCAACGAGTTACATTAAAATGATGGCGCATACTGCCCCTGTAAATGTGGGTGTGTTTTTTGGTTTAAAAGGGCGTGTTATAACAACAAGCTCTGCTTGTACATCGGGATCTCAAGGAATAGGCTACGCCTATGAAGCGATTAAGTTTGGCCGACAAAAAATAATGGTGGCTGGTGGAGCTGAAGAGTTATGTATTACTGAAGCCGCCGTATTTGATACGCTTTATGCAACATCTACAAAAAATGAAACACCAAAAAAAACACCAAGACCTTTTGATAAAAATCGCGATGGTTTAGTGGTAGGCGAAGGCGCGGGTACACTTATTTTAGAAGAATACGAACATGCAAAAGCGCGCGGAGCAACAATATTAGCTGAGGTGGTTGGTTTTGGTTGTAATTCTGATGGGCAGCACGTTACTCAACCAACATCAAAAACAATGCAACTAGCGATAGAAATGGCACTGCAAGATGCCAATCTAGAATCAGAAAAAATTGGTTACGTTAATGCGCATGGTACATCAACAGATAAAGGTGATATTGCCGAGTCTCACGCAACGTTTAAAGCATTGGGCAGCAAACCTATTAGCTCGTTAAAAAGTTATTTGGGGCATACATTAGGTGCTTGTGGTGCAATAGAAGCATGGGCAAGCATTAATATGATGGCTGATAACTGGTTTGCACCAACAATTAATTTAGATAACGTTGATGACGAATGTGCTCAGCTTGATTACATAAGGCATCAAGGGCGTGAGATTAATACCGATTATGTGATGAGTAATAACTTTGCGTTTGGTGGTATTAACACCTCTTTAATATTTAAACGCTATAAAGTAGATTAAACACGTTAAAAGATAAGTTATGACTAACTGTTAGCTCGTTTTTACTGTATAATTTGCGACCCTTGATAATGTGGCCGTAGGTTATACAGCATGAATTTTAAATCTTTTAGTTTCGCTCCTGAAATCATCCAGGCGTTGGACGAACTTAACTATCACACCCTTACGCCCATTCAGCGCGCAGCAATTCCTGCTGTTCGTAAAGGTAAAGACGTTTTAGCCAGTGCACAAACTGGTACCGGCAAAACTGCCGCGTTTGCTTTACCTATCATCCAAAAATTGGTTGAGTCTGAACTCAGCACAACTAATGCACCTCATGCATTAGTACTTGCACCAACGCGTGAACTTGCAGAACAAATTGCAAATAACTTTAGAGATTTTGCAAAGCATACATCACTTAAAGTCGTTAGTTTATTTGGTGGTGTGAGCACTGCTGGCCAAGCCAACGCTTTAAAAGAAGGTGTAGATATTGTTGTTGCAACACCGGGTCGTTTATTTGACCATATTCGCCTAGGTAACTTAAGCCTTGCAAGTGTTAAGCACCTTGTTCTTGATGAAGCTGACCGTATGCTTGATATGGGCTTTATTGAAGATATGCAAAACGTTATTAAAAGCTGTGCAGAAGAGCGCCAGATTTTACTTTTCTCAGCGACTTTCCCTGCAGCAATTAAACAATTTGCATCTAAAGTATTGAAACAAGCTGAAATAGTACGAGTTGATCAAACTAACAGTACAGCAAGCACCGTTGAGCATGTTGTTTACCCAGTTGAAGAACGTCGTAAGCAAGAGCTACTTTCTGAATTGATTGGTAAGAAAAACTGGCAACAAGTGCTTGTATTCGTAAACATGAAAGAAACCGCTGACGAGCTTGTTAAAGAGCTTAATCTTGATGGTATTCCGGCAGGCGTTTGCCACGGTGATAAATCTCAAGGTAACCGTCGTCGTGCTTTACGTGAATTTAAAGAAGGCAAAGTGCGCGTATTAGTGGCTACAGAAGTGGCAGCTCGTGGTATTGATATTGATGGTTTACCTCGTGTAATTAATATTGATTTACCATGGCTTGCAGAAGATTACGTTCACCGTATTGGCCGTACAGGTCGTGCTGGTCGCCAAGGTCAAGCAATCTCATTTGTTAGCCGCGAAGAAGAAAACACCTTGTTTGAAATTGAAACGTTAATCGGTCAAAAAATCAAACGTGTATATCTAGAAGGTTACGAAGTAAGTAACCGTGAGGTACTCATTGATAAAATTGGTAAAAAACCAGCGCATTTACGCCGTACACGCTCTAACAAGTTATCAGGACAAGCAACTGGTGAAGCGAGAGCAGTAAATCGCTCACGTATTTCAAGCGTTCGCAAAAGCTTAAAAGGCGAAAAACTGTCACTTAAAAAGTCATAGTTAACGCCGTTTAGTTAAAAAAACCTGAGTTTACTCAGGTTTTTTTGTGCCTGGTGATAACACCTCATCAATAGTATTTGCATATTCATAAGCCGCTTGCTCGTCCCCTTTATTTGCTATTATGGATAAACCAACCGGCAAACCACTTACTTTTCCGACCGGTAGGGTTATGTGTGTTGTGCCTGCAATAGCAGATAACGAACTACTACTGCCATTAAAATTATCACCATTAACTAAGTCTGTTTTCCAGGCGGGTGATACTGTAGGCGCTATAACAATATCAAGCTTGTTGTTTTTATACACATTAACAATGGCTGTCGTTGCTAAAGTACGATAGCGTTCTTTAGTCTCTTGGTATTTCTGTTTGTTTGTTAAATCAATAGCCTGCGATTGAACAAGGATATCTTGCTCAAAGTGGGGCATTTCTGTATTTTTATTTTGAATATTAAAATTAATAAGTGCTTTTAGGCTTTTAACAGCTACTTGTGTTGGAGTGCTTGCGAGGTAGTGATTAATTTCGGCTTTGAAGTCGTAAAGTAAAATATAGTATTCATCAACAAATAGCGTATCTAAGTTGTCAGTAATATCTACATTAATAATAGTGTGCCCAGCCTGTTTTAATGCTTGTAACTGCTTGGCATAAAGGCGCTGCGTTTCAATTGTAAATTTATCGCTAGGTAGCGCACCAATAATAAGTGATGATTTTGATTTTAGATTACCTGTTTTTAATTCAAACCCTGTAGTTGTCGTATCAAGAGAGTCCTCACCTTGCAAAACAGATAAAACCAGTAGCGAATCTTTAAGTGAATGCGCCATCGGCCCTACTGAATCTTGGCTACTTGAAAGAGGCACAACACCTGAGCGTGATACTTGGCCCATACTCGGTTTTATTGCATAAACTCCATTTACTGAGGCAGGGCACGTAATTGAACCGTCTGTTTCAGTCCCTAATGCTATGGGCGCAAAGTTAAGTGCTACTGCAACAGCAGAACCTGCGCTAGAACCACATGGGTTACGTGTTACATCGTGCGCATTATGTGTTTGTCCGCCTACGGCACTCCAGCCTGAAGATGAATAGGATGAACGAAAATTTGCCCATTCACTTAAATTAGCTTTGCCTAAAATTATAGCGCCTGCATTACGTAGTTGTTTAACAACAAAGGCATCATTATCAGTAACGTTATTTTTAAGTGCTAAAGAGCCAGCCGTTGTGGGAAGTGTGCCTTTAGTTTCTATATTATCTTTAAGAAGTACAGGTATTCCATGTAATGGTCCAGCCCAAGTTCCTTTAGTGGCAAGTTCATCTAGCGTTTTAGCTTGAGCAAGTGCTGTAGGCTCTAGACTAATAACTGCATTATATTGTGGATTAAGTTTATTAATTCGGTCTATATAATTTTGGGTGAGTTGCTGTGCATTAATAGAATTATTTTTATATGCACTGTGAATTTCACCGATGGTTTTTAGTTCTTGTGCTTTAGCGTTAAAAATTGCTAATACACTAAGCAGCGAAAAGGTAAATGTTTTCATCATTGTTGAGGTGCTTAAGTTGTTATTATTTTCTATACATTTAGCACAAAAAAGCCTCACAAAGTGAGGCTTTTCGATAAACAGCTTAAAAAAGAGGTTTAAGCGTTTTCTAACATAGACAGTGCGACCGCTTCAGCCGCTTTAATGCCATCAATACCCGCTGATAAAATACCGCCAGCGTAGCCTGCGCCTTCGCCTGCTGGGTAAAGCCCTTTAGTGTTAATACTTTGGAATGTTTTATCACGCTTAATACTGATAGGCGACGAAGTACGTGTTTCAACGCCGGTTAATAAACCGTCGTTAGTAGAAAAACCACGAATTTGTTTATTAAACGCAGGTATCGCTTCGCGAAGAGCATCAATAGCAAATTGTGGTAGTACTTTACTCAAGTCAGTTAACTTAATACCGGGTGTGTAAGAAGGTTGTACTTCACCTAAGTTTTCTGATGATTTACCTTTTAAAAAGTCTCCAATTAACTGTGCTGGTGCATCGTAGTTGCTACCACCAAGCTCATACGCTTGTTCTTCAAGTTTGCGCTGTAAGTCTATACCTGCAAGAGGATTACCCGGGAAATCTTGCTCGGGAGAAATACCTACCACAATAGCGCTGTTAGCGTTGCGCTCACTTCGTGAATATTGGCTCATACCGTTGGTAACAACGCGGCCCTCTTCAGACGTTGCCGCTACAACAGTACCGCCTGGGCACATACAAAAGCTGTAAACGGTACGACCATTGTCACAGTGGTGAACAAGTTTATAATCGGCAGAGCCTAAAATAGGGTTACCGGCATTTGTACCAAAACGGCATTCATCGATCATTGATTGTTTATGCTCGATCCTAAAACCGACTGAGAAAGGTTTTGCTTCAACATAAATGCCTTTTTTGTGGATCATGTCAAACGTGTCACGAGCACTATGACCTACAGCTAATACAACATGGCGAGTATTTAACTGCTCGCCATTTGAAAGCGTTAAGCCAGTTACTTGCCCATCATCTAAATGAATGTCGTCAACACGTGCGCTAAAGCGAATTTCGCCGCCAAGTTCTATTATACGAGCACGCATTTTTTCAATCATGGTAACAAGTTTAAACGTACCAATGTGTGGCTTACTTACGTATAAAATTTCATCGGGGGCGCCTGCTTCTACAAATTCAGTAATGACTTTACGGCCGTAATGTTTTGGATCTTTTACTTGGCTGTATAACTTACCGTCTGAAAACGTACCTGCGCCGCCTTCACCAAATTGTACGTTTGATTCTGTGTTAAGTGTGCGTTTACGCCAAAAACCAAACGTGTCTTTTGTACGTTCACGTACTTCTTTACCGCGCTCTAATATAATGGGATTAAAACCCATTTGAGCAAGTAATAAGCCTGCAAATAAACCACAAGGGCCAAAACCAATAACGACAGGGCGCTCTGTTATATTTTCGCTGGCTTGGGCTACAAATTTATAGTTTGTGTCTGGCGCTACTTTTACATGTTGGTCTTTTTCAAATGCTGAGAGTAGCTTGGCTTCGTTATCAACTTCTATATCGAGTGTATAAATAAGTAAAATAGCTGATTTTTTACGTGCATCATAACCACGTTTGAACACATTAAAACTGTGCAATTGTTCTGGTTGGATTTTTAGTTTATTTACAATTGCTTGACCAATTGCATCTTCGTCATGATCAAGTGGCAGCTTTATTTCGGTTAAACGTATCATTTATATCTCTTTTAGGTGTCATAGCGGGGTATTATTACCGCTCACAATAAGGGAATGCAAGGCACAATGGATGTGCAAACATAAGGCGCGTATTTTACGTTAAAATAGGGTGATATGGCACTTATTTATTGTATTTTTGGGGTGGATGGGTATGATCCACAACTGTTGTTTAAAATCTTAGGTATTAAAATAGTATGGCGTTTGTAGTCACCGAAAATTGTATAAAATGCAAGTACACCGATTGCGTGTCAGTGTGCCCAGCAGATGCATTTTTTGAAGGCCCTAATTTTTTAGCTATTAGCCCGATTGATTGTATCGATTGCGGTTTATGTGTCCCTGAATGTTCAGCTGATGCAATATACCAAGAAGATGAGCTACCAGAATCTCAAAAAGAGTTCACAGAATTAAATGCTGAACTCGCATTGGTCTGGCCGCGCATTACAGAGGTTAAACCTGCACCAGAGGACGCTGATGTATGGAATGGCATAGACAATAAGCTTAAACTACTCGAAACTTGATGGGTAACATTAGTTACTCCTTTATCATTAAATAGTTAATTTTTCATTTCAAAGTATTAACAAATGTACCTGGATAAATTACAATCCCCAGCTTAAGTTACTCCCTATGAGTAATTACAGTCTAAATGGATGTTTATGCAGTACTTTATAACTATAATAAAAAAGTTTACCTTCCTATTTTTAAGTTTCGTTTTATTACTCTCAAGCCTTGATGTAGCGGCTAGTAAACAGCAAGTACCCTTATCTCGTATTGATTCAAATATCACTATTGATGGTGTTATGGATGAAGCGCACTGGAAAAACGCGACACGTATACCTCTTCTCTACCAAGATGAGCCTAACGAAAAAGGCACACCTCCTGTAAAAACTGATGCTTTTATTTACGAAGATGGCACAAACTTATATGTTGCCTTTATTGCAGAGGATCCAAACCCTGAGCAAATTCGTGCATCACTTCGTGACCGCGATACGCTGTGGGAAGACGACGTAGTTATTCTTGTTATTGATACATTTAATGATGAACGCAGTGGTTATGAATTTCATGTGAATCCCCTTGGTGCACAAGGTGATATAAGAATGACCGACACCGATGGGTGGAGTTCAGATATCTCATGGAATGCTATTTGGGATAGCGCAGGGCAAATTAACGAGAAAGGTTACGTTGTTGAAATGCGTATTCCTTTTAAGGCACTGCGCTTTCCTGAAAATGAAAAAGAGCTAACGTGGGGTTTTTCAGTCATGAGAAACTATCAACGTGATGTTTTATATCAGCTATCAAATATGGGGTTTGATAGAAATATAAAATGTAGCCTTTGTCAGTTTGATAAGTTAGTGGGTTTTAGCGATATTGAATCGAGTAAAAATATTCAATTAACACCTACATTGACCGCACTTCGTAACGATAATAAATCTGAATTACCGGGCAACTGGGATAATGGCGATATTGATACCGAAGTGGGCTTAGATTTGCGTTGGGGTTTAACCAAGGACGCTGTTTTAAATGCGACGATCAATCCAGATTTTTCGCAAGTAGAAACAGACTCTTTAGAGCTTGATGTAAATACAACATTTTCTATTTATTACGCCGAAAAACGACCTTTCTTTTTAGATGGTGCTTCTTACTTTAAAAGCAGCTTATTTGAGCTTTTATACACGCGTACAATTGCAGAGCCTACCTTAGGTGCAAAGCTGACGGGTAAAACGGGTGATCATAGTTATGCTTTGATGCTCGCTGACGACGACAATAGTAATATTTTACTGCCTACGAATCAGGGCTCAGGCTTTGCAAGCCTAAACAAAAAAACGAATGCGGCCGCTGGGCGTTATCAATATGACTTAGGTCAGCAAGGTACTATTGGCATTTCAAGCACGCACAGAGAAAGTGATGACTATCACAACACTGTATTATCAGTGGACGGTAGCTACTGGTTTAATCAATCGGACACTCTTTTGTATCAAGTATCATCTGCTGATACACGTAACTCTGAATTTTTAATTCAAAATTATAACCTATCTGAAACTCAGTCAGATGAAGCATATGCCCTAGAACTTACGCGCGATAAACGTGATTACAAATTGTTTGCATCGTATGAAAATATTGGGCAGGACTATCGCACTGATTTAGGTTATCAAGCTAAAGTAGATTATGAAAAAGTAGGCTTTGGTGGTGGACAAACATGGTACAGAGATGAGTCTGATTTACTTACCTCATGGTCATACGAAGCTGACTGGGATAAAACGTGGGCGCAAAACGGCGACTTACTTGAAGAAGAATACGAAGGCTTTTTAAGCTTCAAAGGCCAAAAGCAATCTATTTTTGAAATTGGTTTAGTGCACCGTTATGAAAACTATAACGATAATTTTTATAATCAAAATATTGGTTTTATTTACACCGGTTTTAAACCCACTAAAGATTTAAAGCTTTCGTTATATATTGAATACGCTAGCCGCATTGATTATGCAAATGAGCAACTAGGCGATGCGTTTGACACTCAAACCCAAGTGGTGTGGGACATTAACGACCATTGGCAACTCGATGTAAAACATAACTACAGCCAATTAGATAATCCGCAAGGGGATCGTGTATTTACTGCTAACCTAGTCGATTTTAGACTTCATTATAAATTTAGTATGCGTTCAATTCTTAAATTAATTTTACAATTTGAAGACATTGATAGAGACGAAAACGCCTATTTTTACCAAGTTAGCCAAATCAATAAAGACTACGGTAGTCAGCTTGTTTACTCATATAAAATTAATGCACAAACGTTGTTTTATTTGGGTTACTCAGATAGAGGTTACCAAGACGATTCTCTTAAAAATATTGAGCGAGATCAACGTACATTTTTTACAAAAGTTAGCTATGCATGGCAGCTTTAAATATTAAAAATAAAAAGGAATAGATATGAAAACTTTAAAAATAACGGTTACAGCAGCAATGGTTGCTACCTTGGCAGGTTGTGCGGCAAAGCAAGACATTACTCGATTTGAAACAAACAAACCTAAAACAGTGTGTATCGCTGAGCATAAGGCTGTTAAAGAAGGAGTGATAGATGCAATGAAAAAAGGTTTTGCAAAGCATGATGTTGAAACTCGGGTAATTCCAGCCAATTATGTATTGAAACACCAAGACTACCAGACCGAATTACCAGGTGCCGATACGACAGGATGTAATGCAGTGGTTTACTACGTAGCAAATTGGCGTTGGGATTTAGCACTGTATATGGCATACGCAAATATATGGGTGAAAGATGTTGAAACAAATGAAAAAATAGCACAAGCATCTTATCGTACGGGTGGTGGATTGGATAAATTTATAAATGCGGAAGAAAAAATTATAGAGCTTATTGACGGTATGTATTAAATTTTAAACAATTGAAACGTTTTTGTTTATTTTTATTAATCCCACCTATAGTATATGAGAGGTATATTGAATCAATCCGTTATTGTGACTTTAATGGCTAAGGATTATATCATTACTTGCTTAGTACTAAATGCAGGCGATATAATCCGACCTTGGTGATAGGTTTAAGGGAGAAGTAAGGTAAATGGATTTTTTTATGAGTAAACTTAAACCGCTCGGTTTTATTTTTCTAATTATAATTCTATTTTGTTTTTGTATAAACATAGAGTTAACGAATCAGATTAACCGTATAAATTTATTTAATACCAGTCTTGATATACGAAGTTTCGAAATAACTAATACCACTCTTAGAATGGCTCCTTGGTATAACCCCATTTTGAACGGCCACTATATTATTGAGCAGCCTACTGCCGATTTTTTACTTATTAAAACCACTGACACTCAGTTTGTAGCCGCTGATTCAAGTAAGTTAATTATAATGACACTTACATCACCTATTAATTTTTTACTTTTATGTATCTTAATATTTGGTTCTGGCCTGTACTTACGCAGAGAGCGTAGAAAACGCCACTATAAAAATCAGATAGCAGAGCTTAACGTTCAAGCTAATAGATTACTAACAGCATTTAATTTGCAAGTAAAACCAGCAGAGAACCCCTTAGGTGTAAGCAGCTTAGGTCAATCTATAAATAGTTTAAATACGCATGTTGCTAATTATGTAAAACAAACACAAACCAGTATATGCCAAGACAAACTGACGCTGTTAATTGACCGCCATGCTTATATTGAACATATCGACAGACAAATTAATCATGCTAACCAAGAAGATCTCAAATGTGCACTCCTGTTTATCGACCTTGATGGCTTTAAACAAGTAAACGACTCATTTGGTCATAGTTTTGGTGATGAAATATTAGTTCAAGTTGCTACTCGCCTTGCCAATGTTCTACGCCACCATAAATTAAGTAATATAAATAGTGCTAACCAATTAGAACAAAACTTATCGAGGTTGGGAGGAGATGAATTTTCCATTTTTATAGAGTTACTTGATGATAGCGACAGAGTTGTTGAAATTGCTAAACACGTGCTTAGTGAGCTTGAAAAAGACTTTGTGCTAGGTAATAAAATAGTAAAAATTAGTGCCAGCATTGGTATTGCGGCTTATCCAGAAAGTGCATCAACTCCGCAGGCTCTTTTGCAATTAGCTGACGTGGCTATGTATAGGGCTAAAAGCGATGGTAAGGGGATATTTAAAGTTTACTCACCAGAAATGGGTAACAAAATGCGCCGTTACCATTATTTACTTGAAGAGCTGCGTTTAGCGGTCGCGTGTAAAGATTTTTACTTATCTTTTCAACCGATTGTACATGTTGAAGATTGTATGATTGATTATTTTGAGGCGCTTACCCGATGGGATCATCCAGTTGAGGGTATGATCCCCCCTTCAGAATTTATTCCAATAGCAGAGGAATCTAATTTAATATTAGAGCTTGGCGATTGGATTATGCTTGAATCGTGTAGACAGATGGCCGCATGGCACAATGCAGGTATGCGCAAAGTGAAAATATCAGTTAATGTTTCGGGCATTCAATTAAAGCATCGTGATATTTATGATTGGGTAATGAAGAAGCTCAAAAAAACCGGCTTACCAGCTACGTCTCTGATGCTTGAAATTACTGAATCTACATTTATTAAAGCCAGCCCTAAAATAATTAAAGACTTAAGTAGATTAAGAGAAGAGGGCATTACCATTGCAATTGATGATTTCGGTACAGGTTTTAGCTCGTTAAGTACATTAGCTGATTTACCAATAGATGTTATTAAAATTGATCGCTCGTTTATATCTCAAGCTAATAAGAGCCAAAAATACAACGACATATTAAATACAATTAGTGATCTAGGGAAAAAGTTAGGTCTTAAAATTGTGGCTGAAGGCGTTGAAGAAATAGGGCAGTTTGAACTTGTTAAAAAAATGGGTGTGAGTTCTGTTCAGGGTTATTTAGTAAGCCGACCTGAGTCATCAGCTAATGTAGGTAATAAAGTATTACGCAATAACACCAGTAACCTTTCAGCATCGGGTACAAGTGCTTGGGATATTGTTAGTTAGTTAGTTAGTTAGTTAGTTAGTTAGTTAGTTAGTTAGTTTATAAATAAAAATGCCACTCTAAATAGAGTGGCATTTTTGTTTAATCAGTAATAATTGTATTAAAGATCAAATGTGCGAGAAACAGCAAGTACGATACGCTCATCAGCATAATCGTAATCTAAGCTTGTGTTTTCAGCAGCCACTTCAATACCAAAACCTTCGTAGCTTGTTTGGTATGCCAAGCGATAGTGGTGGTATGATTTATCACCCTTAGCGCCATCCCACTGAAACTTATCGCCATCAAGTGAATTTGAAATATCAAAACTTGCACGTAGTGCGTGGTTTGGAGCTAGTTCATAAGTGTGAGCAACCATTGAAATTACATGACCGGCGCCTGTTCCAAAGTAATCCCAGCTGTACCAAAAGTTAAGCTCAGTTTGTCCGTACTCACTTGCGTAACCAAATTTTGTGTAAGCTTCAGCGTAGTTTCCATCGCTGTTATTACCTTGGTACGTGTAATAAGCAATACCGTAGTCAACGCTAAATTGCTCATCAAGTTGCACATACTTACCTACATAGGCATCAAGTTCAAAATCAGTGTCGTCACCAAAATCTACATTTGAAGCCCACACACCTGCGTAAACACCGCTGTCAAAGGCATAGTCCAAGCTACCTTGAATCGCTGGGTCGCTATCTGTTTGTGTTACACCATTAAAAGTGTAGTCAGACGCTGCAGTGATTGTTGTTGACCAATCAGCTGCTGCAGTTGTTGATAAAAGCGCAAATGGTAGTGCTACTGCAAGTTGTTTTAGTTTGTTATTCATTATTTATCCCTAGTGTACTGTGTCAATTTTTGTGTAATCAATTTCGTTTGCTTTTGGTGAGCTATCTATATTCGTTACTGTTTTAAATTTACTGTAACCAATAAAAGCAGCACAGATAAAGAACAAGCCAATAACTAATGCACCTACCCACTGAATTTGTAAAAATTCCAATTTAAACAATAGTGTAAGTAGTGATAAAGCAACAATGTTTCCGACTATGTATTTCATTTTTCCAAAACGCTTTACGGTAAAGTTTAGGTTATCTGTATATAAACGCACTAACGAATCGAGTGAGTTAATTACGAATACAATACCTACAAATACCATAGCAAAGTTTTTAATACCTTGAGTTGGAATGCCCGCTTCGTGGTAGTGATAAAGTACACTAAACCAAATTGCGATAGGAATAGAAGGGAAAATCAACATTGCAGCCAATACTTGGTATGTTTTAAGTCCACCAACAAAGCGTGATGTAAATTGACCAATCATTATGCTCCATGCGAACCACCAAAATAAGTAAAATTCATGGTAATCATTAAGTGGTAAAACAAATTCATTAATATTAGCAAAGTAAGTACCAATAGAGCCTAAGTTATCTGTAAATGCTGACATTTGACTATCACCGATCACAAATGCGCCAGCCCACATAAAGGCGATTAATACTAAAAATAACCACGTAGTAGAAATACTTAAAATACGTACATATTTAATATCAGTACTTGAGTACACAGCAAAACAGATAGCTGCAAACACAATTAAATAAAACTCAGAAACTATACTTGTTCCATCACCTAATTCGGGTAAATACCATGGTAGGTTTGTAAGCAATAAATAAGCGGTAAATGCACATGTACCAATAATTACAACGTTATTGATAAATTTAACCCAAGGAATTTCGAAAAATTTCACTTTAGGTTCTATTACACAGAAATAAAAGCACGTAAGAAAGTAAAACCCCCAGATCAAAAATCCCCAGTAGCCAAACTCAATAGCCAGTGGATTTGCAAACGCGTATTCTGGGCTTGCTTTTATGTCTGCATAACCTGCAAACTCAGTTAAAGGAAACATGATAAGGCCCACATCAAGGCC
>Ga0209309_10001134_pt1 | contig 27740 bp, 27 predicted proteins | sample COGITO_mtgs_1204_2_FD_184807 | JGI IMG/M metagenome (GOLD analysis project Ga0209309, IMG submission 184807) | Pelagic marine microbial communities from North Sea - COGITO_mtgs_120412 (SPAdes) (version 2) | ecosystem: Environmental > Aquatic > Marine > Epipelagic ... | reverse complement strand
AGCCGCCCGAATGTGCCCGATAGAAAGGTAAAACGTTCTGCATAGGGGGCGGTCCAAACGGCCAGCTCCGCCTCTGCGCGGGGATCGCGATCAACGCCCATCACCCGCTGCGCACCTGCATCCAGCAATGCGCGCGTGTATCCACCGGCACCCAACGTTCCATCCAGCCACACCCCGCCCACTGGCGTCGCGGCGGTCAAAACCTCGTTCATCAGGACTGGAATATGGGGGGCGCTGGTCATTTCAAATACTTTTCCTGCGCAGCGCGCATCAACACGAACAAATCATCCGGCTCAGGCGGGGCCTGCAACCAACTCACCATGTTCGCTTTATGCTCGTCATATGCCTCAGGGGACCAGATCTGGAAACTATCGATCAAACCGACGAACAACGCCTTATCAGAGATGCCGGCCTTTGCCTTCATCTCCGCGGTCAGACCAAAACGGCCGTTGTCATCAAGTGTGAGGTTGTCAGATCCAGCGGCCAGCAGCGATGACAGCGCATCACGTTCTTTGGCGAATCGAGGCAATGCTGCGACTTCTTCGTCAATTGCCGCCATTTCGTCTGTGGTGTATACATTGAGACAACCGCGGCGATCTTGGTTTTTCACAACGACCAGCGGAACCGGTGCACCCTCCGCCCAGCCCTCAACACTTTCGAGGACCCGGCGGAATGGCGCAGGAACGGAGACACGACCCTTCGTGTCCACCTTATGCGTCGATTCACCGCGAAACCTCAGCGTCACCCTAACTGTCCTTTGTATGTCAGCACAGTAAAGGACCTAATAGAAACGGCGGATGTGCCGCTCGATTGCACACCCGCCGCCTGTCCCTCGAAGATCAACCGACGCAGTGGCTGCATTGGTTCGTTCTGCGCCTGATTATACTGCCGTCGTGTCTTCTTTTTTGTTTCAGACGAGAGCTTGCCTGTATGAGTTCTGCCAACCCCCGGTCAAATTCGTTAAGTGATCTGATCCGGTCCTGCTCTCGTCTGCAAATGGTCTAACATGGGCAGACATGGGAAACAAACATTTTTGATGGGATTTAAGTCGAGATTTGGTCGATTAACAGTGCATTAGCAGAAGCCAAAACAACAAAAACACAACAGGTCGCGGCCCTACCGCCGCTCAACCACTAGATATAGCGATCACGCAACGCTCACGCTGGTGGGAGAAATTTCCACGCCTGCCCATACAGGTCGATGTTTTGTGCGGAGGGTCTATAAGCCGGATTCTGTCCGGGACACCCCGAAAGGCCTTCCCTGGATGATCATTCCTCTGTGCACACGCTCACACGTGGCATCAAGCAGCCAACCCGAATCGTCGGGGCGAAAGTAGCCCTGGACCCGAAGGTCCGCGCGATTCCTATTCGGCTTTGCTCCCGGCGGGGCTTGCCATGCCCGGTCTGTTGCCAGCCCGGCGGTGGGCTCTTACCCCACCGTTTCACCCTTCCCCGGCCACGGCCGGGGGGTCTGTTCTCTGTGGCGCTATCCCTCGGGTTACCCCGGCCGGGCGTTACCCGGCGCCGTCTCTTTCTGGAGTCCGGACTTTCCTCGACGTTGCCGCCGCGATCATCCAACCCTCCGCACGCGGCCCTGATAGCGCCGACAGGCATCCGACGCAAACCCAATGCGCCCGATCCCGCAGCAAACTGGACGTTTACCTCGCTCATGCCGTATCGCAGGGGGTCGCACCCAATCCGCCGGAGCCATCCCCCAATGTTTTCTGACCCCATTGCTCTCTTCAGCACCCTGACCGCCCTGCCCGCCGGCGATCTGCTGTTCCTTTGCGCCGTCGCATTCTGCGCCGGTGTGGTGCGCGGATTTTCCGGCTTCGCGCTGTCCGCACTGGTGATGGCAACCGGCACGGCCATCCTTCCCCCCGTCGCGCTGATCCCCGCCCTGTGGTTTTTAGAGATGACAGCCAGCATCCTGATGGTGCGCGGCGGCATAGCCGAGTCCGATCGCGGCGTCGTTGCAGGTCTGGTTATCGGCGCCACGGTCGGCACGCCGATCGGGTTGGCCGTCACCACAACCGTCTCTCCCGCGTTGTCCGCCCTGATCGCGCTGGTCATCATCATTGTGCTGGCGGTGACGCAACTGGCCCGCATCCGTTTTGCGTTCCTGTCCACCCGCCCCGGCCTGCTGATCGCGGGGGTAACATCCGGCATCGTGTCCGGCCTTGCCAGCGTCGGTGGCATGGTCGTCGCGCTATACGTTCTGGCGCGTGAGGCTCCGGCCCGCCAGATGCGCGCATCGCTGGTGATGTTTTTGTTCATCTCCTCCGTCGGCTCCGCCATCTTTCTGATGCTGTACGGATTGTGGGACAGATCAACCGTGATGCTGGGCCTGACACTCAGCATACCGACCGGCATCGGAGTTCTGATCGGCCAGCGCATTTTCATCCCGTCACTGGAACGATATTATCGCCCCTTCTGCCTGTTGCTCTTGATTGGTCTGGCCTCTGCGGGCTTGCTGCGAAGACTGATTATTTGAGGATTTTCGTCGCCCAAGGGGCGCGTGACGACTTGTTTACGATACTGCGGTGACGTTGTTGTCCTGTATAATAGCATGGCGTAACGCTCCCCTATTTCAGACAACTCCAATCCTGATCCTCAACAATGGCCGTCAAACGGGCTGCGGGCAGCGGCAGGCGATCATAGGGCGGATAAATCGCCGTCAGCCAAACCTCGGGCGGTTGCCAGCCGGGCAAAATATGCACCAGCCGCCCCGCATCCATCTCCTCACGCGCGATAAAGCGTGGCATCAGCGCGACACCCTGCCCCCGCCCTGCCAGCGCTGCCAAGGTTTCACCATTGTTGCAGATCAGCTGGCTCTGCACCGCGATCGGGCGCACGGATCCGGTTTCGGGATCGCGCAGCGCCCAGATATCCCCTGCCGCGTGGTTGGAATAGACAAGGCAAGGGCAGTTTTGCAGATCCTCGGGCGCCTGAATGTCATGTTGCGCAATAAAATCGGGGGACGCGACCAACATCACGGAAACCTCCGCAATCTTCCGCCAGATCGATGATTTTTCGGATGGTGGGCCGGAAATCCGCAACGCCATGTCGCAACTGCCGCCGAAAATATCGACGAACCCATCCGTCAAATCAAGGATCAGCGCCGTCTCGGGCCAGCGTGCACGAAACTGCTCCGCGATTTCTGGTAAGTAACGCATTCCAAAGCTGAGAGGCGCGCTCAACCGCAGTGTTCCCCCCGCGCCACCCGACAGCGCCCGCAGGGCCGCATCGGCGCGGTCCACCTCCGCGACGACCCGCCGCACTTGATCCGCATAGGTTTCTCCGGCAAAGGTTGCGGCTACTCGTCGCGTGGTGCGTACCAACAGCTGGGTTTCCAGATCCGCCTCCAGCTCCGCCACGGCGCGCGTCACCGCAGGCCGCGACAGCCCCAGTTCGCGCGCCGCCGCGGCAAAGCCGTTTGAGTCCAGCACCGCTAGAAAGATGCGAATGTTTTCGAGTTGGCCCGGCATGATTATTCCTTAATCTGGAACAATTAATTGCAAAACTTACCCCTACGCGCAATGAACAGTTAGAACTATCTAGTCCCTACAGCATCGAATGTGGGGACGAGACTATGCTGAATCAGATCACCGGATTGCACCATGTAACCTCGATTGCGAGCGATGCAGTGCAAAACAATTGCTTTTTCACCGACGCGCTGGGGCTGCGCCGTGTGAAAAAGACGGTCAATTTCGACGCGCCAGACGTGTATCACCTGTATTACGGTGATGAACACGGCACGCCCGGCAGCGTTATGACCTATTTTCCGTTTCCGAATGCACGCCACGGCAAACCCGGCGTGGGCGAAGTTGGCACAACCGTTTTTTCCGTGCCCGAGGGGAGCCTGCCGTTCTGGCAGCACCGCCTTGCAGAACACGGCGCGACCAAGCTGGCAGAGGAGTCCACCTTCGGCCAGAAGCGCCTGACGTTTCATGGTCCTGATGGCGATGGCTTCGCACTGGTTGAACAGGCTGATGACACCCGCGCCCCGTGGACCGGCAATGCGGCTGTGGGTCAAGATGAGGGCATCCGCGGCTTTCACTCCGCCACGCTGCGCTTGCAAGATTCAGGCGCAATGGCCGAGCTTTTGACCTTTATGGGGTATGAAAAGCAGGCGTCGGAAGGTGACATCACGCGATTCACCATCGCTGGCGGTCCGGCCAATGTAATCGACATTGAAACTCTGCCAAACGCAGACCCCGCCCAACAGGGCGCGGGATCAGTGCATCACATCGCTTTCGCCGTCGAAAACCGTGCGGTCCAGCGCGAGGTGCGTCGCGCCCTGCTCGACACCGGCTATCAGGTAACACCCGTAATCGACCGCGACTATTTCTGGGCAATCTATTTCCGCACACCCGGCGGTATCTTGTTCGAGATCGCAACCAACGAGCCCGGGTTTGATCGGGATGAGGACAGCGCCCACTTGGGTGAAGAGCTAAAGCTGCCCGACCAGCATGAGCATCTGCGTGGAAAGTTGCAGCAATCGCTTCAACCGTTACTGCCATGAGTCTGCGCTATGATGAGGCGACCAGCGTGCCCGGCGCACCGCTGGTCTTTACCTTCCATGGAATTGGTGGCGCGTGTGAACAGTATCACGGCTTTTCCGGGTTGATTTGGCCCGGCGCTGCGATCGTCTCTCCCCAATGCGAAATGTCCGAGATGGACGCAGCGCGGTTCTATGCCCGAACGCCCGAGGGCGCATATTCTTTGGACGAACTGGCCGAACGCGCCGCCAAAATGGCGGTCTTTGTGGCCGAGCACAAGGCGCGCCTGAGCCCATCCAGAGTCATCGGCCTGGGCTATTCCAACGGTGCGAACATCCTCGCCGCCACACTTTTCGCGCAACCGGACCTGTTTGACGATGTGGTTCTGATGCACCCGCGCGTGTCGTGGCCCACGAACCTGGGGCGCAGCCTACAGGGCAAGCGGGCGTTGATTACCGGTGGACGGGCCGATCAAATTTGTCCGCTGCCGTTGGTCGAAACCTTGGCTGACACGATGACCCAAGCGGGCGCAAACGTGCAAACCCATCTGCATGAGGATGGATATGAGGTTGCCCGCTCGGAGATTGATGCCATTACATCATTCGCCCAGCGCGCTGGCACTTCGTCACAGCGGGTTGCCTGAAGGCGCGACCTATCGGGAAACCCCGACAGGTCGCACAACCCCTAAGCCGATGCGGCCAGCAACGCGGCGTTTCCGCCTGCCGCTGTGGTGTCGATGCAAACGTGACGCTCCATCACGCTCCTCTCCGCCACTTGCGCCATGCCCACCAAGGGCAGGATAGCGCCGCCGCGCTGAGCCAAGGCCTTGCGCATGGCGCGACGGGGTTCAGTGGTGGCATCCGATGCGATCACGGCCAAGTTCGCCAATTGCGTCAGCGCCTCGACCGGCAGGATACCATTCACCCCCTCGGCTGCCGTCGCCCCCGGAGCCACGATGACGGCGCGACATCCGGCCTTTGCCGCCTCGCCAGCTTGGGCGCGGGCCGTTTCAATGCTGGGCCCCAGACACAGCACAACGCCCCTGCTGAGGGTCGAAAGCCGGTTGGATTCCCCTGTGGGTCCGGGCAGCGCAACCTGATGCAGCTCCACCTCCGGCCCCACGGCGTTGTCCAGCGCCCGCTGCACATCGGCGAGGGCAACAGGTGTGCCATCCATCTTGGGCTCCCGACATTTCGGCGCAGCGGTAAAGCGTGGCAGGTAGTGCGGCCCGCCTGCCTTTGGTCCAGTGCCGGACAGCCCCTCACCACCGAAGGGTTGCGATCCGACGATCGCGCCGATCTGGTTGCGGTTGATGTAGATGTTTCCGACGTTCAGACGGGCGCAAACCTGCTCAACCCGATCATCAATCCGGCTGTGCATGCCAAATGTCAGGCCGTAGCCCTTGTTGTTGATCGCATCCACAACCTTGTCCAAATCACGCGCACGGAATGTGGCGACGTGCAGCACGGGACCAAAGATTTCCTCGTCCAGTGCCTCAATCCCCGAAACCTCGATCAGGGCCGCACTGGTGAAGATCCCCTGCGCGGGGGTGTCCAACTGTTTGCGCAAGCGCCCCTCGGCCTTTGCCTTGGCCACATGCGCCTCGATCTTGTCGCGGGCAGCAGTGTCAATCACCGGGCCAATGTCGGTGGACAGGTTCCACGGATCGCCGGTTACCTGCTGATCCATCGCGCCCTCCAGCATTTTCAGAAACGCCGGCGCTACGTCTTGCTGTACATACAGCACCCGCAGGGCCGAACATCGCTGCCCCGCCGATTGGAACGACGACATAACGATATCGCGCACGGCCTGTTCCGGCAGCGCGGTGGAATCAACGATCATCGCGTTCAGACCACCCGTTTCCGCAATCAGCGGCGCGGATGGGGCCATTCCGCCTGCCATAGCCCGATTGATCCGCATCGCCGTGGCCGTGGACCCTGTGAAGCACACACCCGCGATCCGCGCGTCCGAGCTAAGCGCCGCGCCGACAACGGAACCGGCCCCCGGCAGGAATTGCAGCGCCGTGCGCGGCACACCGGCCTGATGCAGGATTTCAACTGCGCGCGCGCCGATCAGCGGGCTTTGCTCGGCTGGTTTTGCCAGCACGCCATTGCCCGCGGCCAAAGCTGCCGAGATTTGGCCACAGAAAATCGCCAGCGGAAAATTCCACGGGGAGATGCAGGCAAAGATACCACAAGGCTCAGTCCCCTCGACCGCCTGGCCTGCGTAATAGCGCAGGAAATCCACTGCCTCACGCAGTTCGGCCACGCCATCGACCAAGGTTTTGCCTGCCTCGCGGGTCAGCAGTGCGAAAATTTCGCCAAAGGCATCCTCCATCATGTCCGCCGCGCGCAGTAGCACAGCAGCGCGTTCTGCGACCGGCGCGTTCCACGGAGCAGCGCGGGAGATTGCGGTTTCCACATCGGCAAAGCTGGCGTCGCGCACGCTGCCCACCACGTCATCAGGGCGTGCAGGGTTTATCCGCTCAACAGCCTTCGTCGCGGCAGTGGACACGGCAAGCAGTGGTCCAGCCTCCCAACGGTGGGTGGCGAAGGGGTTTCGTGCGTCCTCGATCTCTTGCAGGGTTGTCATGTCGCGCAGGTCAAACCCGCGCGAGTTCACCCGCCCCGGAAACAGATCAGCCGGTGCGGTAACTGCGGGGCGCGTCAGGGGAATCTGCCACGCTGCGAAGGGGTCGGTTGCGACAACCTCGGGCGGCACGTCCTCATCCACAATCTGGTTCACAAAGGACGAGTTCGCACCGTTTTCCAGTAGGCGGCGCACCAGATAGGCCAGCAGATCACGGTGCGCCCCAACTGGCGCATAGATGCGGCAACGCGCACCCGGTTGGCGCAGAACGATGTCATGCAAGGCCGCGCCCATGCCGTGCAGCCGCTGAAATTCAAACGCCTGCCCTGCTTCGGCCATTTCCAACACTGCCGCGACAGTATGCGCATTGTGCGTAGCGAATTGCGGATAGATGCGGTCGGTGCAGTTCAGCAGCTGCCGTGCAATGCAAACGTAGCTGACATCGGTTGCGGATTTGCGCGTGAAAACCGGAAAACCGGGACGCCCCTCAACCTGCGCACGCTTAACCTCGGTGTCCCAATAGGCGCCCTTGACCAGACGCACCATAATCTTGCGGTCCAGCTTTATTGCCAAAGCGTGTAGCCAGTCGATCACCGCCGATGCGCGTTTGCCGTAAGCTTGGACGACGACGCCAAAACCATCCCAACCCGCCAGCTCGGGATCGGACAGCACCGCCTCGATCACGTCAAGGGAGATGTCCAATCGCTCGGCTTCCTCCGCATCAATGTTCAGGCCCATGCCTGCCGCGCGTGCCTGACGCGCCAGATCGCTGGTGCGCTCCACCAGTTCCGTCATCACACGGCCCCGCTGCGCAACCTCGTATCTGGGGTGCAGGGCGGAGAGTTTGATCGAAATCCCGGGATTGTCGCGAATGTCGGCGGCCGTGCAGAACGGCGTCAGCTTGGTAATAGCATCGCGGTAAGCCTGCATGAAATGATCGGCGTCATGGGCGGTCAGCGCGGCCTCACCCAGCATATCGTAGGAATAGGTGTAGCCCTCGGATTGACGTTGCTTGCCGCGCTTCACCGCCTCATCAATGGTGCGGCCCAGAACGAACTGATGGCCCAGCTCCTTCATCGCGCGGGCAACAGCGGTGCGGATGACAGGCTCACCCAGCCGTTTGACTGCGCCGTGCAGGGTCGCGGCGACGCCCTTGCGCTTGTCCTCCTTCAGCACCTTACCCGTCAGCATCAACGCCCATGTGGAGGCGTTGACGAGGGACGAGGATGACTTGCCCAGATGCTCCCCCCACGAGGACGGTGCGATCTTATCCTCGATCAGGGCGTCGATCGTGTCGGAATCGGGCACACGCAGCAGCGCCTCGGCCAAGCACATCAGGGCCACGCCCTCATCGGTGGACAGGCCGTATTCCGCGAGAAAAACCTCCATCACGCCCGGTTTTGCGTCATTGCGGATGCCCCGCACGAATTCGGTAGCGCGGCGCACGATCTGCGCGCGCACCTCTGGCGAGACAGGATGATCGCGCATCAAACTGTCCACAACGTCGCCTTCCGGGGCCACGTGCAGTGTGCGGATGGTGGCGCGCAGCGTCTCCAGTCGGGTCGGGTTAGTGGACGTCATGGGGAAAATCCTTGATCGGGTTGCCTGACCAGTTTACCTCAATGCGAACAGTCAGTTCGCCTGCGATTTAACTGTGGGAAAGCGAATAACCCGAAATAAGAGGTCAATCGCAGGAAAATGGGAGAAATACGGGTGTCTGACGGTCCACTTGACAGCTTTGACAGAAAGATTCTCGCGATTCTGGCACAGGACGGCCGGATTCCTGTGACCGACCTTGCCCGCCATGTGGGGCTGTCGAAAAGCCCCTGTCAGGTGCGGATGAAGCGCTTGCAAGCAGAGGGGTATATCCAAGGGTTTCGCGCCCAGCTGGACCCCGGAAAGATGGGTCTGGAACACGTCGCCTTTGTTGAGGTGCGCCTGACGGACACCACCGAAAACGCCTTACGCGCCTTTGGTGAGGCCGTATTGAAGGTGCGAGAGATCGAGCAATGCCATATGATTGCCGGTGCGTTTGATTACCTGCTCAAGGTGCGCACGAACGACATCATGGGCTATCGGCAGGTATTGGGGGAGAAAGTTTCCTCACTCCCCTATGTTGCCAGCACATCCACCCATGTTTCGATGGAATCGATAAAGGATGACGGCTTTTAGGGCTGACATTCAATCAGGCATCCAGCGGTTGTAGATCGCGCATCCACGCCAGACCGTCCTGCGTTGCCGCAGCGGGTTTGTATTCCGCCCCAATTGGCGTGGTCCAACCCAGCGTTTCGAGCAGCGTGAAAACCGCACGGTAGTCCAGATCGCCGCAACCCGGCTCACCCCGATCAGGAACCGACGCGATTTGGATATGTCCGATGAGGGGGAACAGTCGCGTAAGCCTGTCCAGCACATCACCCTCGGTTCTGGCCACATGATAGCAGTCGAACATCAGCTTAATGTTATCGCGAGCAACTTCGCGCAAAATCGCCTCCGCCTGATCAGTGCTGTTCAAAAAATATCCCGGTGCGTCATGCGGATTTAACGGCTCGATCAGGATCGTGATACCATGCGCCGCCGCCGCGCTGGCCGCATAGCGCAGGTTGGCTACGAAGGTCGCGTGGGCCTCGGCACCGCTTGCGAAGCCTGCCATCACGTGGATGGCGTGCGCGTCAATGCGGCGGGCATAGCCGATCGCCTCATCGATAGCTTGGCGGGCATCATCCTGTCGCTCGGGCAGCGCGCTGAACCCGAACTCACCCTCTTGGCCACGCGCGGTGTTTATGCCCAGCATCGGCAGGCCCGTTTGAAGCAAGGCTTCACGCACCATTTCCGCCGAGGTTTCGTAGGGCCAATGGCACTCGACCGCCACAAACCCCGCATCCGCAGCTGCGTGGATCGCGTCTGGCAGGGACAGTTCGGTCCACAAAAAGCCTAGATTTGCCGAAAACTGCGTCATGTATGCTCAACACCCAGCAGGGCATCGGCAGTCCGCTCATTCACCGCCAGCGCCGTGTCGTACAAAATTGCCAGTCGCAGCAGCGACTTGACGTCAACGTCATGGGGCAAGGCGGACAGCGGATCGACGAAAAACACCAGTCCATCCAGCCGGTTTTCCGCAATCATCGCGCCGAGCTGTGCATCACCGCCCAGCGGGCCGCTTTGCAATTTCGTGACAGGCAGGCCCACCTCCGCCTCGATCCGCGCGCCAGTGGTGCCTGTGCCGAACAGAGTCAGTTTGGAAAGGGTTTCGCGATGCAGCTTGGCCCATGCGACCAACTGATCCTTTTTTCCATCATGTGCCACCAGGGCGAGGGTTTTGATCGCGCTCATATCTGTCCGTCCTGTGTGAATCGCAGCGTTTGTCGGTTCGATTTGATGCTGGATATAGCGCATAGGAAACAAACTCCCAACGGCTCTTGACCTTCCGGTGACTAGAACCCCTATCTCTGACTCGAACGGGAGCATCACCATGTCGAGCATAACAGTCGAAATTGAGAATATGACCTGCGGCAGCTGCGTCGGTCGGGTTGAGGCGGCGCTGGGAAAGGTGCCATCAGTGCAGTCCTCCCGGGTCAATCTAGCGACCAAAGCCGCAACGATTGAAACCTCGGACATTGGCGAAACCATCGACGCGCTGGCGGCGGCTGGCTATCCCGCGCGTGAAACCACGACCGACCTCAAAATCGAGGGAATGAATTGCGGCTCCTGCGTGGGGCGGGTTGAACGTGCGTTGATGGTAGATCCCAATGTGATTGACGCAAAGGTAAACTTGGCCGCGCAAACTGCACGGGTGCGCCATTTGGGTGAGGTTGACCTGATCGGCATCATCCGTGACGCAGGCTATGCCGCGGAACCGGATCGGGGTGAAGTTGTCGAACCCAAGGACGAAAGCGCGGCGATTCTGCGCAATGTCATTCTGGCCGCGATCCTGACATTACCGGTGTTCATTCTGGAAATGGGTTCACACCTGATCCCGGCCTTTCACATGGCGATTGAGGATAGCATCGGCATTCAAACGAGTTGGTTTATCCAGTTTGTCCTGACGACCGCTGTGCTGGCTGGACCGGGGCGGGTGTTTGCACGGCTTGGCTGGCCTGCGCTGCTGCGCCGTGCACCCGACATGAATTCGTTGGTGGCAATGGGCACCACGGCCGCGTGGATTTATTCGACAGTGGCGACCTTCATCCCGTCCGTACTGCCAGATGACAGTCGTGCTGTGTACTTTGAATCCGCCGCTGTCATCGTTGTGTTGATCCTGCTGGGCCGGTTTCTGGAGGCGCGGGCAAAGGGCCGCGCAGGGGCCGCTATTTCGGCGCTTGCAGGATTGCAGCCACGCACCGCGCGGGTTGAGGTTAACGGCGATGTAGTCGAGCGTGACATCACCGCCATCGTCGCAGGCGATCTGGTCCATGTGCGCCCGGGTGAGCGGATTGCCGTGGATGGTATCGTTTCCTCCGGCGCGTCGCATGTGGATGAAAGCATGATAACCGGCGAACCCATGCCCGTTGATAAGGACACTGGCGATGCTGTGACCGGCGGCACGGTCAACGGCAACGGCGCACTGGTTGTTGAGGCGCAACGTGTGGGCCGCGATACCGTGCTGGCAGGCATTATGCGTATGGTGTCCGAGGCACAGGCCGCCCGCCTGCCGATCGAGGCGTTGGTGAACCGTATCACCCTATGGTTCGTCCCTGTGGTGATGGGCATTACGCTGGTAACAGTTGCGGTTTGGCTGGCCTTTGGCCCATCACTGGCGCATGCGCTGGTCGCTGCGGTTGCGGTGCTGATTATCGCCTGCCCCTGCGCCATGGGTTTGGCCACGCCCGTATCAATCATGGTGGGAACCGGTCGCGCGGCGGAGCTGGGCGTGCTGTTCCGGCAGGGGGATGCCCTGCAAACTCTGCGCGATGTTGAGGTCGTGGCCTTTGACAAAACAGGCACCCTGACCCAAGGCCGCCCAGAACTGACCGATTGCGATGTGGCTGAGGGATGGACGCGGGATGAGGTCCTCGGCCTTGTTGCCAGTGTTGAGGCAGGGTCGGAGCATCCCCTCGCCCGTGCTATCCTGCGCGCGTCGGACCCTGTTGCCAAGGCTGAGGGGTTCATGGCGCTGACAGGTCTGGGGGCGGAGGCAATCGTGAATGGTCGCACCGTTCTAGTTGGCGCGGATCGCCTGATGGCGTCGCGCAACATCCCGCTGGGTTGGGCGCAGGCGGTGGGCGCACGGATCGCAGAGGGTGGGCGCACGCCGCTCTACGCCGCAGTCGATGGCGTGCTGGTTGCGGCGATAGGTATCGCTGACCCGATCAAGGAAACCGCGCGGGAAACCATTGCGGGTCTGCGGGCAGACGGCCTGCGGGTTGCCCTGCTGACCGGCGACAATCCCGTCACTGCACGGGCCGTCGCGGCAGAGCTGGGCATTGATGAGGTGCACGCCGGCCTGATGCCCGATGGTAAGGTCGAGGTGCTGCGCACGCTGGGTGCCAAGGTGGCCTTTGTCGGTGATGGCATCAATGACGCCCCCGCGCTGGCGGTTTCTGATGTGGGCATTGCCCTTGGCTCCGGCACCGATATTGCCATGGAAAGCGCGGATGTGGTTCTGATGTCGGGTGATCCGCGCGGCGTGCGCGATGCTCTGCGGTTGAGCGCGGCAACCCTGCGCAACATCAAGCAAAATCTGGGGTGGGCGTTTGGGTATAACGTCCTGCTGATCCCCGTCGCAGCTGGCGTTTTCTACCCCCTTGCCGGGGTCATGCTATCGCCCGCGCTGGCGGCTGGCGCCATGGCGCTGTCCAGCGTATTTGTCGTCACGAACGCGCTGCGCCTCCGGCGCGTAGGAGGTGCAGAATGAACATTGGACAAGCTGCTCAGGCCACTGGCCTGCCCGCCAAGACATTGCGCTACTACGAGGAAATCGGTCTGGTCGAACCTGCCCGTGATCCAAACGGCTATCGTAAATTCGCGGAGCTGGACGTGCATAACCTGACATTCGTTGCCCGCGCCCGTGCGTTGGGGTTTTCGATCGAGGAATGTCGCACTCTGTTGGCACTGTGGCAAAATACAGACCGCGCCAGCGGGGATGTTCGTGCCTTGGCAGAGCAGCATCTGGAACGGATCGAAGGGAAAATCGCGGACCTTGCCGCCATGCGCGATACTCTATCGACCCTGATACACCGCTGTGCGGGCGATGATCGGCCCGATTGTCCCATTTTGACCGATCTGGCCCGCAGTTAGCCTGCGGGGCATTTCCCAACACGTCACGTAAACAATTGCTCACAGCCCTCGACAAGTGCGCGGCAAGGGCATATTGGACCTGCTTTGGTATCGTTTTGCCTGTTCTGAGCTGCTCTCTGGGGTGCGGTGTCCGGGTGAAAGCGTGAGGAGCATACTGCTCCGCCTTCATACCGACGCATGCGTCGAAAACTGAGAGATTTGTCATGAAAAAAGCCCTCGCCGACGCGCTGGAACAGCGCGGCTACACCGATTTGACCCCCGTTCAGGAGGCCGTCACCAAACCCGAGCTGGAGGGTGCTGACCTTCTGGTGTCCGCACAGACCGGATCAGGTAAAACCGTCGGCTTCGCGCTGGCATTGGCTCCGACGCTGCTGGGCGACGCCGAGGTGTTCGGTCAGGCCGCGGCACCACTGGCGCTGATCATCGCACCAACCCGCGAGCTGGCCTTGCAGGTCAAGCGCGAGCTGGCGTGGGTTTACGAAAAGGCCAACGTGGTTATGGCGTCCTGCGTGGGCGGCATGGACATGCGGGATGAGCGTCGCACGCTGTCGCGCGGCGCGCACATCGTTGTCGCCACCCCCGGTCGTTTGCGCGACCACATCCAGCGTGGCTCCATCGATCTGAGCGGCGCACGCGCTGTGGTCATGGACGAAGCGGATGAAATGCTCGACCTCGGCTTCCGCGACGATCTGGAATTCATTCTGGAGCACGCACCCGACGATCGCCGCACACTGATGTTTTCCGCCACCGTGCCAAAGGCGATCGGTGAGCTGGCAAAGCGTTACCAGAAAGACGCCGTGCGCGTTACGACTCTGGCCGAACGCTCGCAGCACGCAGACATCACCTATCACGCGATGGGCGTTGGCCAGCGCGATGCAGAAAATGCTGTCATCAACGTTCTACGCTATTACGAGGCGCCTAGCGCCATCGTTTTTGCCAACACCCGCGTTGTGGTGAATCGCCTGACGACCCGCCTGTCGAACCGCGGTTTTTCCGTTGTGTCGCTGTCGGGTGAGCTGTCGCAGAACGAGCGGAGCCACGCTCTGCAGGCGATGCGCGACGGTCGGGCCAAGGTTTGCGTGGCGACCGATGTTGCTGCGCGCGGTATTGATTTGCCGAACCTGGAACTGGTGGTTCACGCCGAGCTGCCCTCGAACCACGAAACGCTTCTGCACCGCTCGGGCCGGACCGGCCGCGCGGGACGTAAGGGCGTCAGCGCCCTGATCGTCACGCCGAAGGATCGCAAAAAGGCCGAGCGTATCCTGAAGTTCGCACGGTTGAGCGCACAGTGGGGTGAGGCCCCCTCGGCTGAGGCTGTTATGGCCAAGGACGAGGAGCGGATGCTGGGCGCAGACGCCTGGCGTGAGCCGATTCAGGAAAACGAGGCCGAAATGGTCGCGACCCTGACCGCCAGCTACGAGCCTGACCAGATCGCAGCCGCCTATTTGCGCCTGTATCGCGAGCGGCAGTCCGCCCCCGAGGAACTGGTCGCAGCAGGCATCGACGCGCCGCGTCAACCCCGCGAGACCTTCGGGCCAAGCACATGGTTCGCGGTCGCAGGCGGTCGTGCAGCTGGCGCAGAACCGCGCCGTTTGTTGCCAATGTTGTGTAAGGCTGGTGATCTAACCAAGGACGACATCGGTGCGATCCGCATTCAGCAGGATCAATCCTACGTCGAGGTTCGCCAATCCAGCGTTGCCAAATTCATGAGCGCTCTGGGATCGTCCATGACGGTTGAGGGCGGCGCAAAGGTGTCGAAACTCGACAGCGCGCCTGATCTTGCGGCCCGCCCACAGCGCGCCCCACGGCCCCCGCGCCCCAAGTACGACCCTGACGCGCCCCGCGAGGAACGTGCCCCGCGTGAAGAGCGTGCCCCCCGTGAGGAGCCAACCGTAGCGGTCAACACCAAGCCAACCGAGTGGAACGACGAATCCGCACCACGTCAGCGCAAGCCTAAGCCCGAGGAGCGTCGTCGCGCCGAGGGTGCCCGCGGTGACAAGCCTGGCAACACGGGTGCAACACCGGTGGGCAAGCCGAACTCGAAAAAGAACAAGGCCCGCGCTGCTGCTGCGGGAGCTGATGCCAAGCCTGCTGGCCGTCCGGGTGCAAAATTCCGCGCCGGTGGCCCCGGCTTTAAAAAGCGCGACAAGCGCTAAGCACTATGCCCGCTGCCCCGCCCGATGCATAACGCATGAGTGGGGCAGCGGGAGATCACTATGGTTCGAGTACTAACAGAATTTGGCATGGGGACGTCGCTGCGGCGACGCGATTACACTCAGGCCGCCACCCGCGCCGTACAGGACGCGCTGTGGCACAACTCCATCAACATGGCGGAACTGTTCGGCTTTCCCAAGGAAGCGATGCAAATCCTGCTGGAGGTCGGCGTGCAAAACCCTGCCGCCGTGGACAGCGATGCGCTGGCCGAAATATTCCCATATGGAAACGTCGAAGTGGTCATCAAAAAGGGCGGGCTGGACGTGCCGCGACCTGACGGTGAACCCACGGTGATTGCCAATGTTGCAATCTCCGTCAGCTTCGCGATGGAGAAGGCGTGATGGATCAGCGTGTGATTATCGAAATGGGTATGGGCAACGATTTGTACGGTCAAGATTGGACCAAGGCCGCCGCCCGCGCGATCGAGGATGCGATCCGCCACTCCTCCCTGCCGATATTTGAGGGGATCGGGCTGGCACATGCCGAAATGCGTGTGCAGGTCATTGTGGGTGTTGGTGGTCCGGTTGATCTGGACGTGTTGGTCCAAGGCCTGCCGCGCGGGAGGGCCGAGGTCACGGCTGTTGAGGGCGGTCTGACCGTTGAAAACCCCGACGATGGCAACGTGATCGTCATCGCCAGCGCGGCTGTCGAGGCGTTTCTGCCTGCCCAGACGGGCTGGGTTTTGAAGTAAGTGGCCCGAGGGGGTGCCCCCGGACCACCAAAAACTAAAGCGTTAGACTTGCTATCAGAACGGCGAAAGACGCGCCGTGCATGTCGCGATCCTCACGCGTGCCTTGGATTGCAGGGCGCGGCGCGCTGAATTTAACCACGTTCAGGTCGGCCAGATCGAAGCGTTTCAGCTCCTCTACATCTACCTTCAGCGCCGCCGCTACTGTCGCGCTTTGCAGCGCACCGCTGATCTGCGCGTAGGCATCCGGTGTGCCGCAGAAGATGTCTACGGTCAGCCAGAATGGTCCCGCGTTTTTAGACCGGACCTTGAGTGCGATGTCACCAACCGTGCTCATGCGCCCACCTCAATCACGTCGATGCGAAAGGCGTCCATAGGATCGTCCAGTGTCAAAATGTGGTTCAGACAGAACTCGTGGATCGCACCGCGTGGCATTTCGGGGGGTGAGAACGGGAATGCGAAGGTCGGCATTTCCTCCTCCTCGCTCAACGGATGATGCAGCAGATAGGGGTTGAGCATCTTGGCAACCTCCATCGACAGGGCCTCCGTCTGTGCGGTGACGATACCCATCACGCCAACCTCGGTGCCGGCCTGTGCTGCGGTGTCCAGAGCGCCCAACGTGGCGTCCAGACCGATGATGCGCAGCTCAATCCCGAACTCGCCCTCGACGCGAGCATTTGCCTTGGCCGTGCATTTGGTTACGATGTCATCGCACCACGCGCGGATGTTTTCGACGTAACGGGCATCGCGCACCAGTGCGATGCTGACGGTCTGGAAGCCACTGCGACGCGCGCCCTCCAGCTTTACGGTGTAAGGACCGGGCACCCATGTGCTGCCCTCAACCCGAACGGAGCGTGCGTCGGTCGCGGTATAGATCGCTTGTGACACATCAAGGTAGCCGCCCGGTTCATACAGGCGGATGGGGTCGCTGTTTTCGTACAGCATATGCGCGGAAACAGTGTGCGGCGTTGCACGAACGCCCTCACCCATCGGCTGCATGGTGAATCCGGTTTCGTCAAAATCGATCAGGATCGTGCCGGAGTTAGGGTGCGTGGTGGCCAAGGCCCCACACTCCCCGATTTTAGCCCCATGCCAGGCCCCACCGGGATGGCAACCGCGCTGGATCGGCAGCGCGGCGATGATTGCGGTGTCGGTAGTCCGTCCCGCGATGACGATGTCCGCGCCAGTGTCCAAGGCGGCGGTGATTTGCTCCACCCCGGCCAAGGCAACTATGTTTGTGCAATTGTCCAGCAATGCCGGGTCGAGCGCCCCTGCGGGGGCCAAGGGCGCAATGCGCCCCGCCGCCAGCGCCGCTTTTAGCGCATCAGCAGGTTGTCCGCTTTTGAGGACAGCGATCTTCAGGCGAGCGCCGGTTTCCGCCGCAATCTCACGCGTGATGTCCAGCAGCCAGTCCACGGCACTATCCGCGCCGCAGGTGCCTGCGGTGCCGATGACCAGCGGAACGCCAGCCTCGGCGCGTGCGGCCATCAGCTCGCGCCACTCCGCCTTCGTGGAATTGCGTGAATATTTCGACGTACCTGTGCCCAGATAATGCGGCCCGCTGTCGGTAGAGCCCCCGTCAATTGCAATCACGTCAGGCTTCATCGCGATGCCGCGTGCCAGAGCCGCCCGGTCATATCCCAGACCGAGCGCACCCGAAGGTATCAAAACACGTACCATCAATCTGTTACCGCCTGTGGTTTTCTAAGCACTCCACGTAGGAACATCGGAGCGATAAAGCCAACGATTGCTGCGACCCAAAGTCCAATCGAGATGGGCGAGGAGAACAGATACGTTGCATCCCCGTCAGACAGAACCATCGCACGCCGCAGCGCATTTTCCATGTTTCCGCCCAACAGAATACCAAGGATCACTGGCACGGTAGGTATATCCAGCTTTCGTAGAACATAGCCCAAGCCACCAAAGCCGATCATCAGCAGCAGGTCAAAGTAGCTACCCGATAGGGAGTAGATGCCTACGAACGAAATCATCGTCACACCCGGCAGCAGCACCCATGCAGGCACCATCAGGATTTTAACGAAGATCTTGACCATCGGCACGTTCATCAGCAGCAGAACGACATTGGCAATCAGTAGCGATGCGATCAGACCCCAGACCACCTCGGGACGATCCGTGAACAGAGTCGGCCCCGGTGTGATGTTGAGGGTCATCAGCAGCGCCAGCAAAACAGCCGTGGTGCCAGACCCCGGCACGCCCAGCGTCAACATTGGCACCAGCGCACCACCGGCGGCGGCGTTATTACCAGCCTCGGGTGCGGCGATACCCTTGGCGACACCAGTTCCAAACTTACCCTTCGGACCGGCAATCGCCTTTTCCGTCATATAGGCGAGGAACGATCCCAGCGACGCGCCTGCACCGGGCAGAATACCGGCAATAAAGCCGACACCTGAGGAACGCAGCATGGTCGGGGTAGTCTCGCGGATGTCCTTCCAGGGGATGCGGACCTTGTCCAGCTTTACCCCGATGGATGACCCCTTGCCGTGGCTCTCAATGAAGAAGAACACCTCGGCAATTGCGAACAGACCGACGATTGCGACCAGAAAGTCGATGCCGTCCATCATGTGCAGGTTGCCGCCCGTCAAACGTGGCAGACCGGAGTTGTTGTCCACCCCGATCATCGCAATGCCCAAACCGATACACGACGCAAGGGCCGCCTTGGCTTGGTTGTTGGAGGCCATGCCGCCCAACGTACAGAACGCCAGCAAATACAGCGCGAAATATTCAGCAGGGCCAAACAGATAGGCCACACGGGCCAGCATTGGCGCCAGCAGCATCAGGCCGATGGTCGCCAGCAGCGCACCGACGAAGGATGCTACGCCAGACAGAACCAGCGCATCGCCTGCCCGACCGGCCTTGGCCATTGGATAGCCGTCCAGCGTGGTCATCAGCGCAGGCTCATCGCCCGGAATGTTCAGCAGGATCGAACTGATCCGCCCGCCGTACATTGCGCCGTAATAAACCGAGGTCATAAGGACCAACGCCTCAGTTGCGTCGAGTCCCAGCGTAAAGGTGATGGGGATCAAAATCGCCACGCCATTCGACGGGCCCAGGCCCGGCAGCGCGCCGATGATGGTGCCCAGAAAGCACCCGATGATCGCCAGCATCAACGTATAAGGGGAAAGCGCCACGGAAAATCCGAGCGCGAGATTCGCAAGCATATCCATATCAGAACAAGCCTTTCGGCAGCGGGACGAGGCCCAAGCCCAAGCCATAGCGGAACAGGATGAACAGCCCGATGGACAGTCCAACACCTGTCAGCGCAGCGGCAACGGGGCGCGGCGAAATTTGATAGCTCAACACACCGGCAGCGATCGCAGTTGGAATCACAAAGCCGAGCGGTTTCAGCGTATAGGCGTAGCCGATCAAAACGATGACGGCGACAAACAGCGAAATCCACGTGCGCCCTACGGGCCAGTCGGGATCGGGATCAGGGCGAATAATCAGCACCAGGGCGCTCAACGCGGCGACCACACCCACGATCATGGGAAAGGCCTTGGGACCGACAGGATCGGCCAGGAAGCTTGTCTGGATCTGTGTGGCGCTCGCAATATATGCGAGCGCCACGAAGAGTGCGACCAGACCGAAAATACGGTCTGATGCCATTACTGGATCACCCCGATCTCACGGGACAGTGCATTCACTTCGACAACCAGATTGTCGATGTAGGACTGGAACTGATCGCCAACCATAGTGAACGGGGCCAGACCGTTTGCAGTCATCGCCTCAGCCCACTCATCGGAATCAGCAACCTGCTGCAACTTGTCAGCCCAACCTGCGAAATCCTCATCGGAAATGCCGCGTGGTACGTACAGGCCGCGCCAGTTTACGGCGACAACGTCATAGCCCTGCTCACGTGCAGTTGGGATGTCGTCAAAACCGGGAACGCGCTCCTCGGTCAGAACAGCCAGAACGCGGATCTCGCCCGAACGAAGGAAGCCTACGATCTCGGACATGTCGCCGGTCATCGCCTGGGTAAAGCCGCCAACAGTCTGGGTGATCGCATCTGCGCCACCGTCAACGCCGATGTATTTAACCGAACGGATGTCATCAAACCCTGCGCGCTGCAGAATCATCAATGGCTTCAGGTGATCGAAACCACCGACTGCGGAACCGCCAGCAAAGGCAACGGAGCCCGGATCAGCCTGAATAGCCTCAACCAGATCGCCCAGCGTCTGGAACTCACTGTCAGCAGCAACAACGATAACGCCCGGATCAGCACCGATTGCGCCAACGAAGCGAACCTGATCAGCCGTAGCGCCCGCATAGGCGTTTTGTGCCAGACGGGTCGTGGTGGCCGAGGATGCAGCGATGATAACGTCGTTATCGTCGTTACGCTCGTTTACAACGTGGCTATACGCCAAACCGCCGCCTGCGCCTGCCATGTTCGTAACCTGGACGGGCTGATCGACAGCGCCGATGTCAAACATGATTTTGCCGATTTGACGGCAGGTGAAATCCCAGCCACCACCGGGGTTTGCTGGTGCGATACACTCAGCAGCGCTGACCGTGATTGGAGCCGCGAAGCCCAGCACTGCGGTGGCAACGAACGCCTTGAACAGACGGTTTGTCATAGTAGTCCTCCCATTTGACTTGGCTTATAAGAATGCCAATGCTGGACTGAGACCCCCTCAACCTGACACCAACCTGTCACGATAGCGAAAAAGTGAAATATGCGATTTTTGCTCATCGAGGATAACGCCAAACTGGCCAGCGCAATTGCCGAGCGTTTGAAGCTGGACGGCCACGCCGTGGATCACGCCGATACGCTAGAGGCCGCACGCGCCTGTCTGGACGTAGCGACCTATGATCTGATGCTGCTGGACATAATGCTGCCGGATGGCGACGGGCGCGCCTTGCTAGAAAGCCAGCGTGACGTTAGCAACCGCTGCCCTGTAATTGTCATCACCGCCCGCTCCGCCGTGTCGGATCGGGTTAGCCTGCTGGATCTGGGCGCGGATGATTACATCACCAAGCCGTTCGATTTTTCCGAGCTTGAGGCCCGCTGCCGTGCTGTTTTGCGCCGTCAGGGTCACGCGACGGACAACCGGATTATCGTTGGAGGCACCACGCTGGATTCCACCGCAGGCGAATTATTGTTCGACGGACAGACCATTGCCCTGCGCAACCGCGAATTGCGATTGCTGGAGGTATTTTTCAAGGCGCCCGGGCAGGTGTTTTCCAAATCCCACCTGATCGACCGGATGTTTTCGCTGTCTGACGAAGCCTCGGAAAATGCGATCGAGGTTTACGTCGCCCGCCTACGAAAACGATTGGATGGATCAGGAACGCGGATCGAAACAGTGCGCGGCCTTGGCTATCGCATGGTCCCAACGTGAGGGCGCCGCGCGCCGTAGGGTCAATCCGCCAGCGGTTATTCTATCAGTTGGCCGGAGTCGCCGCGATCCTGTCGCTGGCCTTTTTCCTGATCGTGCGCGTCGTGGCGGAACAAGCGGCGGAAAGCACGCAGGACGACATTCTGTCCGCCTCAGCCACCGCCATAGCCGACTCCCTGCGATCCGAGGATGGGGGCGTGATGTTGGACCTGCCGTACTCCGCCCTGTCGATGCTGGGTACGTTGAGCGAGGATCGCGTGTTCTATAGGGTCTACACCAATGATGCGACGCTGACCGGCTATGACGATCTGCCACTGCCCAATCGCACCCCGCGCCGGGGTGAGCCGGTGTTTGCAACCTTCGATTTTCGCGGGGATGAGGTGCGCGCCGTTTCGGTCGTACGGGCAGTCGGGTCGGCCAATGCCCTGCGCAATGTGATCGTGACTGTCGCGCAAACCCGACTGGGGTTGGAAAGCACGTCGCGTACCATCACCGCCACGGCAACCGCCGTGGGCGCCGGTTTTTTTCTGGTCGCAACAGGGTTAAGCCTCTGGGCCGCCTCAGCCGCGCTGGCCCCGATTGAGCGGTTGACCAGCGCGGTCGCCCGCCGTGGTCCCTACGACCTGCGTCCGGTTACGGCCGAGACCCCGACCGAGCTGGTGCCGCTGGTCGATGCCCTGAACTCCTTTATGGCTCGGCTGCGCGCATCCCTATCGCGAACCGAGGATTTCATCGCCGAGGCCGCGCACCGCGTGCGCACCCCCCTCGCCACCGTGCGCGCACAGGCCGAGGTAACGCACCGCAAGCTGAATAAACCAGAACACCGGCTGGCAATCCGTGAGATGATCCGCGCGATTGACGAAAGCTCCCGATCCGCCGGACAGATGCTGGATCACGCGATGGTCAAGTTTCGCACAGACACGCTGGCCGGTGACGATCTGGACATGCGCGCCCTGATTGCGGAGGTCTGCGACCGCCTAGGCGCCACCGCTGATCTCAAGGATATCGACATCCGGCGCGAGCTGCCAGACATGCCGGTTCCTGTCAGTGGCGATGGTATTTTGTTGCAAGCGGCCCTGCAAAACCTGCTCGACAATGCGATCAAATATTCGCCCGATGATACGGAGATCGTCGTGCGTCTGGAACAGGGTGAGGAATTACGTGTTTCGATCACCGACGCCGGCCGTGGCTTTGGCGATGCCGATCTGACGCGGATCAAAACCCGCTACACGCGCGGTACAAACGTTGGCAATATCGTTGGATCGGGTTTGGGCCTTACCATCGCAGAAGAAGTTGCGCGGGCACATGGTGGTCAGCTTGAGATTAAATCCAATCAGAATGGAGCCGGAGCATGCGTTTCTCTCGTACTGCCGCGCAGCTGATCGCGGCCCTGCTAACCATTTCGCCTGTCGTCGCATACGATATTCAGGAACGGATGCTGTACCCTGCTGAGGTTGAAACCTCTGTCTTGCGGGTGATTTCCACAGCGGATTTGGACGTGTTTGATCCGATCTTGCTGGCCTTTCAAGCAGAAAATCCGGGCGTCAGTATCGACTATATCGTGACAGAAACCGCCGATTTGATGCAGGCGCTGTATACCGACGGGGCCTCCTTTGATCTGGCCATATCGTCGGCGATGGATTTGCAGACCAAGCTGGCAAACGACGGGTTTGCCCGCACCTATACCTCCCCCGTGACCGAGGCGTTGCCGGACTGGGCCAGATGGCGAAACCAGATATTCGCCTTCACGCAGGAACCCGCCGTGGTTGTGGTATCAGATGCCTTTTTCGCGGGTGAGCAGCCGCCACAAAGCCGTGATGAACTTATCGCCCTGCTGCGCGAAAGCCCCGAGCGGTTTCGCGGGCGCATCGGCACCTATGATGTTCGTCGCTCGGGCTTTGGCTACATGATGGCCACGCAGGACAGTCGCAACAGTGAGGCGTACTGGCGCCTGATGGAGGTGATGGGCTGGTTGGACGCGCAGTTGTATTGCTGTTCCGGAGAGATGATCCGCGATGTGGCCAGTGGGCGGCTGGCGCTGGCCTACAACGTGCTGGGCAGCTACGCGCAATCGCAACTGGCAACCACGGACGGTTTTCGCATTGTGGAGCTGGACGACTACGTAAACGTCATGCTGCGCACCGTTCTGATCCCGCAAACGGCGCAAAACATCAGTGATGCGCAATCAATGGTCGATTTCCTGACAAACCTTGCAGCCCGCCCTGATCTGGTCGCCGCGTCCGAATTGCCCGCCATCGCGCCCGAGACGTTTCAAGCCAACACCGCGCTGCGCCCCATCCGCTTTGGCCCCGGTCTGCTGGTTTTTCTCGACCAACTCAAACGCGAAGCATTCCTGCGCAATTGGGAAGATTCCCTCGTTCAGAACTGAGGATCGTATGGATTTTATTGATCAGATCAACGCGGCCCCGCGTAAGGGTTTGCGAAAGCTGGTGGCACTGGCCGGACCGCCCGCCAGCGGCAAATCCACCTTGGCAGAAAACATCGCTCAGCGGCTGAATGCCCAAGTGGTTCCTATGGACGGTTTCCACCTCGACAACGCAATCTTGGCCAAGCGAGGATTGCTGGATCGCAAGGGCGCGCCCGAAACAATCGACGCGGCCGGATTCGTCCACATGGTCCGCCGCCTGCGCGATGAGCAGGATGTCATCTATCCTCTGTTCGATCGCACTCGTGATTTAGCAATCGCCGGCGCGGGACACATTGATGCCACCTGCCGGACCGTGGTGATTGAGGGGAATTACCTGCTGCATGACGCCGATATCTGGCGTGACCTGCACGACCTGTGGGATTTTTCAATTCGCCTACAGGTTTCCGAATCTATTCTGCGCGACAGATTGATCGCCAGATGGACAGATCACGGGCTAAGCGCAGATGAGGCCGCCGTTCGCGCCGACGGAAATGACCTGCGAAATGCACGAACAATGGCGTCGGCACACTTAAGCGCGGATCTAACGATAGAAAGCAAATAAATGGTGCCCGGGGGCGGCATTGAACTACCTTCTCATTGCTTCTCAACGCATCTCAATTTATTGTTTTATATACAGTATGATACGAGCGTTCCGAAACATAGCTGAACATGGCTAGTCCACCTTTCGCACCTTGAAAGGTGGACTAAACGGGGGGCTGAAAAGGGTGGACTGCAGGTGATATACAACACGCTCAACCCGATGAAGGCCAAGAGCTTGGACGCTGGCAAGTATGCAGATGGCCAGGGGCTGTGGTTGGTAAAGCGCTCGAAGCTGGCGGGCAAATGGGTGCTGCGTATGTCCGTATCCGGGCGGCGGCGTGAGATGGGTCTCGGCCCGTGGCCTGAGGTTTCTATAGCGGATGCGCGCTCTAAGGCGCTAGAGGCCCGTGCCCGCGTGCGAGACGGTGACGATCCGGTGGCGCTCAGGCAGAAAGTGAAGCTGGCCTCTAAGAGGCTCACCCTCAAGGAAGCTGTGGAAGGCTGCTTCGAATCGAGACAGGCCGAACTCAAGGGTGACGGCATAGCTGGACGCTGGCTCTCTCCGCTCTCCATCCACGTGTTGCCGAAGATTGGCAGTTTACCGGTTGAGGATGTGGATCAGCACGTTTTAAAACGCACCTTGGAGCCTATCTGGCACACCAAGGCGGATACCGCGCGCAAAGCGATGAACCGCCTCGGTCTGACCCTCAAGCACGCGGCTGCGCTCGGACTTGAGGTGGACCTCCAAGCCACGATGAAAGCCAGGGCGCTCCTCGGCAAACAGCGTCACGAAACTAAACATGTGCCATCCATCCCCTACCAGGAGGCTCCAGCCTTTTATCAATGGCTCGGCACACTTTCGCACCAGTCTTGCTATGTACTGCGCTTTCTCATGCTCACCGCTGCACGTACCGGTGAGGTGCGCTTTGCCACGCATGATGAGATTGAGGGCAACGTGTTGGTTATTCCGACAGAACGTACCAAGACAAACCGCGAGCACAAGATCCCCCTGACCGACGAGGCACTGCGTTGTATTGAGGAGGCACACAAATTTGAGGGATCAAACCTGCTCTTTCCGTCGGCTAGGGGGAAGCCGCTCTCAGACGCGACAATGAGTCGATTCATGGAGCGTGAGGGTTATGAGGCGAGGCCACATGGCTTTCGCGCTACATTCCGCTCATGGGCGGAGGAATGCACTGATGCGCCGTTTGAGGTTAAGGAGGCCTGCCTAGGGCATGTGGTGGATAAGGGTGTGGTGGGGGCTTATCAACGGGGGGAGCGGCAGGCACAGCGTCGGCTTCTCCTCTCTGACTGGTCCCATTACTTGACGTTAAGATTTCAAGAGTCAGGATAATCTCAACCAAAATGCTTAAACGGAGATAATAAAACTCTGGACCAATGCACCGTATTAAAAGTAAAAATATTATGATAAGATATAATATATGTATGGATTAATTCGAGTGGCTTGTAGAGATATCAAAACTATAAAAAAATACCAAGCTGAAATTGAAAGTTATACTGACTTTTCAGTGGCTACCTGTATCTTAGAAGGGCCCGGTGCAGAGTTTGGGATACTCTTGCACCCAAAAAACGGAAAGCAATCAGATGACAAAAAGGACGCGGTCGATCAGGAAGAGTTTTTGACATTTGTCCAAAAATTGTGTTCGAATTGCTTACGGCACGTTTACATAGCAACTAAGGTGCAAGAAAATGACTGATCGAAGTGAACAGGCAGATCCGTGGAGCACAAACACGTTGCAGGATGCCGAATTCGCCTCTCGCTGTGACAAACTAAAGGAAGTCTCGAGCGATGCTCGAAGACCAGCTGGTGTGCGTGCATGGGAAAACTGGGGCGACTTTGGTAGTTTTCAAAATTGGAACAAGTTTGGGCAGCCTTGAAGGCTCGGTCGCTTGAAGCAGCGTGGCTTGAAAAACTTGAATGCAATTTAACCTCAGCTGAGATTAAAGCTCACCTGCTCAAATGCAATATGCCTGACGTTGGCTGGGTACGCACTTCTAGAAGCAGTATCAAGCTCGATAGTTCGTATTTAAGTTATCAAACTATAGCCTATTCGAGCTTAAGTACGCTTCGCAGAAAGATTTCATTATTTGATGGCCATGGCTATTTTTTTAATTGCCAGCTAAGAAATTGTGTTTCCGATGAGATCATCCGAGCCACTTCAATCGCATTTGGTGAGCGAACGGATCCTATATATTTGTCATGTGCAGAGGGAAATATTCCAACGACCTTTGACAATCGACACAGACGCCCTGTTGGAGTTCACTTTGATCGATTCGAACTAACTTCTGATGGACGCGCGAACTGTAACCATAGAATACTTATTAATATTGGATACGGATTAAGATATTTTGTTTTTACCTCTATTTTATACGATGAGAATGAATATTCAAATTCTAGGAGTGTAAATATTGTAGAGCAGCTTTTACAGCCAGGTGTAGAAATCTATCGCTTGGCCATGCCTCCTGGGGCATACTACTTGGCCCGAACTGATCTTTTCGCGCACGATGGCACTTCACCAAAGCTGCTTAGAGACCATACAGTAACTATGAGGATTTCACGGAATGGATCTTAGAAATTTAAAGCTTTTAGTAGTACAGTCTACACCTTTTTGCAATCTAGATTGTAGCTACTGCTACCTTCCAGATAGAATTAATTCTAAAAAGATGTCCACAAATTTATTTCGAGAGGTGTGTGATTTTATCTCTTCTGCCTCGCATTTACCAGAGCGACTAAATATAGTTTGGCACGCAGGTGAACCTACAGCTTTAGGGGTTGATTACTATGAAGAGATGCTCTTGGTTGCAAGGGATGTCTTTAAAGAAAAAACAAAAATTTGTTTTGGCTTTCAAACAAACGGGACATTGATCACCGAAAAATGGTGTGACTTTTTGATCAGAAGTGAATCGATAATTTCATTTAGTATTGATGGTCCTGGTTGGTACCATGACCAACGTCGCAAATACAGAAATGGCTCAGGTAGTTTCGACGCCTCAATGCATGGCCTAAAACTTGCTCAAGGCAGTGGATTAGAAACACCCATTATTTCAGTCATATCACCGAGCATATTACAGAATCCACACGAATTTCTCGAATTTTGCGCAGCTTCAGGTGCAAAGCGGTTCGGTCTGAATATTGAGGAGATTGAGGGCGCCCACAAGTTCAGCGAGCTA
>Ga0209309_10001129_pt1 | contig 27792 bp, 20 predicted proteins | sample COGITO_mtgs_1204_2_FD_184807 | JGI IMG/M metagenome (GOLD analysis project Ga0209309, IMG submission 184807) | Pelagic marine microbial communities from North Sea - COGITO_mtgs_120412 (SPAdes) (version 2) | ecosystem: Environmental > Aquatic > Marine > Epipelagic ... | reverse complement strand
GAAATCTTACAAAAACATCAAAAAGGAAGCGGGACTAAAAAAAACAAAAAAGGAAAACGCTCTGGATATAATAAGTAAATCACTTCAAAAAAACATAAACGCAAACTATCCGAAGGGTTCGGGTAGCATTTTAATTAATCTTTAATTCTTTTATTATGAGTACTTTAAAAAATCACGTACAGTTAATCGGAAATGTTGGCCAAGAGCCACAAATCACGAACCTTGAAAGCGGTAAAAAGGTAGCCCGTCTTTCACTCGCCACAAATGAGTATTACAAAAACAGCGAGGGCGAAAAAGTCCAAAATACCGAATGGCACACGATTGTAGCCTGGGGCAAAACTGCCGAAATCATCGAGAAGTATGCCGGAAAAGGCAAAGAAATCGGGGTAACGGGAAAATTGAAATCCCGAAGCTACGAGGACAAGGACGGTATCAAAAGATATGTTACCGAAGTGGAAGCCAACGAAATCCTTTTGTTGGGAGTAAAAAACGGCACGAATTCAGCCGATTAATCTAAAAATTAAAGAGGGCGTAACCGTCTAAAGATGCGCCCTCTTTTCATTATTAACTCCATAAATAGAAATCAAAATGAAAGCACAAGTTAACGAAATCAAAGAGGGATTGCAACATTTTCACGGTTCGGAAACCATATTTCAAATCCCATTATTAAGAACCCGATATACCAATGGAATGAAATATTTGGCGGAAGCTGCGGAATGTTTTTGGCTCATTACGGATACTTCCGTAATCGCGAAAAGCCTAATGAACCGAAGCGAATTTATTACCATCGACTTCAAGAGATTGCCCGAGGACAAACAGGATTTTACAGGCTACGAAGCTGAGATAATCTACACGGATGGAAATGATAATATTTTGGAAAAACACGGGTATCGGGCGACTGATTTTCCGCTCGATGAACTACGGTTGTTTTTTGTAAATAATACGCTGATGTTACCGAGCGAATATTAACCCTTTCAAAAACCTAAAAATTATGATTTATCTAAATTTTTCAGACCTGAACGGGGAAGCCCAAGAACGCCTTTTGGAAAGTTCAAAAAAGGACGTTGAGCAAAAATTTGGCGATGATATTCGGAAGTATTCAAAAAAGCATTGCACCAATTTTGATGTGATGATCGAAGAGGAAGCACTACGGAATCTGTACAGTTATACCTATGTATTTAATATCTGAAATTGTCCAAATAGGAACGGAAAGACCTTTGAATTTTCAGAGGGACATATAATAACTAAAAAGGGAAAATTCGCTGTTACCTGAATTTTCCCTTTGTTCTTTAGACCTTAATAGGTCTACTGTTTAAATTTAATACTTTTTCTAAAAACAGAAGCTATTTTTCAAGAAAATTATATCCCATAAGTTGAAAAATACCTATCTTTATTTCGCTGAAATTCAGCATTCAATTTTACGCAGGGGTATCCATTTTTTGACTTTCGCCGATAACCCTGCCCATCGAAAAATCACATAACGGGAAATTTTTCCCCTGAAATTGGCAATTGGCTTTTTAGCCAGATTGTACGAAATTTTTGTTCGCCCGTGGCGAACGAAAAGGAGTAGCAAGAGGGTAACACGCGATGCGATGTTAAGCACTCCTATTTCTTGTTAATCGTCTGATTTTTAATTACTTAAAAATTAGTCGATTATTTAGTTTTCTGCAATTTGCGACAAATGCCCCGTAAACGCCCATTTTTAGGGAAGAATTTGCGACAAATCGGCGAATTATGGACTCATTTATAGGCATTAGATTCAAAAAGGAAACCGCCAAGCGTTTCCAGCAATTTTCACGCACACACTTTAAATCGCACACCGAGGCAATGGCCACAATGCTCGATTTTTTCTTCTACAACGAAATCTCGCCACGAGAAAAACTGGGTCCGACCGGGAGGACGATCGAGGCCAATTTAAAGAAACGGATCAATGCGGTAATCGCCATAATGAGGGATATGGAAAAGACCCAGACCAAACCCACCGTGGCGATGATCAAATCCCTTTTTCAGACCGAAGTACCCAAAAAGAAACCCTTGATCTTAGAGAAGAAATTTGTGGAAGAAAAGAAGGAAGTACGTTTCCGAGAAAAGCAAAACCAAAGTAAAGAACTATAAAATTTTGAGCTATGTATATCACGATCACACCCCAAAAATTAGGAGGAAATTATTCACAAAGTTCAGGCGATTTTGTGGGCTATTTGGAAAAGGAAAATCAAGGTCTGGAACAGGAAGAGATGGAACACTTTTTCAATCAATATGGCGATGAGTTTTCAGCGGAAGAAGTGGTAAAGGATATTGATGGAAATGGTGCAAAATTAAAAAAGAAAGAACCGAAATTTTATTCGATTACGGTAAGCCCCTCCAAGTATGAACTGAACCGATTACAGAACAGCAGCGAAGATCTGAAAAAGTACACCCGTGAGCTGATGAAGGATTATGTGGCATCGTTCAACCGGGAAATCAACGGGCGGGCGGTAACCATCGATGATATTAAATATTATGCCAAGATCGAGCACCAACGAAACTTTAAGGGAACGGATAAACAGATCAAAGAAAACCAACCCTTTGCCACCAAAATACTTCAGCTAAAAAATGAGATCCGAAGTATTGAAAGTGGCTCGACGGAGGGAAGTGTTAGGAAACGAGAAAAAGAAATCGCAAAACTGGAACGCCAAGCGCCACACCAACAGGATGGCAAACGGATCGTACAAGGGATGCCCAAGGCCGGAAGCCAAAGTCATATCCACATTATCGTAAGCCGAAAGGATGCGTCCAATTCGTTCAGCCTTTCGCCCGGGAGCAAATACAAAGCTTCCGATGTCGAGATGAACGGCAAGAATGTCAAACGGGGCTTTGACCGGGATCGTTTTTTTGAAAATGCCGAAAAGACCTTTGACAGGACTTTTGGCTACCAGCGGAACTTTGCGGAAACCTATAAGGCCCGGAAGGATTTTATCAAAAACCCTAAAATCTATTTTGCCTCGTTGATGAAACTGCCCACCAACGAAAAGGCAATCGCTTTCAAGTTGATGCGGGAAACGGGAATCCCGATTATGCCGAGCATACCGACCAATCGGGCGCAGCTTGCTCTAAAAATTTTCAATAAGCTGCGCAAAGGTTTGGACGTGGCCATCAAATCAAGTTCTATCGGAATCTAAATCTTTGTTATGCAACTGGACAACCTTACAACGGTACTCTTAATTATTGGCTTAACAAGTACGCTATTTTATATGCTATACAGATTGACGCGTTATGCCTTTATTTTAAACGTGGTTTTGCTTGGGGCTTTGGTATTTTACCTATCGAGTGGCAATGACTTAATCTTGATTTCATTGGTTCTGGTCTGTCCGCTTATGCTAATTAATACAGGGCTGTACGTTTTTTTGCATAAAACGGACGAGCCAAAAAGTGCCGAGAGCAAGTATCGTGTAAGTTTTCCAACAAGCAAGGGTAATTTTAAACTGGAAAACGTAAAACGTGGGGCATCCATAATCGGTTCTGCCGGAAGCGGCAAGACCGAAAGTGTGGTGTATGGATTTCTGAAACACTTTCAAAAAGAAGGTTTTTGTGGGATCATTCACGACTATAAGGACTTTGAGCTGACCGAAATGGCGTATCCACTTTTCAAGGATAGCGATATCCTGTTTAAGGTCATTTCCTTTGACAAAATCATTCATAGGGTCAATCCTATTGCCCCACGCTATTTAGAGAACGAGGAAAGCGTAAACGAAGTTTCAAGGGTGCTGATCGAGAACCTATTGGAGCAACGGGAATCCGGCACGAGTGGCACTACTAAATTTTTCAACGATGCTGCCGAAGGCTTGATCGGTGGTCTGATTTGGAAACTTAAAACCTCGTACCCAAAATTCTGTACCCTGCCGCATCTAATTGCCATTTATCAATATTTGGATACGAACAGCCTAATCCAGTTTTTGGAAACCAATACGACATCACGGGCAATGGCAGATGCCTTTATCAGCGGTAAAGATTCGGAACGTCAGACCGCAGGGGTAAAAAGCACCTTGGCCAATGCGCTCAAAAGGATAAGCACCCAACGTATTTTTATGGCTTTGTCCGCTGATGAAGTGCCGCTCAACATCAATAATGCCGATAACCCCTCAGTAATTTCGATTGTAAACAACCCAAAATTTGAAACGTCTTATTCGCCCGTCATCGCAACGATCATCCATACGATTACCAAGCAAATGAGTGTGCGGAATTCCAAACCATCGTTTTTGTTGATGGAAGAAGCGCCTACCATACGGCTATTGAATATGCACCGTATTCCGGCCACGTTACGGAGCTATGATATTGCAACCATCTACGTAATGCAGGACAAGATCCAGAACGATATGATGTACGGCGATAAGGCAAGCAAGGCTATATTGAGTAATCTTTCCTATCAATTTTTTGGTAAAGTCAACGACCCCGACACCGCAAAGTATTATGAACGCTTTTTTGAAATCATAAAAGACCCCACCAAAAGCGTAAGCCGGGGCCATAACCTCGATTTTGATACGCGCGTGACCACCGGGGAAAAGGAAATACCCAAAATTCGGGCAGATGTTTTCTTTCGGTTGAAGCAGGGCGAGTTTATTACCTATGCTGATGGAAAGGATAAGAAGGTACAGTTTAAGTTACAGAAGATTGAAAGGGAACTTCCAGAGGAATCAAAACAATTTACCCCGGCTGATTTAGAGGCTAATTTTGAACGGGTTTATGAGGAGGCGCGGTCGATATTTAACAAATAGGTGTAATCAAAAAAAGGTTACTGTCTTTAATATATGGATAGAAAGTATGTGGAAATTGTCAAGACTTTTAAATTTTGTGTAAATTGTACCACTCATTTAAAACTTCAACATTTATAATGCGAATAGATATTGCAGGTAAAGTTCGTGAAAAAAAATTAGCCAGTAATAAGGCTTTATTGCCATTATTCGAAGCTCTTGTAAATTCTATACACGCTATTGAAGAACTTAAATTCGATAATCCAGGTCTTATTAAAATAGAAGCTGAAAGGTTGCCTCAAGAGAACCTGGGCAGCGATATAAATGATTCTGATTTTGAAAAGAAAAAACCAATTATCGCATTCAAAATAACGGATAATGGTATCGGTTTTAATCCTGACAATTGGGATTCTTTCAATTTAGCTCATTCTAGTTATAAATATAATAAAGGCGGAAAAGGTATTGGTAGAATAACTTGGCTACGAGCTTTCAGTAGTGTCGAAATTGACAGTATTTATCCTCAAAATGGCCATTATAACCGTCGTCAATTTGAATTCAAAATTAGTAAGGATGGTGTGGAAAATCCACAAGATTTTAAAGTCGAAGAACCCAATCCTCAAAGACGAACCTGTGTATACCTTAAAAATTTGAATGAGCGTTTTCAACAATGGACAAATAGTGACTTGGAAGATATTGCCATTAAGATTATCGAGCATTGCTTTAGTTTTTTTAGGGAGCAAGATTGCCCAAGAATAATCTTGAAGGATAATTATGATGAAATAGTGGTAAATGATTATTTCAAAAACTACACGCGTAATTCTCTTGATAAAAAGAGTGCCAAAATAAAAGGTCAAAAGTTCGACTTTGAAGTGGTCAAAATGTACACCTCTAAGCCCGATAATAAAATTCATTACAGAGCTCATCGCAGGGAAGTAATGAGTGATAAATTAACTGATTTTATACCTGAATTGAAGCAACCATTGATCGATGATAAAGGCGATAAATTTTCTTTAGCCGTTTACGTTTCAAGTGATTATCTTGATGATAAAGTTAATGAAGAGCGAACGGAGATATCATTCTCAAAAGCAGACGAATTCTTTCCAGATGAAATAGAGAAAACAGAGGTTAGTGAAGAAGCTGTAGCAATTGTTCGAGAAATTTATCAAGAATATATTGAAGCTATAGAACAAGACCGGCTTAAAAATATTAGAAAATTTGTAAGTAGACATCCGCGGTATAGGTATTTGGAGAAGTATAAACTGAATGAATTGAAAAAGATTTCCTCAAATCTTAGCGGCAAAAAATTGGAAATTGAACTATTTAAACTTCAAAATGAACTCGAAAGAGACGTAAAAAGGGAAGCTAATAAAATGCTAAAATCTATAAAAGAAATAGACCATAAAGCAGCTTTTGATAAAACTCATACAGATCTCTATAATAAAATTATTGAAGTTGGCAATTCAAAGCTTGCCGAATATATAGTTCATCGCTCTTATATTCTTGAACACTTGAATAAGCATTTAAAAAAATCAAAGAACGATAAATATTCGAAGGAAGAAATTATTCACAACCTTATTTTCCCTGTGAAGAAAACATCTGACGAAATCCAATTAGAGGAACACAACTTATGGGTTATAGATGAAAGATTAGCTTTTCACGATTATTTGGCATCCGATATTCCATTTACGAGTATTGAACGGACAGAATCTACATCTTTAAAAAGACCTGATTTGGTTGTATTCAACAAAGCTCATTTACTTAATGAGAGTGATAACTATTCTTCCATCGTGATTGTGGAATTCAAAAAACCGATGAGGAACGATTATAACGAATCTGATAATCCTATTACCCAAGTTCTTAATTATGTTATCGAAATACAAGAAAACAATGCTTTAGATGCTAATGGGCGCCCAATAAGTGTCCAAAAAGGTACACCTTATTATGCGTATATAATTTCGGATCTTACACCGAAATTGAGAACTTTAGCTAAAAAAGCTGGTTTTACTGCCCATCCAGATAATCAAGGGTTTTTCTCTTATAACAATAATTTTGAGCTTTATACTGAAATCATAAGTTTTGACAAAATGGTTAAGGATTCAAAAAAGAGAAATCAAATTTTATTTGATAAGCTTAATCTACCTACCCATTGATCTTGAGTAGTCGTCAGTTCATATCATTCAATAACCCATTTTGAACTAAATAGCATTAATTCCCAAAACTATTCTTTGTTTTTGTCTTCGGAAGACGAGTGTCTTCGGTTTTTGTGATATGCAACTAAATTAACCTTTTCCCAATTCGGGACTCACTGCGTCCCGAATTCAAAATATACCAAAAATAAACATTGTGCCGGCACTCTAATAAGACAGGTGGTGCAATAGGTGGTGTAAATGGTGGTGCAATCATCAGCTGATTAATGCTAATAAGACAAAAAGAAACTTTACACTTGTTAATAACTCGTTAACACAATCTTCAGCTTCTTCTTGTAATTTTTCTTATAATTGACAAATATTGTCAAATCAATTTCATCAACTCATAATGATCAAATGAAGCAGAATAATTCCGTTGGCGAAATACTCAGGAAGCATCGAGAGAAAAAAGGACTATTGCTTAGACAAGTGGCGGCACTTCTGGATATCGATACCGCTATTCTCAGTAAGATTGAGCGTGGAGAACGCAAGGCGAAGAAAGAACAAATCGTTCAGTTGGCAGAAATTCTTGACTTAAATCAGGAAGATCTTATCGTTCAATACTTGAGTGAAAAGATACTCTATGAAATTCAAGATGAAGAATTAGGAGAAAAAGCTTTGAAAGTGGCTGAGCAGAAAATTAAATATAACAACACTAAGAACAAGGAAGTTTAATGGGAATCAAGTTAGAAGAATTAGCATATCAGCAAACAGCCATTAAATCGGTCGTTGATGTTTTTGATGGCACGGTCAAAAATACCTTTGACAATTCCAGTAATGAGGGCATTCGTTCCAATAGAATTTCACTTTCAGCGGAAGAAATACAAGAAAATATAAAATCGGTCATTCAAGAAAATGGAATTACCGAAGAAACCGCCAAACTTACTCCCGAACGTGAATTGACCATCGAAATGGAAACCGGGACTGGAAAAACCTTGGTCTATCTAAAAACCATTTATGAGCTTTATAGACAATATGGTTTTACGAAGTTTATCATTCTTGTTCCTTCCATAGCTATCCGTCAAGGGGTGCTTAATACTTTAGAAACTTTCAATACCCAATTGGAAGAAATATACGGGTTTACTCCAAAGGCTTTTGAATATGACAGTAAGCGCTTGAATAAGGTGACCAATTTTATTGAGGAACAACATCCTCAAATAATGATAATGACCTTGGCTTCTTTCAATTCAGAAGATAAAATTTTGAACCAAGCTCAACGGGAAGATTTGTTTGCCAATATTCCTTTCATTGAAGCTATAGGACGCACCAATCCTTTTATTATAATGGATGAGCCACAGGAAGGGATGGACACTCCCAATTCCATCAAGCAAATTAAAAAACTCAATCCACTTTTTAAATTAAGATATTCTGCCACTCATAAAGTTTCTAAAAACAAACTCTATCGATTAACTCCTTATGATAGTTATAAAGATGGATTGGTCAAAAAAATAGAGGTGCTTACCGTTACCGAAAAAAATGATGAAGCCACCCTAAAACTTGAATTTTCAGATGTTCAAAATAAGAGCGGAAATATAAAAGTAAAAATAAAAGCTTGGCATCAAATGGCCAGCGGGAAAATTCAGTTCAAGAATACAGCTTGGTTAAAAGATGGCGACAATCTTGGAGAGAAAACTAATAATCCAAGTTACCTGAATTATAAAATAGAACGTATTCAAAAGAGTCTCCGAACCCAAAAATGGTCAGTAACCTTTTCAAATGGTGTGGAAATTTTAGAAAAACAGGCTTCTGGAAACGTGCAAAGCATTTGGGAACTGCAATTGGAATGGCTCATTATTAGACACTTTACTAAAAAACAAAAACTACAGGAACAAGGAATCAAGTGCCTTTCCCTGATTTTTATCGATAAGGTGTCCAACTATGTGAGCGATGATCCCATCATCAAAAGAATATTTATAGAAAAATACAAAGCGCTATATCCAGAATTTCACGATAGTCAAGGGCCAACAGCCGAGCATATCGAGTACATTCAAGGTTCCTATTTTGCCAAGACTGGAAAAGGTGAGTTTACGGATAGCGAAAACTCAATGCGGAAAAACAGCGATGTATTTGATGCTATCTTGAAAGATAAAGAAGGTTTGCTCAATTATGGTGACAGCGTGGCCAATAAAATTGAGTTTATCTTTTCACATTCTGCTTTGGGAGTAGGCTGGGACAATCCCAATATTTTCAACATTGCTACCTTGAGTAATTCCTATTCAGAAATCAAAAAACGTCAGGAAATCGGTCGGGGTTTGCGTATATGTGTCAATAATAAAGGCAAGCGCATCTATGATAAACCTGATGTTTCTGATGCTAACCGTATCAATCAGCTTACCGTAATTCCAAATGAAACTTACGAAACCTTTGTAACTCAATATCAGGAGGAAATCAAAGAGGTTTACGGTAGTTCAATCGCTGGTGCAGGAATGACGCATACCCATAAGGGAAAGCCACAAAACGAGGTTCGTTTTAAGCGGAATGATAACGAAAATATTAATAAAGCCTTTAAGCGGTTCTGGACTGCACTCGCTAAAAAAACCAATTATACCGTGGCCTTTAATGAAGAAGCTCTTATTGAAAGAAGCCGTGAGGCACTTAACCAAATCGATATTGCTGATTATGTGGCGGAGGTAAGTAGTCGTTCCATTAATTCCATTACCGAAGAAGAGTTTAAAGATGAATTTGGAGGGAGTGAAAGCTATAAACTGAAAGCCAGTTATACTGCGCTGGATTTGGTGGAAGAACTCAGTGAAAATACCGGATTGAGTTATACAACTACCTTTGCCGTAATTCGGGATATTGACCACGCCCATTTTGCCAAAAATCCACCACAGTTTATCCACCGTGCTTCGGCACTCATTAAAAATATTGAATTGGAAGAAATGTTGCGTGGTCTTGATTATCAGGTAACCAATGAAACCTTTCCTTTCGATTTTGAAGATTTTGTAAAACAATTGGATGATAAACGCTACACGTTAACCCCAAAACGCGGGGTTTTTGATAAAACCTTGGTGGATAGCGAAGTAGAACATAAGTTTGCTTTGACTGCCGATAATGATGATGAAGTGGTCTGTTTTCTTAAACTGCCTTCCTATTATAAAATCAAAACACCCATTGGCGAATACGAACCTGATTTTGGCATCGTGATGAAACGCAAAAGTTTAAAGGATGGTGCGGTAAGTGAATTTTATTTCGTCATTGAAACAAAGGGAACCAACGATATTAACGATAAAAAATCTTTGAAGGAAAGTGAAGTGTATAAAATAAAATGTGCACTCAAACATTTTGAGGCATTAGGTGTGGATGTAAAATACAAAGCCCCGGTTAAAGAATATGACTATTTTAAAACCGAAGCCCAAAAGGATGTTGATAAAGCACAAGAAATAAAAGTAAATTAAAATTGATGAAACCCAGTAAATCACATAACGCCCTTCTTCAAGAAATAAGAGGTATTTTAAATCAAGCCCGTCAACAGGCTGCTACGGCAGTTAATTCGGCGATGGTATTTGCTTATTGGGAAATAGGCAAACGTATTGTAAAAGAAGAACAGAACGGTAGCGAAAGAGCAGAATACGGTACTTATTTATTAAAAGAACTTGCAGAAAATTTGAGTAATGATTTTGGCAAAAGCTTCGATGCCCGCGAACTGCGAAGGATTCGGCAGTTTTATCTAAGTTTTCCAATTCGGGACACAGTGTGTCCCGAATTGAGTTGGTCACATTATCGCTTGTTAATACGAGTAGAAGATAAAGCAGTAAGGCAATTTTATTTAGAGGAATCGATTAGCCAACATTGGAGTGTCCGAAAGCTGGATCGTAATATCAGCAGTCAATATTACCAACGCATTTTATCCAGCCAATCTAATAAGGAAATTACTTCGGACAGTAGCGAATTATCTCAATTGGACTTTATTAAAAACCCATACGTGCTCGAATTTCTTGACATTCCCGCCAATTTAACGCATAAGGAAAAGGATATCGAAAAAGGAATCATTGCCCACCTACAAACTTTTCTATTGGAATTGGGGAAAGGTTTTGCCTTTGTTGCACAACAAAAATTGGTGCGCACTGAAACCTCCGATTTCTTTATCGACCTGGTGTTTTACAATTACCATCTGAAATGTTTTGTGGTCATTGATATTAAAAGTGGAAAATTGAGCCATCAGGATATTGGCCAGTTGGATATGTATGTGCGGATGTTTGATGAACGCGAAAAATCTAAAACTGACAACCCCACGATTGGGATATTGTTATGTGCTGACACCGATAATGTAGTGGCAAAATATTCGGTGCTTAATGATAAGAAAAACCTTTTTGCCTCCAAGTACCAAATGTATCTACCAAGCGAGACAGAACTGCAACAATTTATTGAAAAAGACCTTGAATAATAGATTATGAGCGATACCAAAGAAACCATAGAAAATCCCTTGGAGAAAGTACAGTCACACGACTGGAACAAAGAACGGTTGGAACAGTTAAAACAACTAATGCCGGATCTTTTTACCAATGAGGGAAAATTGAACCTTAACGAACTCAAAAAAGTGGTTGATCCCAAAAGCGTAAGTGAAACCGAACGTTATGAGTTTCGCTGGTTTGGTAAAAGTAAGGCCAAACGGGAAGCTTTTACACCCACTGACGCTACATTGGTTTATGACGAAGAACGAAGCGTAAATCCTGAAAGCAGCGAAAACTTAATAATTGAAGGGGAAAACCTGCAAGTGCTCAAGTTGTTGAGCAATAGTTACCGGGAACAGGTCAAGTGCATCTATATTGACCCGCCATATAACACTGGAAATGACTTTGTGTATTCTGACAATTTTGACCAGAGTAGAAAGGAATATTGGGAAAAGGCTGAAATCACAGAAGATGGTTATAAGGTAGATACCAATAATGAAACAGATGGACGTTTTCATAGTAATTGGCTAAATATGATGTACAGTCGCCTGTTAATCGCACGACAATTGTTACGGGAAGATGGCGTGATTTTTATATCGATTGATGATAATGAAGTGCATCATTTAAGGAAGTTGTGTGATGAAGTTTTTGGAGAAGAGAATTTTGTAGCGGAATTTATTTGGAAAAGCAGACAGAATAAAGATAATAGAACTACAACTGGTGTTTCAATCGACCACGAATATTTAATTTGTTACAGCAAAAGCTCTAATATTAGAGCATTAAAAGGTTCAGAAAGAAAAACTAAACAATATTCTAATCCTGATAATGATGAAAGAGGTTTATGGGTAAGCGCAAATATGGTAGGACTCAAGCCAGAGACTGAAAGACCAAATCTACATTACGATTTAAAAAATCCTGAAACTAACATTATTTATCAAAAACCAATGATGGGTTGGAGATATAATCAAAAAACAATGTCCGAACTTATTCAAGATAAGAGAATAATTTGGCCTGAGTCTAATGATGGACGCCCAAGACGAAAAGTATTTTTAGACGAATTAAATGAAGCCTTGCCTGGATATAGCTCTATAATTGGGAAAGACGTTTATACTAGAAGTGGAACTAAAGAAATTGAAAATTTATTTGAATCTAGAATTTTTGATTTTCCAAAACCTTCAGTTCTGATCAAAAATATTATTGCACAAGTAGCAGAGGCAAATGATATAATTCTCGATTTTTTTGCTGGTTCTGGACCCACTGGACAGGCGATAACAAAACTTAATCAGGAAGACGGTGGGAATAGAAAATACATTATGGTTCAGCTTCCCGAAGCGACCGATAAAAAAAGCGAAGCATTTAAAGCAGGTTATAAGAAATTAAGCGACATTACCATTGAGCGCAATAAGCGGGTAATTGATAATATCATTGCAGAGAAGAAAAAAGAAACCCCTGATTTATTTAGCAAAAAAGAAGAGCCGCAGTTTGACAAAGTCGGTGAAAGTGCCGCAGATTATACTAAAAAAGATGGCTTGGGCTTTAAAGTGTTTAAATTGGTCAAATCCAATTTTCCAAGGGTAGAATTCGCTCCCGATCCCGAAAAGTCCGATGAAGAAAATGTGACCCTGCTCAAAAAATACATTACCGAAAAAGAAGCACAGCTTGTTTCTGCTTTTAACCGCGAAGAACTCATTACGGAAATATTAATCAAAAATAGTTTTCAACTTAACTACTCCTTAAAAAAACAAGATCAGTTCAAGCAAAATGAAATCTTATTGGCCACAGACGGCGAGAAAGAAACCTTGATTTGTCTGGATGTAAGCCTAGCAGACGAAACCGTTGCTTATTTTAAAAGCCATACTGACCAGAAGTTGATTGTTTTGGAAAGAGCCTTGGACACTACCAAAAAGTGGAATTTGAAGCATTATATGGGAGATAAGTTTAATGCGTTTTAATGGGGAATAAACTTTGCAAATATTTAATTACTGTATAGACTAAAGGATAGAATATAATTAGAGCGCAGAATGAATTTAATAAATGAAATAAAAGTATGAACGGTTCTGCACCACAAGCTGGATTTTATTATCAAAATAATATTGCAGCACTTAAAATAATTGAAAGCCTATTTTTTGATTCTGATATACAATATATTCAACTTGAAAATTATGACAGAGGAAACCATATAGATGATGTTATTATTAATAGAAAGGATAGAACAGAATTTATCCAAGTTAAATGGTCTGAGGATGAGAATAATAATTATACACTTTATAACCTTTTAAGCAATGCGGATGGAAAAAAATCAATTTTCCGTCAGCTTGCAGATGGCTATAAAAGCGTTAAACGTTCAGAAAAATATTTTCAAATAATTCTTTATTCAACTAAAGGTATAAGTAATGCCACTCGACCGAGTAAGGATATTAAAATTGGACTCAACGATTTTATTAAAAAAGTAGTTTTGCCAATACAGGCTTCTGAGAAACAATATGACACCATAAAATCGGTTAAGAAATTTTTACCAGTAATAGAAGTTATTCGAAAAGAAACTGGGTTAGAAAAAGAAGAATTTACTGACTTTCTTAACCGATTGGATTTTCAATTGAAACAGGATGCTATTTATACCATAAAGGATGTTATCGGTACAAAATTTAGTCTCTTAGGAATTGAAAAAAATCTTGTTGACAAACTATTGACTTCTGTAGTGGAATGGAGTGTTTCAGCGGAAAAAATTACTAAAAGCAAAGTATTAAAGCAACTTGGGTTATCTGATAGGTTTGAAGATAAGCTATCACATTACTTTAAAGTGGTAGATGATGATTACTATGTTGCTAATGACAGGTTGTTGAAATCAATTCAAAAATCTGTTGATGAATTGGATGGTGGCTATATACTAATAGAGGGGCTCCCGGGAATTGGTAAATCCACAGCATTGACAAAATTTCAAGAAAAAAATGATGATATAGCATTTACATACTACTGTTTTATACCAGATTCTAAAAATAATTTCGGGGAATTACGTCACAAAACTAATTATTTTCTAAAGTCTATGTGCGTCGGTATTGAAAATCACTTCCCAGATGTAAATTTACCTTCTCGCTATTCAATTGATTATGAAAGTAAATTTGTTGAATATATAGACAAACTGTCAACTCTTGGCAGGAAAATAATTTTTATAGTAGACGGTCTAGACCACGTCCATAGAGATTTAGCTTTTTCTGGAAGTTCATTGCTGAATAGTATTAAAGGCAATCTTCCAAATAACATATTTATAATAGTCAGTACGCAATATAAGTCTGTGCTTGCAAAAGATGTTCTTCAACAAATCAACTTGAATCCCAAAAGGCATATTATTGCTAAAGGATTTACACAAAGAAAAATCAAGGAATATCTCACTAATAAAAATATTGACCATTCAGAAATACTCGGTTTGGTAGAAAAGGTTTCCTCTGGTATTCCTGTGTACCTTCATTATATATCAGAGTTGCTTATTAAAACAGACAAGAACAAATATTTAAAATTACTAAACAATTTACCCGAATTAAAAGATGGGGAAATTGATACATATCACGAATACTTATACGGAAGTATAGAACTTAGAGAATATGCTCGATGGACATTATCTTTCTTAGCCTTTAGGAAAGAGCATACAAGTATAGAGCTGATTAATGATATTCTTGCAAAGCTTGGCGTTAGTACTGATATAATAAAAGTTAAGCAGGTAATAAATAAGTACTCTCACTTGCTCAAACAAAATGATTCAGGAAATTACAGCGTATTTCATAACAGCTTTAGGGAGTTTATTCTTCGTAAAACGGAAGATATTGTAGCCAATTTTGGTCCAGCGTTGATTGATTACTATGAGCGAAATCCAAATATTGACGAAGCCTTTAGGAATTACTTTTCACATTTATACGATGCCGGAAACTATCATAAGATATTAGAAACAGCCAATGTCCCTTGGATAAAAAATGCTTGGGCAAACTTACGTCCAATTGAAGAAATAAAAAGCAATATTGAAATTGCTCACAATGCTGCAATTGAAGAACTAAACTTATCTGAATTTATACGAATATCATTCTTAAAGGCTAGAATTTTAAATATAGAATGGAATTTTGAAAACTCTCATATTGACTTTCCAACCCTGTTTTTAAAAGCTGGACACATCAAAAACAGCCTGAGAGCAGTTTGGGATGGTGATTTTCTTTTAGGTTCTAAAGAGTACTTCTACCATTATCTAAATGAATACCATTTAAAGTTTTCTAAACTTTTGCCCAGTAGCATTCTATCTCGTGGTTTGGGCAAAGAAACCTTAGAATCCAGTTATGATGCTTTAGTACAGAGCTTAAAGGCTGATATTTTAATTGAAAAAGATCCAATAGCCGTTTTTAAAAGAATCGATAATATAACTTGGCAGAAAAGTGATGAACACGTAAGGAATTTTAAAAGGACAGATTATTCAAGAAAACGAAACAAAAAAATAAACCGTAAGATCAAACGAAAACTGGTCAACTACTTATTGCTACACAAAGAGTTTGATAAGTTGGTTTTGTTGAATAATACCGATTTTGGTAATGACAAGATTGTAGCTTCGATTAAATTGGCTCTTTCAAAGTCCTTCGTTAAGGACGATAAAAATACTGCCATAGGTATTTTGAAAGAGATAGACTTTAAACAAATTTCCAATACCAATCTTTTACGCCAAATATCATATTTTTCTTCTCTTTTGAGATTTGAGGATATTATTGAGATTTTTCCGAAGCCGAAAATAACCCTTCCAAAAATTGAAAATAAAATCATTGAACAGGGCAGGATGGAATTTAGAATAAAAAAGGATGTCGTCTCTTTGTTCGACTTGTTAAAAGTAATATGGGTTTTTGAACCCAATCTTATAAAAAGCGTACAGTTAAATGTGTCATTGCTAAACAATCCTTCCCTTGGAATTTATGAATCAATTTTAAACCTCTCACAATTTTGGAGGGATAACAAAACTTCGAAAATATCAGAATCTACAAAACTAGAATCCCTAAAAAAAAGCTTAGAATATCTTTACATAAAGCACCCAACATTTCTTCAAAAAAGACACTATGGTTTATTCGATACGGATAATGACGACTATTTCATTGCTCGAAGTCTAAACAATATTACCAATACCATTTTTAAAATAGCAGCAAATACATTAAATAACAGAAGTTTAAAAGAATTTAGTCGACATTGGCTGCATTTAGAAGCAGGTGATAATGGCTACCGAGAACATAAGATAGGTATTGGCTTTGCAAAAATATTATATAAAAAGCATAAGGATTCGTTAAGTGCTGAAATTCTGAAAGTCATACAGCATTCAGAAGAAATTGTAAGGCAAGATGAAGACACTCATTCATTATTGGAACATCTTGGTGAAATTGCTGAAGCTTATGGGGTTTGTGATTTTCAAGAGCAATTTATGCGATTATATAATGAATTCATCGTTGTCGCTTTTGGGGTGGGTCATAGGAAGGATTATCAAGCAAGCTACATTACTGATGCGTTGGAAGCAGTTCACAAGACAGATCCAGAAAATACTCTCAAGAGACTAAAGGATGTTTTATATGTTCAAACACAATTAGCTTATGCTGGTAACGGAAGGATGAATCATATCTGCAAATCGGATTTAATAAGTTTTGCGGGCAAAACTCATCCTGGGCTCGCATTTAATCTTTTGAGTTATGAGGAAAATAATATAGGACGAAGTGAAGCTATTTCAAGAATACTGCAACCACTCATTGAAAAAGCTCAAAATGAAGAATTACGACTCTTATTTACCGTAATAAAAACTTTGCCAAAATGGGATGTTGGTGGCACATCAAAAGGTGAGTTTTTAGAATTAAACACTCAATTATTGAAACGTACTTTAGAGGTCAATGACACGGGTTTTATTCCTGAAATTTTGAATGAAATAAAATTCAACATATTAGTAGAACTTGAAGATCCCAAAAAGTTTGAAGAATTTTATAAGCTATTACGAACATACAATTTAGAACCAAAGTATTATTCGCTGCCAGATATTGATTTTAAAGAGGATGAAAGCCAAAAGAAAAACCAATATAAGGGTAAATTTCTGGTGCCATTTTCAAAACCTACAAAAAAAGAACTTTTAAATTTATTCAACAAAGACTTTGACAAATTCAATAGAACGTTGGAATCACTTCAAAGAACGCAAATTGAAAACGGAAGACGAACGGGCATTAGAAATGAATATTATCCTTTGAAAGAAAGTTTTCAAGAATTTTTTGAATCCCTTTCCAAAACCGAACAAAATAAGATTAATCCTTATCAAATTATTCGGTGGTTTTTGGAATTTAAAAATACGGTAACGGCAATTCCAAATTCGCACGTTGATAAAGATGCGATTGAATTACATTTTAAAGCGCTTTGCAGTAAAATTGATGACACCTATTTCGATGTAAGTTTTAAGGACTATGTTATTGAGGATTTTGACTTAAATAAAGTTGTAGAAGAAATTTATAAGAATATCAATAATGATCCAGGCTCTATACTTTATTCTGTTCTCACAGACGAGGATGTTTTTGAAATAATCAACAAAGCTTCATTGTTGAAGCAACAGGCAATAGAGGAATTTTTGGACAGGTGGGTTAAAGACCAAACCTATTCAAAAGCAACCCTTATTTTTGCAAATCGGTTAGTTAAGTTGCAACCAAAAAAAGCAAAACAAATGCTTGATGTTATTGCAGAAAAAGAATATGACAGCCTGTTATTTTCAAATCATTATAATAAAGATAAATTAGGTTTTAATGTGGTTGAAACATTAATTAAGGCGGATCCAAATTTCGGAAAACGTTATTTGCTTAAAAGCTTTATATCTCAAAAAGGAAGATATTTCTATGAATTATTGAGCGCTATCAATATGCTTATGGAATACACTCCGTATTTTGAAGGAGAGAACGCTGCTGATGCATTTTACAAAGCGAATTTTGAATACAATTTGGGGTTAGCTGAGGGGTTGCCCAAAAAGACAGCAGATTATGATTTTGTGGAACAACATTCATCGGATGTTGAATTATCAGAAATAATAATAAATTATATCGTTACTCTTTTTGATTATCCAGTAATCAAAATTCGTGAAATGGCCTTGAAATCCTTAGTGGACGTTTTTTTGAAAGTTCCAGATTATCTTTCTCATTTTTTAAAAACGGGTTTACACAACTTGGGTTTTAATAAAGTTGAACATTTACTTACGGTATTAATCGGCATTGCACTCAAAGAACCAAAATTACTTATTGATTATAAGAAAGAAATCTGGATTTTGTTTCGCCTAAATCATTTTAATATTAACGAGCTTTTAATTAAGCTATTTTCAGTTCTATCAAAACATTCTAAAAAACTATTAACGAAAGATGAGCAACTTTTAATCAAAAGTTTAAACCAGCCCAGTAGCATTATTATGCCTCCAGAATTTAAGATTTATGAGAATGGTGGTAGATTTATTTATTCAAACTTCCAAGCAGATATTTTACACCAAATAAATAAAAATGATTTATGTGATGAAGCGATTCAGGATGAGCTATACACAGACTTAAAACAACGCAAAGAATTAGGCAATTATGATGTCGAAAATGAGGGGATAATACATAGAAATTATAATAGTAATACAAATTTTGATGTAATTGAAATACATTCAAACTATTATGAAGAAGTCAAAAACAGCTTGAATGAAATAATATATGAAAAAATAAAAAGAGATTGTTTTGAAACTGAATTTATAGATAAACTATCTCTGGAAATGAGACTTTATGATCCTTCAAGACTTATTTATAAAGCTATAACCCGTCCTGAATATATTAATTGGCTACCTAAGTCGTCACCGGAAGATTTTATACAGTTTAAGGATCTTTACAATGTGGATGAAACTTTTATAGAACGTGAGGAGGATTTCATAACGTTATTTGAATCAGGAAGCCAACGTTCGTTAGATGGCCATAGAGAATCAAAATTCACTTCTTATTTCGAAGTTTATACTTTTCTGAAGAAAAAAGAATTTGATATAGAGTTTGAAAGATTAAAATATGATCCTATAATTGTTGAAAAAAATCAGTTCGCTTATGAAATGCCAAACTCTAAACGCAACATTAACACCTTTCCGATAAAAGGGATATTGCCAATTCTTGAAGTTTCAAGGAATAACTTTAGGGGTGAAAAACATTTGTCGAAAGCAGTTATTGCTAAAGACTTTTTTAAAATGTTGGATTATGGGCAACCCAATTTATCTGACTTACTTCAATCTACATCTGAAACAGGGAAAATTACAGCTATTCATTGGCAAAATGCTTACACGTCGGGAAGAAGACGTTACAAACCCAGTTCTGAAGGGTTTAGCCTAAAAATTAAAAAATCGTATCTGAAAATATTTCTTGAGAAAAATAATTTTGATTTGTGTCTAAATTTTGAAGTAAACAGATCCAACACGCCATATGTTAATGAATCGCAGATGGAATGGAAGAGTTTTCAAAAAACTGTTGTTGTGAAAATTTAAGTTTAATACTTCAAAAAGGCGCCCGCTCCCCCTTATCCCGTTCCGCAACCTTCCAATGGCCATCTGCCATAATAAGTTTAAAGGTTTCTGGTTCATCAGTGTAGGAAGTGGTGAATTTTACCCAAGCTGTATTACCGTCAGAGGTTTCTTTTAGAACTTTAAAGTTTGAATTACCACTTTCCGAATATAAGTCTTGTATGCTCATAAAATTGGCATAACTTTCATCGGTCGTGTATTTCTTTAGTGTGTCCTTATCACCTTGATAAAAACTTTCAATAACTGTTTTTGCAGTTTCGGTGGGAGTTGCTGTTTACTTCCCTGCACAGGCCATAAATAGCAAGACTACGGAATAAATAACTGTTTTTTTCATAACGTTCTTAATTAGGATTATTGATATATCTATGCGAAACTTTTAGTTCTATATCACGCTCGCCATTTTTCTCGTTTAGTTCCAAGGTAGCCCTGCGGTCATTGCCTATTGAAAATTTTGGCAGCACATAAACCATTCTTGCGGTTTCATTTTCCTTGATTTTTAAAGGAACATTATATTTAAAAACAGGCTCTTTCAACAAAGTCTGCAACGATTTTTTCTTTCCCTTTTGTCTGGTTTGGACTGAAAAGTTCAAGAAATTCAAATCGTAATCCAAACTGGATCTGTTCTCAATTTGGATCACGAAATACAATTCTTCCTTGTCGAAAACAATGTTTTCAACACTTAAAACTATGCCCTCATTTCGCTTTTTTATCCGGCCAATCCGTTGCTTTCGATCAAGTAGATAGGAACAGAATTTTTGGTAATAATAGACCTCGTTTCCTAACGCTGTCTTTGACTCATTGACTTTGACCGAATCAGCAACAATAGGCTTTTCATTGCCGATGCTTTTAGACTTCGGTATAAAATAATTCAGTCTATCAAGCTGTTTCTTATACCTTACAATATACGAAAAAACTGAACCATTTCTATTGACCACCAACAGATTACTTTCCATTCCCGGCTTTGCTTGGAGCAATCCAAAATACTGTTCTTTCTCGCGATTGTAGGTAAACACAAAATTGTCTGATCCCGTAATTCCCTGACGTATGGGTTCTGGGAAGAACAAGGCCACGTTCTTTTGGTCATTGGCATAAATGGTATCGAGTGTGATAGGTGTTTGCGCTTTTGCGAAGGCTGTACCGCACAGAAATATTGAGATAAAAATATAATTTTTCATAAGAGTGAGTTTTTAAATGCCCTACTTGTCCCGAATTCAGTTCGGGATTATGGGGTCATAATTTAGGTTTTAGGATTAGTTTGTAGTTGTTGAGTACGGTAACTTTTACGTTCCGGTGGTTGCGTTGAAATATCTTTTTGAAACCGCTTACCTGTGGTACACCGGCAATATTAATGTCGTCCACCATATCGCCGACAACCTCATTGGTGACCTCTGCACGAAAGTTGTTTTCAACATAGATGCCATTGCTACCATCTTGTAGGTCAAAGGCTTTCAACTTTGTGGGTTGATGTTGAATGTTCTCTATGTCAATCAAAACCCGATTGGGCTGAAAACTGATAAAACCGTAGATTGGAGTGTTTTTTGAAATTCGTTTGCTATTGATGGTGGCGGTTTTGGTCAGGCGCATCCGCAAACGCGAATTAGCCTTGACCACTTGGTCGCCATCCACGACCGCATAGATTACGGCATCCGTTGTACCGTAAACGGAAACAGCACTTTCCTTTGGATCAGAGGCAAAGAACAACTGGTGTTCCAGCCCCATTTCCTTAGCCGCAATTTTTTGTTCGGCCTTTATTGCTGCGAAATCAACTACTTTTGCGACCTTGGCAACAGATTTCTTAACGCCAATATTCCGATAACTTTTTTTGGAATACTCGATTTTCCCTGCGGAGTAGATACTGTCCACGATGCGTTCCTTTTCCCGTTCAGGTAAATCTGGATCGTAGAAGCCCAGGGAATCGATCAACTTTTCATCGTAGATGCTCGGTGCGTTGGTTTCACGCACCTCCTTCAAGTCATTGATGGCATCCAGTTTGGAATCGTATTCTTTTTGATCTTCTTCCAATGCAGGAACCGATGTTTCTTTGAGGCTTTCATTTTCGCTTTCATCATCGCCCATTACCATAATAGAATAGGAGATCAGGAAAATGAATATTACCGCCAAGACGGCCGCAAATACTATTTTGTTCTTTTCAATTTTCATCGTTCAGTTTTTTAAGGGATTTCTCGAAATAGTTCGTAATCAGTAAGCCGTGCGGATTATTGGGAAAGTTTCGGTCGACCGTAATCAGGTTTCCGGTGGAAACCAGTTCATAGGTATCGATAATCGAACCCCGATTGATTTCAAATACGGTAACCGTCTTGAAGGTGTAAACTCCATTTTTTTCCTCGACTTGGGAATCGATACTGACCACCTTTTGGATTAATGAATATTGCAGTAACCGATTATAGACACCATCGGCCTTCTTTTGGCGATAGAGATTGTCCACGGAACTGTTACCAAGCCATAGTGCCTTTTCCAAGTTCTTTTCATAATTGCTTGCATCTATGTTGTAGAAATAATTGTGAAAGAGCTCCAAATGGGCCAAGGCTTCCACTTTAAAGTTTTCCTTTTGGGTAACGAGTTTTAGGGGAATAATACTTCCATCGGTATTGATCGCAAAGGCATTGTTCAGGACTTTTTTATTGATGTTGAATACCATCCAAACGGCAAAGAAACTGGACAAAACGGAGCAAATGACAACCGCCAAGACAATGAACCGATTTATTTTAAGGACGGCGTAAATATTTTTATAGGGTGTTTTCATTTGTATGGGTTTTAGGCAGTAAATAATTTTAGGGTAAATGAGGTCGCGCGTCGGTACAGTTTGAATTTTAGAAAGACGATAAATCCTACCGAACCAAGCTGTACGACCGGAGCAAAAAAGCCGCTACCAACGTCAGTTCCAAATAAGTTCGTCCAGAAATTGGTGTTTATCTCGGTATAAAGTGCATTGACGAATACATTGACCAAAAAGAACGCAGGTACCAACATATAAACAGCAGCGTACAATTTGAAAAAGTTATAGGCGAGCGAACGGAACTTTTCAAAAACGGCAAGGCTTATGACCAATGGGAAGAATGCCTGCATTATTCCCAACAAGAAGAAACGTTCCGCAAGGAATAAGGGATAAATGAACAAATCGAGAATCCATAATATTGTACTCACGACGAAGGCAAATATCTTAAAACCGAAAAGTGGTGTTACCAAAGCTTCATAAAGCAAAGACATTGCGGCCTGGGCTGCTTTTATAATATTTACCTCTTCCTCAATGGGAATATCTTGCATCTGCAAGGGCAACAAAGCCGGAGCAGTTCCCCGATATTGTCCTTCGATGGCCACCAGAATACCGTCAAAAAAGCCCAATACCTGTGTTGAAAAAATGACCAGAAGCACTACCGCAAAGTTTTTGATCAATTCCCCCGGGCTCAACCCCCAAGTATAACCACCCTGATCTGCAACGCCCTCATTATATTTTTTGAGGATGTTGATCAGAAAGAACAGTACGGCAAGCGTTTTCATTCCCGCAATGGTATATTGTGAGAAGCTGCTGTTCTGTATGGTCTGGAAAACGGTATCAACGTATTCCAGACCGATCCCTAATATGATTGCCGCGGTCATAATTAATATCCTGTTTCCCTATTATTGATTTTATCCTGCATCTTGCGAAAAGAAATTATATCTCGGTATCGTTTGGTTTTCAATGTGATTTCCGAAACCATATTTTTCGATTCTTCTTCTTTCTCTTTTAGAATATCTGCACGGTCGGCATCACTCATTTTGAGATAATCGCTGGACAGAATCTGATCGATAAAGTCCATTGTGTCCAAGGAATTTTCTACAATGGCACTAAACGATTCCGATACCCTTGCCACTTCATCGGGTTTGATGTAAGGACTGTCAAGAATGTCACTTAAATCATTTTGCATCACTTGGATCAGGCGCTGATTGTTGCGCCCAATTTCTCGAACGGCCTTTAATTGTTTGACCACATCGTTGACCTTTTCAATGTTTTCTTTTTGTGTTTTTAAGAATTTGACGGTCTTGATGATATTTGCGGTCTGCTTCCCAGATTCTATTAGTTGTTTTACCAAGCTGATAAAATTGGTATTATCATAAGTGGGCATTCCTTGGGCTTTCATATTAAAGTTGAAGAGAAGTGCCATTCCCAGTATTAAGAATTTTGTTTTACTCATTGCTAGATATTTGTTTCGGTATTCGTGAATCTGCGATTTCATAGTCTTATGTTTTAGAAGTGAATTCAATGATTGCTTTTTTCATATCGTGATGTTGCTCGTAGAGCTTCATTATTTCCTCGTTTTCCTGTCCATCAGTTAGGTAAGCTGCATAGACTTCTTTAGGGACTTCAAGCCGGAAAATGTTGCTTTCCTTGCCAATTTTGATAAACATTTCGGTGTACTTGCGTGGCCCGGAAAGGTTATTTTTAATAGATTTTAATTGGTTTAGATCGTGGGTGGATAGGTTGAGCCTTTTGACCAGCTCGGCATATCCTTTCTCATTGTTCAGGCTGTAAATGACCTGTGTGTTTTCCAATATGCTTGCAGAAGTTGAATTGTTCGGAAGCTGATTGATGGATTGCAGGATGATACCGATTGCCCCATTTTGCTTACGGATAGCCTGATAGTAGAATTCCACGCTTTCCAATACGTTTTCAAACTTCAGTTGCTTGGCAAACTCGTCGAAAAGGATAATGCCCTTTTCGGCACGATTCTTCCAGATGGTACGCTGAATTGCCGATTTGATCAATTTCAACATTACCGAAAGGATTTCTTTGTTGTCCTTTACTTCGTCCAATTCAAATACTATCAATCGTTTGTCCTCGATTTTGTAGGTCTGGTCTTCGCTAACTTCAAAGAGAAAGCTATATAGACCATCGCCAACATACTCCGACATTACGTGCAGAAAGCCTGTAACATTGAAGTAGTCAGGATGGATTTTAAGTTGATCTAAAAGGTCTTTTTGGTTGTGCTCAATGAAATGATAAAAACCATCCAACGAGTGGTTTTCTGAAATGCTATCATAATAATGGCGCAATATCTTTTTGACTGAAACGGACTGTGCCTTGGTTACTTTTAAGTCAGAAGCAAATAGTTCAAATAAAAACACGGATAAATCTTCAAGACGTTCCGGTGTCAGGTCATTGATATCGCTGATGTAAAATGGGTTGATGCCCAAGTTCTTTCCGCTCTCGTATCTGAGCACGGTGTATTTTTCAGGATAGAGTTTAGCGAATTTGGTGTAGGATCCTCCCAGATCAATGATGACCAAACGGACACCGCTTTCAAAATATTGGCGCAAAATGTTATTGGCCAAGAAGGATTTACCTTCACCGGTGGGCGCGAAAATGGCAAAGTTCCGTGCCTTGATGCGTTTCTTCCGTTCGTCCCAGACATCCTTTAGGACAGGAATGTTATGTTCCCGGTCGTTAAAGATGATCCCGGTAGCATCCGATTTGTAATTGGTGTTATTGATGAACAGGCAAAGCGCGTGCTTTAAATCGGTAACATATAAATCATTGTTCGAAAAATTGGAAGAAAAGCAGCAGTAACTGTTCAAGATATAATTTTTACGTTCCTCGCCTCGTGGATAGTAGGGAATAATGTCCAGTTCCTTAAATTCAGTCTTGATTTTAGAACCGATGCGGCTTAGGTTGGCAGGATTCTTATCCCAGAAAATTATATTTAGATGGCCACGGATAATCCGCGCATTGTCATCGGCATTGATCTGGTCAAGGATGTGCTGGATTTTACCCAGTACCACTTTGTTCTGCGAACCAAAGTTGGAACTTTTGTTCAGTTCCTCGACTTTCTTATCGAGCAGCTTGCGCCACTTCTGTTTATCGTCCAGATAAAGAATTTGGTTGACAATGTGGTTTTCGTTAAGCGTAAGCCCTAAACCATCAATAAACCCTTGATGAAATACAAAATCGTCAGAAGTGAATTTCTCATTGGTCTTGCTGCTCTGTACACTTTCGCCAAAGCACAGTTCGCTGTTGATGGATAGGGCATCAAAATAATTTTCGCCGATATTCACGTTTTTCTTTTCAAGTAAAATATCCGTATCAAAACCTTCATTGAAGCCATTAAAGTACCCATTGGTCAGTTGCTCAATCCCTTTCGCTTCAAGTGGAAGGAATTCCATTTTGCGGCTGTTGTTGATAAAGGAAACCGAATCGCTTACCGAGCCGATAAAGTGTTGTACCGTATCATCAAGTTCCCGTACAATGCCCTTGGAAACCTTTCGGAAGGGATTAACATATTTGGGACTGTTCAATGCTTTATTCTTAGTCAAAATAAAGAACAGGAAGCAACGGTGCTCCATATACTCGCGCCCCTTAAAATGGTCGTGGGTCGCTTTTTCCAGAAAGGTGTTGTTCGGCAATTCTTCTGATGAATAGGACTTTTTAAGGTAGATGTCCTGTTTGTGGACAACCGTACCAACAGGTAATGATTTTAAGGCCTGAAACCACGCCCCGTGCATATCCTCAAAATCTTTTTCGGACAGGGAATAGATTTCAGGTAGGTTGCCTTCATAGCACAAGATCACATTGCCATTATTGGCAAAAATGATATTGTCCTGAATATCCGCGATGGGCCGGTATGCCGAAAGATTAATCTTGTTCATAATCGATGCCGGAGTTTCTTTTGTTACTAATGATTTTTGGGAAAGCTTTTACCATTTGGAAAAGCTGTGGATTGCTTGTTATCCGGGTCAAAGCGATATACAACCCTGAATTGAGAAGCAATACGCCGATGATAATCCCGAAACTGAAAGAAAAGATGATGACCAATAGCGAAGCGAGAATAGAAACCATCATTATGGCAAACAGGGAAATAGGCAACCCAAAAATGACTGCCCGTTTCCTGATGTTTTTATAGACCTCAAATTTCTTCATAAAGCTCTTCTATTAAAGCCCTCGATGAGGGTTCATTTAGACTACGATTCCGATTAGGTAAGTGAAGATGCCGACCACAGCTCCTGCAATCAATACAAAAACGAGAACACGGGTAATCCCTTTTTTAAGGTCTGCATTTTCCCCGAAGAAATGTCCCGCGTTGAACAGGAAACCGATTAGAAATATTACGCCAAGGATTATCGGAAAAATAGTTCTGATGGTGTTGGAAACATCATCAACGGAATCTTCGATTCCGCCGATTTGTGCAAAAAGTGATGTTGAGAGCAACGAAAGAAAAGTTGCCAAGTAGATTGATTTTTTCATAACGGAACAGTTTAAATTTTTGATTCGTTTTCGTTAAGGGAAAAGTACATATATTTGTATTCAAATACTTGAAAATCAAATATTTGTGAATAAAATATTATTTGATATAAATTGAATTCCGTTGCTGTTATTTGACATCAAATTCTATGGATTTTGGAAGGTAGGTTGTTGATAACCCGAAAAATGAAAATGAAAAAAATGCTCAAAAACGTCAGTTTTGTGATTTTGCTCCTAAAAATGTGCATCGTTTTTGGACAGGAAACTGCCATTCAAAAAAGAATAATTATTGACGTTGGACACGGCGGAAAAGATTCTGGTGCGGTTGGAATTAATTCCCTACAGGAAAAGGATGTTGTACTGAACATCGCTCTGAAAATTTTAAGGCTTAACAAAAAGTCAAAAACACCATTGAATATTTTTTTGACCCGGTATAACGACACGCTTATTTCCCTATCGGATCGAACTAAATTAGCCAATGCTTTAGATACGGATGTATTCATTTCCTTGCATTGCAATCATTCAGATAATGCTAACACAAGAGGCATTGAAGTTTATGTGACTAATACTAAATCTCAGTTTTCAGACCTTTCAACCTTGCTTGCTTATCTGTTGCAGGCTTATTTTAAAAAAGAATTGGGTTTTGAGAGTAGAGGCGTGAAGTTTGCGAATTTTCAGGTGCTACGGGAAA
>Ga0209309_10001124_pt1 | contig 27832 bp, 29 predicted proteins | sample COGITO_mtgs_1204_2_FD_184807 | JGI IMG/M metagenome (GOLD analysis project Ga0209309, IMG submission 184807) | Pelagic marine microbial communities from North Sea - COGITO_mtgs_120412 (SPAdes) (version 2) | ecosystem: Environmental > Aquatic > Marine > Epipelagic ... | reverse complement strand
GAGGTGCAAACTTATGCCAATCGTAGCAGCGCAGAACAGGCATTCTTTGAGCGATTGCCCGATTTAGCGATCATTGATATTGGCCTTGAAGATGAAATTGACGGCGGTTTTGCGGTTTGTCAGCAACTAAGAGGTTTATCTAAAACCTTGCCAATTATATTTTTTACCGCACGAGACAATGATTACGACACCATTTGTGGTTTGCGTATGGGTGCTGATGATTATTTAACTAAAGATATCAGCTTGCCGCATTTATTAGCCAGAATAGCCGCATTGTTCAGACGCACAGCCTTATTAGACCGGCCACAAACACCAACCGACTTGATTAAAACCGGTGACTTATTAATGGACAGCAAGCGTATGACAGTCAGTTGGCAAGGTCAGTGTATCGAACTGACAGTCACCGAATTTTGGATGTTACATGCCATTGCTAAATTTTCGGGACATGTCAAAAGTCGTCAACAATTAATGCATGAATCAAAAATGGTAGTAGATGACACTACTATCACTTCTCATATCAAACGTATCCGTAAAAAATTTATGCTGGTAGATCAACATTTTGACTGTGTGGAAACGGTATACGGTATGGGTTATCGATGGAAAAGTATTTAGGTATGTTGGCACTTTCAAACCTCAGGTTGTGGATCTCATGTAGATGAGTCGATTACGTTTTGGGCTGCGCCTTAAGTTACTGTTTTTCTCTTCGTTTTTACTGGCTATTCCTTGGTTGGGTTATCAATATGTGTGGGAAATGGAAACCTATCTGCGTATTGGCCAAGAGCAAACTATGGTGGGTACGGCGCGAGCTGTCGCCACGGCTTTGCATGAACGGCCTGCTTTGTTTGATAGCCAATCTGCCTATCTTACCGACGTTAAACCCGGTACTGATTTATACGCCCATAAAATTGCTTACCCTATTCAACTTGATGGTAAGTTAGACGATTGGCAAGATTATCAACATTTAAGCATTGCTTACGGTCAACAAAATTTGATTGATCCTATCCAAGACTATCAAATTAACAGTCTGCACTTTACCCACATGGTGGGACAGTACGACCGATTTTTGTATGCCATGTTCGATGTGACGGATAATAAGGTACTACTTAGACCAGCCAATAGCTTACGTATTGATAAAAATGATCATTTACAAATAGCCATGACAGATAAAAATGGCTTGTTTCAGCGCTATATCATTGCTCCTTCACAACCAGGTTGGGTGAACGCCTACTTGTTAAAAGATAATTTAGACTCATTACAACCCGAAAAATTAGAAACCAAAATTCAGGGGCAATGGCGCAATACGGCCTCGGGCTATCAACTAGAACTACGTTTTCCATTGGCTATGATATCAAGCAAAATTGCGTTTGCTATTGTTGATGTTGATGACTCAAATACTAGAGCGGTAGAACATATAATGGGCACGGCTAATCCATCCCAAGTAGATTCATTGGGAACTGTGCTGGTACCTTCGCCTGAAATAGAAAAAATCCTCAAAGGGCTTAAATACTCAAACGCTAGAGTTTGGGTGGTGGATAAACATATGCGCGTGCTTGCTCGTTCGGGCAATATTCAAAGAGCATCTGGTGTGCAAAGTGACTCCAATAATAATTCACACATCGGCTTTAGTAGCGAGGCTAAGCCCCAGAGTCAAAACAGCTGGTGGAAATATATAGAAAACAATTGGTTGTTACCGCTTTATTATCAAATATTAACTAAACCACCGGCAGATTTTGTGGATGACTTGCGCGACGCATTTGCTTTGCAAGGTCAAGACATAAGCCAAGCCTTAAAGGGTAACCCCAGCTCTTTGTGGCGCTTAAGTTCAGATAACAAAGCGGTGATCATGTCGGCTGCACACCCTATTTATCTTGACGAAACGGTAATGGGGGCCGTGGTGGTGGAGCAAACCACTAACGGTATACGTACCCTTAGGAATAAAGCGCTTGAACAGCAATTCCATTATATTTTGCTGGTTATTTTAATCAGTACTTTGGCGTTATTTTTAATCGCCTCACGTATTTCTTGGCGTATTCGTAAACTTCGAAATGAGACTGAAAGTGCAATTGATCAGCAGGGGAAAATTATTGGGGAAATTCTGCCGTCCACTACCCGTGATGAAATAGGTGATTTATCCCGCACTTTTACGCATGTGTTAAGCAGACTCAGTCAATACAATACCTATTTAGAGAACATGGCTTCTCGTTTATCTCACGAGTTACGCACCCCTGTGGCAATTGTTAATTCCTCTTTAGACAATCTGCTATTAGAACCTCTAGAACCTCAAAGTCCAGAAAGCAAAAAATATGTGGATCGTGCAAAACAGGGCATTACTCGGCTAAGTAAAATACTCTCAAATATGAGCGAAGCAACACGATTAGAGCAAGCAATTCAAAGCAACGATCGTGAAACATTTGATTTAGAGGAATTATTAGAAGGTTGCGTGGCGGGTTATCGTTTAGCTTACGGGGATAGAAAGTTTAATGTGCAAGTGTCGGTGTCTCACTCTACTTTTCACGGAGCACCTGAACTGTTCGCCCAGATGTTAGACAAAATCATTGCCAATGCAGTGGAATTTAGCCAAGAAAATTCTGTTATTGAGCTACACATGGTCAATGGCGATCAAGGTTATGTGTTGACCATTGCCAATCAAGGCCATTTGTTACCAGAGAATATGCAGCACCAACTACTTGATTCTATGGTTTCAGTGCGTAAACAACAAAATACCGAGCAACCTCATTTGGGGTTAGGTTTATATATCGCTAAAATCATCGCTCAATATCACCAAGGTGATATCAGAATAGACAATCTTAAAGATAAGTCTGGCGTAGTAGTGACCTTAGTGCTTAAGGGTTAACCACTTTTGTGTTTACGTGCCATGCCCCAACCTATGAGACCGGCTCCGATTATTGCGCCAATCCATGCATAAGATTCCGTTTCGGGTGAAAGCTGTTTAGCGAAAATAATGGTCAGCATCGAAAAAATGCACAGCCCCCAACCTAATATTTCAACTTTACTTAAGTATTTGGAGAGAAAGAACTTCGATTCTTTGGGTGTTTCTTGCATGCCTAACCTCTATGGTCTTTTGAGCCAAAATATTGTGGCTTATATTGAACGACAAGATACCAGTTAAACCCAGAAAACCAAGGCTTTCAGGGTTTAAGGCTGTTTTTTACAACACCTGCTATTCTTGATGATATAAATTTGGGTTAACAAAAGGGGCCATTGCGAGCAAGGTCGCTTGACGATATACACTCTCTCTTGTGGCTAAACCATTAGTTAACAGGCCAATAGCGCCGCCCTTTTGTTTGACGTTGTGAGTATTAAATAACCTGTCCATCACATGACCTAGTTCTTCGCCGTTTTTGAGTGCTTGATAAACTACAAGAGGCAAAGGTAGGTTACAGCTGCGTCCAATAGACATATGCTCTTTGCCCGCGATTGCCACAAAAGCAAAGGTGGCGGGCCCGTATTCGAATTGGTCGACACCGCCTTCAATTGCCACATAAAAGTCAGCGTTAGTTTGTTGTTGACAATATTTGACCCTATTGATGGCGCCTATTTGTGTTTCTTCACTGGTCATAGGCTGTTCAGCTACCCCTGAAGGAGCATTTAACCCAATACATTCAACGTCTTGTGTACAAAGCATGTCACATATCGCTGACTTAGCCGCACTAATTTTAACCGGGTTTTTCGACCCTACTACCATTTTTATCATTCTGAGCCCTATTTATGCACACTGGTATTAGTACTAGTTAATGTTAAGTCAGCGAGTTATCACGCCAATAATGATAAAATGGTAACATCAATTCCTAAATTTAATATTAAAACACTACTCGATTACATCGATTCAGCACGATATAATGCCCCTTGGTTTTAAACCGTAACAAGAAGAGATACGCAGAGCGCTATGAAGAATGTACCTCCTGAATCATTGATCCGCACATGGGTGTGGATGATGTCCGAAAACAACGATCCAGAACTGATGAATAAAGGCCGAAAAAATTTGATCAGCGCTTTTGGCAGTTTACAGAATGCTATTCAATATATTGAACAACAAGTTGATGCTACTGATGAGAAATAAAGCCACTTTCTCTTGAAAATACATAGGTTGAAAGGGCATATTCAATCAATTTATTTGGTTGAATATCCTGAAAAGTTGTTGTTACTTGATGGTTGTTGTCGTGCAGATATTAGTATGCTTAAGCAGTTTATTACTGACGACTTAAACAGACCGTTCACTGATCTAAAACTCATTGTAGTCACCCACATGCATCCAGACCATGCGGGGGCAGCGCACAAATTACGCAAAATGACCGGTTGTAAAATTGCTGCTGCTAAGATGCCTAACCAATGGTATACCGGACTAAGTGGCAGATTTATGCATTTGGTGGATATTGCGCTAGCCACTTGGGTGGCAAGTAGAATGGGCAAAGCCAGAAAAAACTTATGGTATTCGCCCCACCTAAAAACTGATTACCCATTGACTGATCAAGAGAATTTACCCGGTTTTGATGAATGGCGTGTGTTGCTGACAGCGGGGCATACGGATCGAGACTTATCTGTGTTGCACTTAGCTTCAAAGCGGATCTATGTAGCAGATTTATTGGTTAAAGTTAAAAATCGCTTTATTCCACCTATTCCAGTGAATTACCCCCAGCAATATTTAGCTTCAATTTTAAAAGTGCAGGCCTTGCAACCTGCTTCTATTATGCTGGCCCATGGTGGTGAAGTGGAATTAACTGAGCACGACTTTGCCCATGTGCTGACAGTAGCACCCAGAAAGCCCTTTACCGTATTCACTCCTGCTAAAAATAAGTTAAAGCGCTTATTACTCAGAAAAAAGGGTTAAGACTATCTAGTCTCAACCCTTTTTACATTATTCATCCTACCTATGGATAAGCAGTGTCAATAGGCGCTGTTATCCACAGATAGGTAAGTTTTATATCCGTCTGGCTTTCATCTCTTTCACACAATAATCTACCGCTCTGACGGTCATTGCCATAAAGGTGAGTGATGGATTTTGTACTGCGCTTGAGCAAAAGCTTGAGCCGTCGGGAACAAATAGGTTTGCTACGTCGTGACATTGGTTAAAACTGTTTAGTACCGAATCTTTTGGGTCACGGCCCATTCGTGCGGTGCCTAATTCATGAATGGCCAGACCTGGATTGTTTTTTCCTATGGAGTTATAACTACGTACTTCTGTTAGTCCAATTTTGGTTAACATATCAAACGCGGTTTGCTCGGCGTCTGCCATCATTAATTTTTCGTTGTCTGACCAAGTACAATCAATGTGAATAAGTGGAATCCCCCATTTATCCGTTTTAGTGGGGTGCAGGGCCATGTAATTATCAAAACGGGGCAGCATTTCACCTTGCGCATGCAGACCCATACTCCACTTTCCAGGTTTGTTCAGCTTATCTTTGTAGTCGGCACCTATACCCGTTTGTTGGGCGTTGCCCTGCCAGTTATCCCGGTGACTGCCTCCTGCCAATCCATAGCCACGCACATAATTTTTCTTGTATAGCGATGGTTTATACTGAAAGTTAGGGACTAATATGCCTGAAGGTCGTCTACCTGAAAAATATTTATCATCAAACCCTTCCACTGTGCCTGTGGCACCTGCATTGTAGTTGTGATCCATCAAATAATGACCAAGCACACCAGAACTATTTGCAATACCGTTTGGAAACGACTTGGTTTTGGTGTTCAACATAATTTGTGCCGAACCTAAGGTCGAGGCACATAAAAATACCACTTTGGCAAAATACTCACGAGTGCTCAGGTTGTCATTGTCTACTACTCTGACACCTTTCACTCGTTGAGTTTTTTCATCGTAAATTAAGCTGTGCACCACACTGTTAGGGGCAATGGATAAGTTACCTGTTTTAGCTGCAGCGGGCAGTGTAGAACTTTGGGTGGAAAAATAAGCCCCAAAAGAACATCCCTTTTGACATTCGTTTCTAGCCTGACAGGAAACACGCCCTTGTTCTAAATGTAGTTGAGTAGGTTGTGTTAAGTGGGCGGTGCGGCCCATGATCATATGCCTACCGGGAAATTGTTGTTCGATTTTCTGTTTAACGTGTAGCTCGGGTGCCGTCATGTCAAATGGAGGCAAAAACTCGCTGTCAGGCAATTGTTCAAGACCTTCATTACTACCACTTATACCAGCAAATTTTTCTACGTAGCTATACCAAGATTCAAGATCCTTGTAACGAATGGGCCAATCATTTCCGTGTCCATCTGCCTTATTGGCAGAAAAATCAAAATCGCTAAGTCGATAAGACTGACGATGCCAAAGTAATGACTTTCCCCCCAATTGATTGGCTCTTATCCAATCAAAGCCTGTACCTTCTTCGGTACTGTAGGGTAAGTCCTTGTCGTTACCAAAGAAGTGTTTAGTGGTATCACTGAAGGCATAACATTTTTTTTGCACAGCGAACTTTTCTTCAATGAGTAAATTGTCGACTTTGGTTCGGTTTTCAAACTCCCAAGGACCCTTACCTTCGGTAATATAGTCTTTTCGATGCTCAACTACTCGCCCGCGTTCTATCATTAAGGTTTGCATGCCACGTTCACAAAACTCTTTGGCAGCCCATCCCCCAGTGATACCCGAACCTACCACTATGGCATCGTATTCTTGATCGCTTTCGTGAATATATAAATCTGTTGTCATGTCATTTACTCGTAATTCTGTTTGGTAATGCCCGTTTGCGTTGATTATCAAAAATTAATAATAAGCCTGTGGACTCCAAGATTTTGTAGCTGAATTGATAGGGATAGAACCAATAAATCCACCAGGAACAGGTTGGTAATTGAGGGCTTTTGTGGCGCCCAATTCTGAAGTGAAATAACCAAAAACTATTAGTGCTTTTAGAAAACTAAATTGCTTTTTTTCATTAAGTGTCGACACACTACTGGATTCAAAATCGACCAAAAGCTGCTGCTGTTGTGATGGTTGCAATAATACAAATGATTTAGAGAATGCTTTATCCGCCTGTATATCCACTGTATTGATGATGTGGATACAGTCATTTTGCTGCTTTTCGGAGTGGCAATGTTGCAACTGGTGGGGGACAAATTCATGACAACCCACCTCAACTGCACTAGGCGTGTCTGTTTTAGGCAATATGGTTTCGCACAGACTATATAGAACTGTTGATTCATGTTCCGATAACAATTGACCATTTTTGGGTGGATTAGGCCTTTGCATCGAAAATTGACTGCAACCCGACATCACTGCTGTTGCCGTAGTGGCACCAAATAAGGCGACCATTTTTTTCATAAACAAACGACGGTTATCTTGATCGTCTGTTTTGTTTTCTAATTCAATTTCATTTGAATGAGTGGGCATAGCCATTTCCTCAATATTATTTCTAAACGCGCGTTTAATTAAGTCACTGCAGACTATTAGTGAGGATTCGACTCAGAATTTGCTTTACGCATAAACCAATAAAATCCAGCAAATAATATAATTAAGACTAGTGGGAACGAAATAAGGCTGTTTAATACTTCGTTACCTGCAGCTAACGAAGCTTCATTACCTGTTAGGCCAGCTTGTGCTGCCGTCGCTTTGGCCGAATCTACCCAGCCACCAATAACCGGGCTCCACCAACCCATAGCGAACATGCCTACACCACCCATTAGTGACATGCCAAGCGCACCAGTTTTAGGGGTATATTCAGCAGTACAACCAATCATAGTTGGCCAGAAGTAAGTGATCCCTAAGGCAAAAACAACCGCGGCAATATATACAGCAGACCCAGTAAGTTGCGTCATTAAGAATAAACCAAAGCTAGCTAATATTGCAGAAACTAATAACACACCTGGAGGGCTTAATTTATGTACCAGTGGACCTGCGTAAAAACGACCAAGTGCCATGATGCCGGTGATTAATGCCAAAATTAGCATAGGTGTGGCACCAGATGCTTCTAATATCTGGTTGATCCATTGTCCAGGGCCAAATTCACTTACTGCTGTCATACTCATACAAACAAATAAGAAAAGGTAAATAGGATTGAATAAGGCTTTTAAATTACCGCTAGTAGAATCGTCTTTTGTGGTTAATTTAGGGAAGGAAAATCCTAACATCATCACTCCATAAATGGCGGTAGGGATTAACATAGTGGCAACTTGCGCTTCCCAGCCTAGACCTAATTTTGACATACCAGCAGAAACCAATGAGCCAATTACGATACCGCCTGGGAACCAAACGTGGAATCGATTTAACATAGCTGTTTTATTGTTTGGATAAATCTGAGCAATAATTGGGTTACAACCTGCTTCAACTAAGCCATTCGCAAAACCAATAAGGAAAGATGAAATCATCAAGCCCCAAAAACCATCAGCAACAATCGTTAAAACCAATCCTAAGGCATGACCTATAAAGGCTAGCCAAACAATTAATTTAGCACCTATTGCGTTATATAGTGCGCCACCAAATATCATGGCCAAAGGGAAACCCCAAAATGCCATAGTAGTGATCCAGCCTAGTTCTTCACCGCTTAATCCGTATTGTTCACCTAATTCACCTAAGATCCCCGCGCGAATTGCGAATGTCATAGCTGTTACTATTAGGGCTATACAACTTATTTTAAAAACGCGTTTAGCGTCCTTATCTGAAATGGCCGTTGTCGCATTCATATTGTTTTACCTTATTTAATGCCGAGTATTTTTTTATTCATTTCAACGTCTTTTTCCACACCGGCAAAATCGTCAAACGCTTTTTCTGTAGGTCGAATGATATGGTCACTAATAAATTTAGCGCCTTCTGCTGCTCCGTCTTCAGGATGTTTAATGCAGCATTCCCATTCCATCACTGCCCATCCATCAAAATCGTGTTGGGTCATTTTGCTGAATATGCTTTTGAAGTCGATCTGTCCGTCGCCTAATGAACGGAATCGTCCGGGACGATCAATCCATCCCTGATAACCACCGTAAACGCCAGAACGGCCATTGGGGGTAAATTCGGCATCTTTCACATGGAAGGCTTTAATACGCTCATGGTATATGTCGATAAAGGCTAAATAGTCTAATTGTTGTAATACAAAGTGGCTCGGATCATACAAAATATTGGCTCTAGGGTGATTGTCTACTGCTTCTAAGAAACGTTCAAAGGTCACGCCGTCGTGTAAATCTTCACCAGGATGAAGCTCGTAACAAACGTCAACACCCGCTTCGTCAAATGCATTGAGAATAGGTTTCCAACGCCGCGCCAACTCTTCAAAGCCTTGCTCTACTAAGCCCGCAGGGCGTTGTGGCCATGGATACATAGTTTGCCACAATAATGCACCTGAAAAACTAGCGTGACCTGTCAGGCCTAAGTGTTGACTGGCTTTTGCTGCAAGTTTCATTTGAGCAACGGCCCATTCGGTACGTGCGGCTGGGTTGCCATGGACTTTTGCGGGGGCAAATCCGTCAAACATTTCATTATAGGTAGGGTGAACTGCGACTAATTGGCCTTGTAGATGGGTAGATAGTTCAGTGATTTCTAATCCTGATTCTTTAGCAATGCCTGCTATTTCATCACAATAATCTTTACTGGTTCCGGCTTTTTCTAAGTCAAATAAACGACCATCCCATGAAGGAACTTGAATACCTTTAAAGCCATTGCCTGCTGCCCATTTACAAATTTCAGGGAAAGAGTTAAAAGGGCTATCGTCTCCAGCAAATTGCGCTAGAAATATGCCTGGGCCTTTGATTTGTTTCATTGGTCTGCTCCTGAAATTGTTATAGGGGATAAGTCGAAGTCATGCCATTTAATTTCAGACTGGCTAAACTTGACTGTGTTTTCGATAAACGCCATGCCACGAATAGCTTGTTCAATGCCAGGTACGTCATAAGCTTCATTTGAGCATGGAATATCTTGTTCAAATGCCTGGACTTGAATCGCAAAGTTTTGGTAAATATTGGCGAAAGCTTCTAAGTAACCCTCAGGATGTCCTGCGGGCGTGCGCATAGCCGCTTGGGCAGCGGGGCAAAACTCGCCTACACCGGTGCGGATAAGTTGCGTGGGTTTGTTGTTAGTTCTAAGGCATAAACTATTGGGTTCCATTTGTGACCAGTCGAGACTGCCTTGTTCGCCATATACCCGTAGACGTAGGTTGTTTTCCTCACCTACTGATATCTGGCTAGACATCAGTACCCCACGCGCGCCATTGTCAAAACGCAATAAAACAGTACCATCGTCGTCGAGTTGGCGGCCTTCAACCACAGCGTTTAAATCGGCACACATGGCTGAAATGTTTGCACCTATTACATATTCCGCCAAATTGGCAGCATGTACCCCAATATCCCCCATGCAGCAGCTCACACCTGCTCTTTTAGGGTCGACTCGCCACTGGGCTTGTTTGTTATCTTCGTCTGCTTTGTTAGCTAACCAGCCTTGGCTGTATTCCACTACCACTTTGGTGATTTTTCCCAATACTCCTGTTGCTGCTAAGTGTTTCGCTTGTTTAATCAAAGGATAGCCGTTGTATGTATGAGTGAGGCCATATAGTTGATTAGATGTCTTTAACACTTCAGCTAAATCCAATGCTTCTTGAAGAGTGAAAGTAGCAGGTTTATCACTTAGTACATGAAAGCCTGCTTCTAGGGCCGCTTTGGCCACAGGAAAATGCAAATGATTGGGCGTAACTATAGAGACAAATTGCATTCTTTGATGAGCTGGCAACTTCGCTTCTTGTGCAAACATCTGTGCGTAATCGGCATAACAGCGTTCGGCTGGCAAATATAAGCTTTGCCCAGAAGAGATACTTTTTGCGGGATCAGAACTAAATGCCCCACATACTAATTCAATATTGCCATCTAAATTGGCTGCCATACGGTGCACCGCACCAATAAAAGCGTCTTGGCCGCCACCGACCATTCCCATTCTTACTTTGTTAGGCTGTTGCATTGTGTTACCAAATATTCAATGAGTTGCTTAATTGAATCATTATAAGTTAAATTTATGTTAATAATGCTATCTCATTGTAGCCATTCTAGCCTAAGATAAATTCGGCAATTCAATGCAATAAATTCGGCGTGCTTTAGATTTTATGTGCTTTTATATTGGTCATCTACTTAGAATTGACAGTCGTTTAGCATAATTAAATATGCAATGAATGTAATGAAATGAGATCAAGGATAATGAAGTGTGTGATGTTGCTGAAGCAATAAAGTAAGCTAATTAAAATGAATATTTTTTAGGAGAAATCAATGGGCTTTAAATCTGAAGATGATAAAAAGGCATATTGGCGAGCTAATGTGTATTTGTTACTTAAGCTGTTAGCTGTTTGGTTTATCGTGTCTTTTGGCTGCGGCATACTGTTTGTGGAAATCTTAGATAACATCCGATTTTTTGGATTTAAACTAGGCTTTTGGTTTGCTCAGCAAGGGGCGATTTATGTGTTTGTGGCGTTAATATTTATCTACGTGCATTTGATGAATAAGCTCGATAAACAATTTGGCGTTGAAGAGGAGTAGCGGTAAATATGGATGTCAAAACACTTACATTTTTAATTGTCGGCGCGTCATTTGTCTTGTATTTCGCTATTGCGATATGGGCACGAGCAGGGTCAACTAAAGAGTTTTATGTGGCCTCTGGAGGTGTACACCCCATTGCCAATGGTATGGCTACAGCAGCAGATTGGATGTCGGCGGCTTCTTTTATCTCCATGGCAGGATTAATTTCTTTTATGGGTTACGACGGGGCAGTTTATCTACTTGGATGGACAGGGGGCTATGTACTGTTAGCACTATGTTTAGCTCCTTATTTACGCAAATTCGGCAAGTTTACTGTGCCTGACTTTATAGGCGATCGATACTACTCACAAACCGCTCGAACTGTTGCCGTTTTATGCGCTATTTTTATTTGTTTTACTTACGTAGCGGGGCAAATGCGCGGGGTCGGTGTAGTGTTTAGCCGTTTCTTAGAAGTGGATATCACCAGTGGTGTATTAATTGGCATGGGTGTAGTGTTTTTTTATACGGTTTTAGGTGGCATGAAAGGTATTACTTATACTCAAGTTGCCCAATATTGTGTGATGATTTTTGCCTATTTGGTGCCTGCCGTCTTTATCTCCATTATGATGACGGGTCATGTGTTACCGCAAACAGGCTTTGGTAGTACCTTGGTGGATGGCTCGGGCATATATTTATTAGATAAGTTAGACGGGCTATCCCTCGAATTGGGCTTCAACGAATATACTAGCGGCACAAAGGGGATGATTGACGTCTTTTGTATCACTGCAGCGTTAATGGTGGGTACCGCAGGTTTGCCTCACGTTATCGTGCGCTTTTTTACTGTACCCAAAGTACGCGATGCTCGTAAAAGCGCTGGTTGGGCGCTGCTGTTTATCGCTATTTTGTATACTACAGCACCGACAATCGCATCATTCGCCCGGGTCAATATGATTGAAACTATCAACGGTCCAAGCGTTGCAGGGCAACCGTCAACAGGCACGGCCTATACAGATGCGCCAAGCTGGATCAGCAACTGGGAAAAAACAGGCTTAATAAGCTGGGAAGATAAAAACGGCGATGGAAAAATGTTTTACGCAGGTGATGAGCGTAACGAAATGACCGTAGACCGAGATATCATGGTGCTAGCTAATCCTGAAATTGCTGATTTACCCGCTTGGGTTATTGCTCTTGTAGCCGCAGGTGGTGTGGCCGCAGCACTCTCAACTTCTGCAGGTTTATTACTGGTGATTTCTACGTCGATTTCCCATGATTTATTGAAACGTAATCTGGCGCCAAATATTACCGATAGGGCTGAATTATTTTATGCAAGGCTAGCAGCTGCGGTAGCGATTTGTGTGGCTGGGTGGTTTGGGATCAATCCACCGGGTTTTGTGGCCCAAGTGGTCGCCTTTGCATTTGGCTTAGCGGCATCCTCTTTTTTCCCGGCTATTATTATGGGGATTTTTTATAAGCGCATGAATAGCAAAGGTGCAATTGCTGGCATGTTGTCGGGCATAGGCTTTACAGCCTGCTACATTATTTACTTTAAGTTTATTAATCCTGCGGGCAATATTCCTGAAAACTGGTGGTTTGGGGTATCGCCAGAAGGAATAGGCACATTAGGCATGTTGCTGAACTTTGTGGTCGCTTTTACTGTGTTTAGATTTACCGCTGATGCACCTGATGATATCCAGCAATTAGTCGAAGACATCCGTTATCCACAAGGTTCGGGTGAAGCAACATCACATTAGGGTAATACCAGTAAAAAAGTGCAAGAAAAAGCAAAAACATGCCATGCTTCAATTGCTTGTTAAATCCACTGATTTTTCGGCATCTGCCAAGATGCCGAGTGTTGATTTAGTGCTCAGGCGAATAGAATGCAACTTGACCACGACCTTGTTCTTTTACTTTGTACATAGTGTTGTCTGCATTGACCAATAATTCATGTAGTACTTTTCCATGTTCAGGGGCAATAACTAAGCCAATACTTGCTCCCACTGTGCAATTCAAATCGGGTTGTATTTGAATCGGCTGTTGTATCTGCGCTAACAATGCTTCGGCCTGTTTTTTGATTATCTTGTTTTCGGCATCATTTATATGAAAAGCGATGACAAATTCATCGCCTCCCCAGCGAATACACAGGTCATCATCACTGCTAAACATTGATGTAATTCGCTTGGCTATTTCCTGGAGTACTTTGTCGCCCGCTTCATGACCAAAGGTATCGTTTATAGGCTTAAACTTATCTAAATCAATCATCATTAATACAAAAGGTTGTTGCTTCTTGATACTAAAAAACAACATTTTATTGAGTTTTTTCTCGCCCGATCGCCTATTCAATAGGTGTGTTAATAGGTCGTGATCTGCTTCGAAGCGCGTCTGTAGTTCTCGTTCTGCTCTTTCTGTGACGTCGTATAGAATAACCTCGATAATATAACTCGGTATGTCACGCTGCTGCGCCCTTTGATCGGTGACTTTGGCGAATAAACAATGCATCCATTTTTGTTTGTCACCCACCTTACATTCAATATCCAAGGCAACTTGTGCTACTTCAGACTTGTTACGTATCTCACGTAACAGTTGTTGCAACTTCACAGAATTTGTCAGCAGTGTAGGGAAGTGCAAAGTACTCATTTCATCGCTATCCTGTGGAGAAAAGTAAGCAGCAAATGCGGGATTAAAAGTGGTGATGGTATCTTTATCATCTATCAAACAAATTCCGGCACTGGCTTGTTCAAATATCAGTCTGAATTTATGCTCGAGGATTTGCGTTTGCACCCTTAAGTCTCGTTCCACATTAAACGAGTGGTGTAACTCATGCATTAAGGCATTAATGCCAATGATGAGTTTGCCAATTTCATCTTTACCTTGATAGGGCAACATACGCATGGTGGTTGGGCTACGTGGATCAACCTGAGTAAAGTTGTCGATTAGTTTCTGAATGGGTTTGGTGAGCCTGCGGTGAACTAACAGGGATACAAAAAAAGCCAAGATCAACGAAACAGACAACAAAATAAAAATCTCTTTTTGGGTGGTGCTTTTTGCCTGTTGCTGAATAAATTTTTCGTCTAAATAAATTTCTAATACACCCACTTGCTGATCCTCTATAAAAGGATGGTTCAAGGCTCTAGAAATGGGTTCTGAGTTGCCACTAAAATCACCTGATATTGCTTCTAGTCCCGTGTCATTATTTAGTCTGACACTTTTTATCGACGGATTGATGGCTAGGCCGTTAACGATTTCTTGGGCGAGCTCAGAGTCATTGACATATACCGCAATCACCGCTATTTTTTCTACCGTTTTTGACAATTGTTCGGCAAGCAAATAATTAGATTGTTGCCGAGTGTCCAAACCTAAATAGTAGGATAATGCTGAAACAAAGAGCGATACAACCACTGCAACCAATGCAATAGCCAGCGCTACTCTGACATAAAGTTTCTGACTAATATAGACCAAATATAAACCCCACTGTCACGGAATTAGTTTCTGTGTATAGGGGCAATATAGGCCATTTTCCATTTAGATTCCGCTATTTGTTTGCCAATCATACTTATAAGCGACCAACTGACTTTAAGGTTGCCCAGATTAACGCTTTGTGGGTCCACGATGCCGCTGTCCTCAAAGTACTCTAAAAAACGTACCCATAATATTCGGCTCTATCAAAATGCAGAATGTGTTATTATCCACTACGGTCTTGCGACTAAGTCGAGAGGTTTTTAATCATAAAGCTGGCTATTGAAGTGCTAGCGTTAATTGCTTCACACTTTAGGTTACGCAGATATTCATTTTCATTTTACTATGGAGAGCCATGTGAATTTTAAGATAACCCATGAGACAAAGTATTCATTCAGTGATGAGGTTTTTCTCGAACCGCATTATTTAAGATTTCGTCCTAAACAAACGGCATTTATAGACGTTACCGGTTTTTCTATTTCCCTAAAGTCTGAACCGGAAGGACACAGGGTAATCGAGGATGAAGAGCATAATGTGATTGATTTTTGCTGGTTCGAAAAGCTAACAGACAGTTTTATTATCCGTGTAGAAAGTAGTTTGCAGACTCAAGAATACAATCCCTTTAATTTTATTATCCATCCTGACTCCTTTAATACCATGCCTTTTAGCTATTCTGAGCATCAGTCGCAAATACTTTATGCTTCTTTACAAAAAAGCCTATTACCTCAGGAACTCACCGATTACGCCAACGCTATACTTGAAAAATCACAATTTAATACCGTGTCATTTATTACCAATCTTACGATACAAATACACAATGATTTTTCCGTAGAATATCGAGAAGATGGCCCACCACTATCACCAGCGGATACGTTTGGAATTAAAAAAGGTTCTTGCCGCGATTTGTCATGGATGCAAATTAACATGTTGCGGAATCTGGGTGTTGCCGCCCGGTTTGTGAGCGGTTACTTTTATTTTGATATGGAAGAACCAAGCTATGAATTACATGCTTGGATAGAAGTGTTTATACCCGGCACAGGTTGGTTAGGTTTTGATCCTAGTCATGGGATTTTAACGGGAAATACCCACTTTCCTGTGGCTTCGAGCGCCATATCCGAAAATACCATGCCTGTTTCTGGTGGCATACGCGGCAGTGCAACATCAAAACTCAGCACCGTTTTAACAATTGACAAGCATTAGGCTTAGCACATTTGACCGCGCCTCCTAAAAAGGAATTTCTTGTAGCCGGGTTTTATTTTAATTAGTCGCCACTTTATTGGTAATGTAGTTGGCCGATTAAATGCCCGCTACACATGACTAACCTTCGATAGAGGTCATCGGTAAATCTAGTTTTTGCCACTGTTCGACGCCACCTGCTAAGGAAAACACTTTGCTAAAGCCCATTTGCTGTAATGAATATGCAGCTAATGCGGAACGTCCACCGGTGTGGCAATACAGCAGGATGTTTTGATCGGCTAGCCACTCAAGTGGCTGAGGCAAGTGTTTGCAGATTGGCATATCTGCAAGTTTTGCCTCTAACAATCCTCGGGGGATCATCTGCGCACCCGATAGTATGCCAGATTGATATTCTTGAGGCTCGCGAACGTCAATCAACACCGGATAACTGCTAGTTGATTCTAGATAGGTCTTAGGGCTCACCTCGGTGACTTCTTTTTTTTGCTGTTGTACGTATTGTTGGTAACCTAAAATTTTGTTGTGCATGATTTTACCTCATTATAAATTGTTCGATGATGAGCCATACACTTAATCCCATTAGGATCAGCGCAAAGCCACTTTTTAATACCTGTTGTGGTAGACGTGAAGCCAGATTTTGGCCTGCTAACACCGCTATAGCGCCCACACCCGCCATCGTCAGAATAACCAGCCAATCTAAGGCTGGAGATGAGTGACTCAACTTAATAGCTAAAAAAGCCGTAATGCCGTTGATTACAATCAATGCTAGGCTGTTGGCAATGGCTTTAGCCATATTTACGCCAGCAAAAACAATCAGCGCCGGGACAATGAGAAATCCTCCTCCCACCCCAACAATACCTGTTAATAGCCCTACTGCAGCCGCTGACATAAGTAGAGAGTGTGTGCTCACTTTGGTCGCTGAGAAAGAGGCTGTACGAGCTAACATTTTGACTGAGACAGCTAGCATAACGGCTACCAACAATAAGGTTTGGCCGCCTGCTGGCATCCACACGCCAATTCGAGCACCCATTGCGGCAAAAGGTAGGCTGACTACACCAAAACTGAATATTAGGCGCTTGTCTAATTCACCTGTTTGATAAGCTTTTACGGCGCCCACTAAAGCAATCAACCCTACGATTATTAACGAGCTGGTGACCGCCGATTTTTCATTCATGCCTAAAATTAAGGTTAACGCTGGCACCGTTAGGATTGAGCCGCCTGCGCCTAGTAGCCCCAAACTTAGGCCGATGATCATGGCGCTTAACAGCAACATTAGTGACATAAGGTTGTACAAATCTTAATTAATATCATATATTGCGAATATACGATATTAAGTGTGTAATAAGCAAGGAATTAATTATGACAGTTCAAGTTAAAGTATTTTTTCATCAAGACACCGGCACCTTAAGCTATTTAGTAATAGACAATAAGCAGCAACATGCAGTGATCATTGATAGTGTTTTGGATTTTGATCTAGCCTCTGGAGAAGTCACAGCAGAATTCGCTAACCAGCAGTTGGCCTACTTAAGCGACAATAACTTAAAGCTGGTGTGGATCCTGGATACTCATGCCCATGCGGATCACCTCAGTGCGGCTAACTATTTGCGTACCAAAACGGGTGCAAAGACAGTAATAGGCCAAGGGATCACCGAAGTGCAGTCACGTTTTGCGCAAACTTTTAATCGTGGTAATAGTGAGCCTCATCGCCAGCATGACTTTGATTATTTATTAGCCGAAGCAGAACAGCTCACATTTGGCTCAGCATCATTGACGGGTATATCTACCCCGGGGCATACCAGTGATAGCCTCAGTTATGTGATTGAAGATAATGTATTTGTTGGCGATACTTTGTTTATGCCCGATGGTGGCACCGCTCGCTGTGACTTTCCAGGTGGGGATGCGGAAATTTTATGGGATAGCATCGCGCGACTACATCGCCTACCGGATCATTATAAAATTTGGGTTTGCCACGATTATCAGCCCGATGGCCGTGAATTACGTTATCAAACCACGGTAAAAGAAAGCCGCGAATCTAATATTCATGTCAACAGTGAGAAACTTAAATCAGCATATGTCGAATTACGGACAAAACGTGACGCCACACTAGGTGCGCCCAAATTACTGTATCCGTCGTTACAAGTTAATTTGTGGGGAGCAAGGTTACCGGAAACCGAAAACAATGGTGTGCGATACATTAAAATCCCTTTAACTGATAAAACAACAACCCAAGAAGGAAATTAGTCTGATGGAAAGTATTTATCTACAAGCATTTGTAGGCGGCTTACTCATAGGCGCAGCGGCATTGATCCTGATGTTATTTAACGGCCGTATTGCCGGTATCTCTGGGATTACTCACGGAGCAATAACCTCTTTGGCAACGGAAAATTGGTGGCGTTGGCTATTTTTAGTGGGCTTAATCGTTGCGCCCGTGATTACTGCTCTGTTTGGTTACGGTTTACCCACTAGTATTCCCGTTGACCTAGAGCTTTTGGCCATAGCCGGACTGATTGTTGGTTTTGGTACCCATTATGGCTCAGGGTGCACCAGCGGCCATGGAATATGCGGTATTGGGCGGTTATCGAAACGCTCTATTGTGGCTACATGCACCTTTATGCTTAGTGCGATTGTTACCGTTGCTATTGTTAATCACGTTATAGGATAGTCGCCATGAAATATAATTTAACCGCTTTGTTTGCTGGTCTGTTATTTGGTGCTGGCCTTACAATTTCGACTATGGTTGATCCTGCTATAGTTTTAGCTTTTTTAGATATATTCGGTGCATGGAACCCTACGCTAATCTTCGTAATGGTAGGTGGAATAGCGGTATATTTGCCCGGCTACTATTTTCTGGTTAAACCTCGTCAAGTCACACTAAATGGCGGTGAATTTCATGTGCCGCAAAAAAATAGTATTGATAAACCTTTAATTATTGGTTCATCATTGTTTGGCATGGGTTGGGGATTAAGTGGTATTTGCCCGGGACCAGGTTTAACCAATCTATCTGGTGGGTTGCCTGCTATTTGGATCTTTGTATTATGTATGCTGATTGGCATGTTGGTGGCGTCAAAATTTAAATAAGTAGGATCAATGGAAATACAAGATATGTATGCCAACGCCGAAAAGGCAGCGGTAATGTTAAAGGCCATGGCTAACCAACGCAGACTGATGATTTTATGTTTATTGAATGATGGGGAGCGCTCGGTCTCAGAATTAAATGCGCAAATTGAGATCCCACAATCGAGCCTGTCACAACATCTCGGCCAATTACGCCGAGAAAAGTTAGTCACCACTAGACGTGAGGCGCAAACTATCTACTACTCATTGGCCAGTGATGAAGTAAAAGCGATTATTGCCACCTTGTATCAAGTGTATTGCGCGCCAAATTCCTCAGTCTGACAGGTGTATTTAGTTTTGAAAAAATAATGAAGGGATTGTTTATTGCCAAACAGGAAAAAAGTAATTAATTTATTGTTTGGCTACTAGTTAGATTTTAAGTTTTCACTTAGCAAGGAGAAGCACTAATGACTTTTATGACAATAACAAATATCAAATCATGGCGTTTTGGATTGGCCGTTTTAATAACCTCATTATTGGTTTGTGCCGGTAACACTGAAGCGTCCGAAGCTCAGTTATGGCAAGGTGAATCTGCAGGATATAAAACTCAAGCCGATCCCATTAATGATGATGTTGCCTTTCTGATTCACTTGGGGCGTGTGCAAGCCGCAATCGGAAAAGCCAATTATCACGACAAAGAAGTAGGCATGAGTAATCCGTTTACACCGCAAATATTGGCAGATTATGCAGTTATCGACCCCATTGTCAGCGGCAAATCAAGTGCAAACTTGTCGTTGCAACCATTATTATCAAATGTGGCAGCCCCCGAAACCTTCACAATCATCATGGATCAAACTCCTTCAACACGCATGCAGCGTAACGCTATTCACACCGAGCTGAAAACCTTAATTCAGCGTGTCGATGCAATAGTCACTGAACGTTTTCCCTCAACACGCGTCTCTGCACTCGCCATGTCGGCACTGCTTCGCGAAGCAGGCGAATTGCTTAGAACAGGCTTGTCAGCCAATGGCGAGATTTTAGATACCGCCAAGTATCAAAACGGGTTACAGCTTATGGAGGCCGCGCTACGCCTGCGGGTAAACAAGGTTACCGCCTGTGATCGCAGCCGAGAAGCAGTAAAACAATTAAAAGGCAATGGCCCAGTTGGTGACTTGTTAGACCGCCTGATAATCGGCTCCAAGACAGGCAAAGTGAATGGCAATGCAGGCGATGCTGCAAAAAAACTGCAGCAATTAGGCAGCAACTTGCCTGAGAAAGACGAAAACATTTGCCAGTGATTAAAATAACCGAAATGAGGCTCAGCATTAAACTTTAATCGTTGCCGTGAATGAAACGACAATTTTTGACACTTGTGGTATCCAAATAAAGTTGGAAAACCTTAGTTTCTCAATAATCTCAACTGATGTGGCAATTAGCCAATGGTTGTTTATAGCAGAAACCAGGCATAGAACTTTTTTTTCAACACATCAAACGCCTTATTGGGTTGCGCTGGTCTTAATGTATGTAAACCGATTGGGCGTGCAACAAGATCTGCTAATTGTAACCCTGTAGACATTACCTTTTTGTCGGCAAACAGTATCTCAAAGGGCAGGAGGAAAGCGATTCGATTATTGCCATCACAAATGCGACGGAACTCTAGCTACAATTCCCTATCTTCTTCATTTCCGCGACACTCAACAACAATATGGGTTTTATTGGTGTTTTGATTTTTCTCTGAAAGAAATTCATGCAGGGCCTCCATACATAGGCCAAGCGCAATGTGGTATGCGTTATCTTCCGTATGCTGTTTTTTAAAAGTCAGCCGTAAAGTTCAAATTGGTTGTTGTCTAGGGTCATTAACAGCATCAGTTTGGGATGCACAAAGAGCTTTTCTTTGCCTACTTGTTGTTCTTGTAATACACCAATATCTACCAGTTGTTTAAGGTACACAGATGCGGTTTGCCGTTTGGCAATATCTTTATCTACTAGATTGGCAATGCGGCAATAGGGTTGTTCGAAAATAACTTGCACTAATTCGAAGCTGTAGATTTTTGGTAAGTTTAGCCTGATAAACTCGCTGGTATGTGCAATCAACTCTTTAACCGCGGCTATTTTAGCCGTAGTCCATTTAGCCATTTCGGTCACGCCAGATAACATGTAGATGATCCATTCTTGCCAGTCAGCGTTTTTGGTTACAGCATTTAGCAGCGCGTAATATTGCGCTTTGTGCTGCACAATGTAGCGACTTAAATACAAGATTGGCAGGGTTAACAAGTCTTGATCGATCAAATACAGAATATTCAATATTCGACCCGTCCGACCGTTGCCGTCATGAAAAGGGTGAATGGCTTCAAACTGGTAGTGGCTAATGGTCATTTTAATCAGCGGATCCACCCCATCGTCAGCATGCAGAAATTGCTCCCAGTTACTGAGTAAATCACGGATTTGCTTTTCACCCACAGGCGGTGTGTAAATAATCTTGCCGCGATTTGGATTTGCAATAACAGTGCCGGGGACTTTGCGTACATCCATTTGCGAGCCTTTCAAGGTGCTGCATACCTCAATTGCCGTGTTGGTGCACAAAGGCCGCTGTTTTAATCGTGTAAAGCCCTCATACAAAGCCGTGCGATAACGCAAAGCTTCTTTAGTGGCAGGGTCGGCCTGGCTGTCTTCTTGTGCATGCTGAAACAACTTGTCTGAAGTGGTGATGATGTTCTCAATCTCAGAGCTGTCTTTTGCTTCTAATAAGGGCAATAAATTAATCAGTAAGCCTTGATTAGGCAATAATGCCCCCGCCTGTTTAAGTTCGGCTAAGGCGGCGCGGGCTGGAATACAAGCTTTAAGCACAGCTACAGAATCCACCACCTCTGCTGCGGGGGGTAATGGCGGAAGTTGATTAAAAGGAATATCGGCTTGCCAAGTCATGTTTATTTTATCTTACTTTGTCGACATGAAGTGAGTATATGTCGATGAGATCGACAGGTAAAGTTGTTATGTCGATAAAAATTCATTAATTCGACATGTATTGACAATATGTCGATGCCGTCGACATGAACGTACATTGTGTCGATAAAATCGAATTCTATAAACACAAGTTAATAAATCTGTATAGATTTTCCCAATTTCTATATATGACTAAGCGCTTATGTCTGTTTAAAAGTGTTTTCCTATACATTTACCTTGGGTCTTTATTCACGCATACAGCGCATTACGCCTAGCTGAAAAAAATCGGGTCATGCTCATTAAGGAAAGTAAAATTCGATGTGATGTTCTTGGTCAAAATAAAATACTCTGTGTGACCGCGAATCAACTTAGATTATTTAGTATTACTGCACTGTAATGACAAAAAAGTAGCGTTAAATATTCACCACAGTAAGAACTGGGCCAGTTTCTATCTTTATTTAAGATGTTCCATCTTTATGTGAATACCACAAAATGTAGATTGACAAAAAAGTCTCATACTTTGAGTGGCTGCTATGCCCAAGTTTATAGTCTTTCAACCTTAATTTTCTATACTTAGATTGTTAAGGTTATGTGCTTGTTGTATACGAATAATGCCCAAGTATTACTTGATGATTGCCGCTTTCCTTTCGATACAACAAGTACCTTTACTCCCAACGAATCCTCAGGGCGTGCATCTAAAGAATGGCTGTCTATATTTTTTTCGAAGAGTAGAGGGTACATAACAAATTTCATTTAGAGGAGATTTGTCATGAATGACACAAAACTCAAATATGCAGCTTATGTAGGACTCGATTGGGCAGACAAAAAACATGATGTATGTGTGCAAATCGGTGACGATGAAAAACGCACGTATCATGTGATTGAGCATAATCCTGAAGCCATAGAGCAATGGTTGGTTGACTTGCATAATCAAGTGAAAGGCAATATTGCTATCGTGCTGGAGTTGAATAAAGGTCCAATTGTTTATGCCTTACAAAACTATTCATTCGTCACGGTATACCCCATCCACGGCTTAACACTGGCACGCTATCGCAAAGCGATGTTTCCAAGTGGCGCAAAGGATGACCCAACGGATGCAGAGCTAGCCTTGGATATGATGTTGCATTATCCGAAGAAGGTAACGCCGCTTAAGCCGAGTAGTGACGCAACACGCAAGCTTAATCACTTAGTCGCGCAGCGTAGGTTATTAGTTGAAGACAAGAGGCGGAACGTTAATCGACTTATCAACGCTTTAAAACAATATTACCCACAACCGCTAGACTGGTTTTCACACCGAGACAGCCAATTATTTTTCGAGTTTTTACTTAAATGGTCTAGTCTGCAATCGCTAAAACGGGCTCGGCATACTACGGTAGCGAGCTTCTTTAAATCCTATGGCGGGAATGCAGTTTCTAATACGGCCAAACGCATCGAAGCCATCGACGCTGCACTGCCACTCACACAAGACGACGCCGTAATTATGCCGCATCAAATGCTGGTCGTCGCCCTGTGCAAGCAAATGCTCACATTGGTGGAGAATATTCGCTTATATGACAAAGCTATCCGTAAGCTGTTTGAGGAGATGCCAGATGCAAAACTCTTCGATTCATTGCCAGGCACCGGGCCATGTCTTGCACCACGATTACTTGCTGCCATTGGCGAAGACAGAAATCGCTTTAACAGCGCGTTGGAAATTCAAAACTATGCTGGCTTATCACCAGTGACGGAAAGGAGCGGACAATCTTGCTGGGTACACTGGCGATGGCAGTGTGCAAAATTCGTCAGGCAAAGCTTCATTGAATGGGCTGCTAAGAGTGTCCATCAATCATATTGGGCTGGACTTTATTATGCGAATCAAAAGGCCAAAGGTAAATCTCATCAACAAGCAGTTAGAGCCTTAGCGTACAAATGGGTGCGTATCGTTTATAAATGTTGGAAGACGAGAACGCCCTATGATGAATCTAAGTATTTAAAGGCATTGAGGGAACGGAACTCTCCGCTTTTAGCTGCATAAAAAGCTTGTTGAACGACTCAGGGCGTGAAGCGGACGGTCGTGAAATACAATTTTTGAGTAATCTATCGCAGTAAAATAGACATTAACGCCGCATTAAACGGCAAAGTAATAGTTGGCTAAAATGTGTAGCGAAGCGAAACCGAGCCAACTGTTGCATGTCCGCTTTAAATGCCTTGTTAGATTTTATTTTTCTCTTTTGCTTCAATACACAACCCAACAAAATAATCTCTTAAGTAGTTTGCAACCAAAAATGAATAATCATTAATTATCTCCAGTCTTCGTCCAAGCTTTGTGGTGGTGATAATTACTTCATCTGCCTTTCTACCGGAAGTTTCCCGTCGCTGTCGGTGTGCTTCACTTAAAAATTTTAAGTTATCTACGATGCCCACAACTTGTTCCGGCTTCTTACACCAATCTAAAATACCACTAGCGTGAAATAAACAGTTTCTGATTTTCAGAGCAGCATCTACTTGTTCAAACAGAGGCACAGATTTAAACTGAAGACCAACAATTTTAAAATAATTGTTAATCTTTGACACGCCTTGACCTCTAGCTGAGTTAAGATTTATTTGTGTGGTATTTTCAATTTCTTTGGCCAATAAAAGTAAATAAGCTTCATATAATGAAGCAATGGAAAATAAGTTTCCTCTGCTCATTAACCATGGAAATGTTTGCTCTATTTTCCTGCCTTCAATCTTCCAGCGTTTTTCAGCTATTTCAGGGTTATTCGGAAAGTAGATTGGAAGCTTTGCCAGCTCGTCTTCCCGTTCGTTTTCTAAAAAACGAGGAGTCTTCCAGATGTAGTCAGCGGCATTAGAAAACTCATCATACGCGGAAGATGCCAATTTAATTTCTAAAGCTTGATTGATAATTATGTCGACAGATTCCATGGTTCTCTCTGTAAAATCTAACGCCCTATTAACAGGCAAAAAATTGTTTGCTAAAATGTTGAGGAACGAAAACAGCAAACTGTTTTTTGTCCTTGTTTAATAGCTTGTTAGAGAGCACCGAACCACTCTCTCATTGTAACGATGTCGTAGTTTAACAACATTTCGTGATATTGTTTATACAACCTTTTCAGCATAAATTTATTTGTGCCCACCACATCCATTCCACGATCATCGTATGGATGCACAAGTACACCCAATTCAATATCGAAAATATATAAATCAAAATTAAATGATGGTTTTATACCAAGCTCCACGCCAAGCTTGCCAAATAAAATTTTATGAAGCTCTGTTCGCTTGATGTTAAAGAATAGGTAATTTCGGTTCCATTCGTCATCTTCGACCCATTCGCGGAGTTGAAAATTTTCTTTAGGAATATCAATTTGCAATTCTTTTAGTTCTTTGAATACACTAAAATTAGATAAATATGAATCCCCAGGAAAAGCTAAACAAATTGATAAGCTTTCTGATTTTTCAAATATAGTCTCAATAATTTCTGTAGACTTTTCGAGCGCCGAGGTGAACATTTTAATGTAAGACTCACCTTCCGAAAGCTCAAATCTCAAACATTGTTCATTACTATAAAAAATAGCATTCTGAAAAGAATTTTTACCGAAGACTTCGAATGCTTGCTCGATCATTGATGTGCTCTCTAACGCCCGCATAAATTGCGGAGCAAGTTGGACGATTTTTTGCGTTGTTTATTTTTGCAAAAAAGCGGACAGCTTGTGGAGTCAAATTTAATGCGCTTGTTAGTATTCAATTTAAATCTGCCTTTGTTCCCATTCTAGTTACCCATCCCAGCTCACTCATGCATTCATTGACAGCTTCATCGAAATTCATAGATTCTAAGTAAGGTAGCACTTCTTCTTTTAGCTCTTCATCGACGCAGCGTTTTCCACTTTCAATTGCATTAACAGCAGCAGTTTCTAAAGCTTCGTCAGCCTCTTTCAAATAATCTTCAATCTTATCGGGATCTGTAACGACTTCGCCATTTATAATCAATCCGCCAGATTTAACTTTTTTAGCACATAGCTTTTTGTCAGTTTGATAATTATCGGAACCGTTATCGTTGTCATCCATAAGGTAAAGCCTAAAACTGCCCTTTTCTGGGTGAGTAATTACGAGAAATGGACCTTTGGCTTTAATCTTCATCGACTACTTCCTTGCACATCAGTGACTGGCTTTGAATACTAACGCTTATTATCGAGCATGTCGTATATGTAACTTCTCGATTTGATTGTTATTTCCGTCACTTTCAGTGCTGACCTTTTGATTTTATTAAGTATTTTTCACTATCATGCTATCAAAACCACAACGAGTTGCAAAAGCAAAAGGAGACCTGACTTTAACGCGACTTTTATCCTTCCTATTAAAAACTATGTGAAAAATATTTTCCATAGTTAAATTAATAACTTAGCGATTTTATAAAAAGCAAAGTGAGACCTGAAGAATTTACATAGTAGGAAGCGAAATAGGCGTAAGTTAATAAATCTCATTATAACTGAGTTTATATACAGCTAATTTATAGACCGCTTTATTAAAGTTTATTGCGATTAAAAAACCAATAGCGAACTGCTGAAGATGGCACAAACATCTCCGTAAGGTTTAGCGCTCGACTGTCCGGTATTAGGCTCACAGCTGCCTGATTCAATTCCCGTGTAACTGATCCGCCCAAGAAGCCGCCATTATTTCTCCGTTTACTTTCGATTTGAGCGTTCAACAGACGTTCTTTGGTCACTATTTTCAGCTCAAAACCGGACATTTCATTACCCCTGTCACTAAGTGTTATGAATATTTTTTTATAACTCGTGTAACCTTAGGGTTTCTTTTTGGGTAATGAATGTTACATTGTTGGTAGTTAAACTAATTAAGGAAGTAGCGATGAAGAACGATAATTTCTCAATTATTTCTCGGTTTCATGTATCAAGCATGTCAATTTGCTTATTTGTGATACTAAGTATGAGCACTGCAATCTTTTACTCAATTCTTGTAAATCAAACACAAATCAATATACAAACTTGGGGGCTGGTCACATTGAGTATTTGTACATTTTGGCTATTTTTTAGCTTGAAAGACTGGAGAGCGTATTACAAATTATATAGAAATCAAAATCACCTAATTAACGATGAACGCTTTCAAAATCACTCATATAGGGCTGCAAAATTTGGTTTTATTACTTTAATGTTAAGTATTTTGTCCATGTTAATTATTGACCTCTTTGTATTATCATTAGGTGTTGTTTTCACCTCTCTATTTTCTTTAGTTTCTGGGCTATCTTCATATTTAATAACCCACATAATATTAGAGCTAAGAGAATAAGGGCTTAAATGTGGAATTACTAAATAAGTTAAAGATCCATCGTGCAGTTCATAATTTAACTCAAGCAGAGCTTGCACTAAAAGTTGGTGTAAGTAGAAAAACAATTAATACAGTAGAAAACGGCATATTTATTCCATCAACGGTTTTAGCTCTAAAAGTAGCTGAAGTCCTGAATGTAACAGTGGAAGACATATTTTCGTTAAAGTAATCTTATATTCGTACTTAGCGGAGTCTTACTATTTACTTATTGCAATATGGATATAATCATTCAACCTATCAATAATGTCTCCTTGGCCACAAAATTCTCCGTAAGGTTTAACACTCGACCGACCGACCGCTTCACGCCCTGAGTCATTCAACAAGTCTTTTAAGCTGCCAATAATGGAGAATTTCTCTCTTTCAGCGCCTTTAAATATTTGGATTCATCGTAAGGTGTTCTGGTTTTCCAACATCTATAAACAAT
>Ga0209309_10001116_pt1 | contig 27936 bp, 25 predicted proteins | sample COGITO_mtgs_1204_2_FD_184807 | JGI IMG/M metagenome (GOLD analysis project Ga0209309, IMG submission 184807) | Pelagic marine microbial communities from North Sea - COGITO_mtgs_120412 (SPAdes) (version 2) | ecosystem: Environmental > Aquatic > Marine > Epipelagic ... | reverse complement strand
CCGATCAAAATGGCTTATGTGTTCTAGAACCAACCGTGGTTGACGACGGCATCCAGAATTTGGTTGAAGTCATTCAGATCGCTGAGTGGGCAAACGATGCCAAAGACGAATTACAGCCAATCGATCCTCAGCAAACTGGCGCAATCCTGAGCCTTGTTGATCTTCCAGCTGACAAATAACGCCGTTTAAGCGTTTCTATTCTGCGGGTGAGCGCCCTTGCTCTGCGGCGCGCATCTCTGCCTGCAATTGATCGCCACTTGCACTGCGCGGCTTGGTTAAGCGTGCAAGCCGTGAATACAATACCGGTGTCAGGAATAGCGTAATCATTGCTGCCATTCCAAGCCCACCAAAGATCACCCAACCAATCGCGACGCGCGCTTCGGAACCGGGACCTGATCCCAAAATAAGGGGCAGGCCCGCAAACACTGTCGAGATCATTGTCATCATGATCGGGCGCAGGCGAACCATCGATGCTTCGCGCGCCGCTTCCATTGGTGACGCCCCTGATTCTCGCAGCTGATTGGCAAACTCAACCATCAAGATCGCGTTCTTGGCCATGATGCCGGTAAGCATCAGCACCCCGATCTGCGAATAAATATTGATCGACGTCCCGGTCATATAGAGCGCAAAGATCGCTGCACATATACCAAATGGCACCGTGATCATCACAACCGTTGCACTCGCCAAGCACTCGAACTGTGCGACCAATACCAAGAAGACAACCAGGAATGCGATAAGATAGGTGATCAGAAGATCATGTGATGTCTCGTTCAAGGTTTTCGCTTCGCCTAAGAAGATAAGGCCGACATCGCCTTTGAGCTCAGCTGTCGCCACTGCCCTTACGGCATCAATCGCATCGCGGAGCGTATACCCCGCAGCCACATCGGCATCAACTTCAATCGCCCGGCGTTGCGCATGACGATCTAGTTCGGCTGGGACGGAGCTTTCAGAAAACTCAATAAGTTGAGACAACGGCACAAGGCGTCCACCAGCAGCTGACACGTATAAGCTGGCAATATCCGAAGGCTCATTCACAGCACCTTCGCTCGCTTGCAACATAATCGGCACGGCTTTGTCGTCAATTGTCAGCTCGCCCACTTCAAACTCATCGACAAGAACCTGGATCGTCGTTGCCAAGTCGGCAATATCAACGCCCAAATCTGTAGCCCGGCGGCGATCAATATTAATAGACAACTCAGGCTGTGTTGCCCGAAATTCAACGCGAATATTGCTCAACCATGGGATTTCTTGTTCGATCCGTTGCACCAAACTATTAGTTTCAGCAAAGATCTTTTTGTAATTAGAACCAATCAATGCGAACTCGAGACCACCATCTGCATTCCGAAGGTTGAGACTGTTCCCACGCCGCACCCGACCCCGCGCACCTGGAATCTCATTCAGCTGTTTATTAACGGCTGTCGCGATCTCGCCTTCGCTGATCGTGCGCTCACCCCAAGGCACAAGCGGTGCATCAATCTGACCTCGGTTCAAATCCCAACGACCTGTGATCGTAAATAGTCGCTCAACCACGCCATCCTCAACATAAGGGGTGAGGATTTTCTCAACTGCCTCAACCTGCCGATCCGTGTAAGGTAATCCAACACCGTCAGGACCTGTCAGGCGCACGGTTATCTTGCCGCGATCTTCTTCAGGAACGAGCTCTTCGCCAAGCTCCTGATACGTCACGTAAGTGCCTGCGATAATAACACCGCAAATGGCGACCATAATAATTGGCGCACGAAGCACGAGGTCCAATGGTTTGGCATATGCAGCTTTACATGCGCCCCCGAATTTTTCGAGCATACCGGCAATGCCTATTGCCTCTTTCTTCATCTCGCGGTTTGGCAATCTGGATGCCAGCATTGGCACCAATGTTAACGCGACAAACGATGAGATCGATACTGTGACAGCCAGCACAAATCCAAATTCCTGAAACAATCTTCCCGCCGTCGATGGCAGGAACGAGATCGGCACAAATACTGAAATCAATGTCGCCGTTGTTGCCATCACGGCAAAGAAAACCTGACGCGTGCCAAGCACGGCCGCAGCCCGGGTCTTAATCCCTTTGGTGCGTATTCTTTGGATATTTTCGAGCACAACGATGGCATCATCAACAACGATACCCGCAGCTAAAACCATCGCCAGCAACGTAATCAAATTAATAGAGAACCCGAGCATCCATACAGCGGCGAGGGACCCTATCAACGCAACCGGAATTGCGACTGTCGGAATAATTGATGCTCGGAACTGACCCGTGAAAATCATCAAGACAATAACGACGATCAAAATCGTATAGGCAAGCGTTGTCAGAAGTTCACTGATCGCGCCTTTGATAAATAGAGAGTCATCTGAAATCGTCTCAATGGTGATGCTGGGCATTTGCTTCGAAAGCCGGTCAACGACCTCCACAACACCTTCAGCAATTGCGATGGTGTTGGAACTTGCCTGACGGACAACGCCCAGACTAAGCACTGTGCGGCCATTTAGAAGTACCCAGCTCTCGGCCTCGGCAGGTGCAAAGAATACAGACGCCACGTCACCGATGCGCACCGGCTCACGCACAAACAGTTCCTCAATTTTTGAGGGGTCGATAACGGACGCATTCGCGCGAACCAGCACTTCCTGTTCACGCGATTGGAAGCTTCCCGCCGGTACATCGTATTTAGCATCCTGCATTACCCGCGCCACGTCGGCGACCGAAAGGCCGTAACTGGCAAGACGCATTGGGTTCAGCAATACGCGGAGAACGCGCTCCTGGTCGCCAAAGACATTGACGTCCGCAACACCTTCAACGGAGGTCAGCTCAGGGATCACTTGATCTTCAACAATGCGCGTCAACGCATCGATCTGCAGCTTGTCACTCCAAACTGCAAGATGAACAATCGGCGATGCGTCGGCATCGGCTTTAATCACCGTTATATTTTCAACGCCGTCTGGGAGCTGCCGCTCAACCCGGCTGACGGCTTCGCGGACATCATTCGCCGCATCAATCAGATTAACCGATGGGTTAAAGACAGCACGCAGGCGAAAGTTATTTTCTTCGCTAGAGGCGCGAACTTCTTTGACACCATTCACCCGTGCCACAGCCGCTTCCACAACGCTGGTGACTTCGGCATCCATAGTTTCTGGAGACGCACCAGGGTAGTCGGCCCGAACGGTCACAATCGGCCGATCCACATCTGGCAATTCCCGAACCTCGACACCTAGCAAGGCCCCAAAACCGGCAATCATAATCAGTAGGTTGAGGACAATCGCCAGATAAGGGCGTCGCACACTCATCGTCGGCAGATCATTCTTTGATATAGAAGTGTCGAGTTGCTCGCTCACGACTATGATCCTTCGCTAGCAGATATTTCAACCAGACGCCCATCACGCAATCGCTGCACACCTTCGACGACCACAATATCACCCGCCTTGATATCACCTTCGATGAGGACTTTGTTGTTGAGGCGTCGCTTCGAGATCACATTTACTTTGGTCGCTTTACCCTCGGTGACCCGCCACACAAAACTCTCGCCATTCTGCCACTGTAGCGCGAGTTCAGGGACGCTTGGTAACATCGGCCCCGCTAAATTTACGGCAACAAAGAACGACATGCCCGGGCGTAGTTCATCTTCGGTATTTGGAAACGCGGCGCGCACACGCACGGTGCGCGAGACAGGATTAATCCGGCTATCGATCTTATTTATATAGCCTTTGATATCACGATCCGAGAATGTTGGTGTCCGTGCCGTAACCGGCATGTTTATTTTCAGGCGCGCCAGGTTTCGTTCTGCGACATCAAACTCAACCCAGATGATGGATCGGTCATCGATTGTCATCACGTTACTTTGCATCGTGATCCGGTCACCCGCCTCAACACTTGGCATCCCGACAACGCCCTCAAAAGGCGCACGCATGGTGCGATCACTTAATGCTTCTTGTGCCTGACTCAATTCTAGTTTGGCGCGCTCAAGGATAATATCAGCGTCTTCAACATTGGCTTTGGAGCGCACATTGTTGTCGCGCAACCGCGTCGCACGTGTAAGCGCGCTTTCTGCCTCTTTCACCCGCGTCTGGGCAAGTTTAACCAAAAGTCGTGCATCACGACTGTCAAGGCGCATTACAACCTGATCTTTTTTGACCATCTCACCGGTTTCAATCGGCACCTCAATGATCTCGCCAGCTGCAGCGGAGAACATGATCACGGATTGCTGCGCACGCCCTGTACCAATTGCTTCGATCAGGACGGTGTCACGTATCTCGCCAACAGCTTCGACAATGACGGGGACAGATTTACCCCGGATTTTGGATTTGGATACGTCCGGCTTATCCGGTGCAGCCGTATCGACAGAAGCACTGGCAAACAGCGGACTCCAATGGTCTTGCGTTCCCCAGCCAATAATGCCGAGCAACACAACGATGGCAGCCAGTCTAATTTTCTTTACCGATGTTGGTTTGTCATCCACGCCATATCACTCCGAAACAAACCACATACGCCGTCTATCATTGATCATCGGCGCTTAGATGTGGATAAGAGGCCGCTGGTGAACCCATATGTACGAAATGCCAGCATCATAATATTGTTGCACTTAATCTAGGCATTGCAAAAGCGATATCAATAGCGCGCATTCTTTTGACAGTCCCTTAGTGCACGGTTAACAGTAATTCATACTTCTCCTTGAGAAAGCCCCGCCTATGTCTGAACAGCCGACGGCAACGTCCGAGCCTGACTTAACCGATAGCGGTTACGCATGGTGGCGGCTGGCTGTTTCACTCGCGATCAGCACTGTCGGTGGCGTTGGCCTTTGGTCTGTGGTCGTCACATTACCCGCGATTGAAGCTGAGTTTGGCCTCGACCGCGGCAGTGCGTCATTACCTTATACGGTCACCATGATCGGATTTGCGTTTGGCGGTATCATCATGGGCCGACTTGCGGATCGCTCTGGCATCTTCATACCACTCGTGTTTGGTAATGTTATGCTTGGGATCGGCTATATTGTCGCTGCCCAAGCCGAAAATATGCTCACGTTCGCCCTCGCCCAATCCCTGCTCATCGGTATGCTGGGGAGCGCCGCAACATTTGGCCCCCTGGTCGCAGATGTCTCGTTATGGTTTGAGAAACGCCGCGGTCTCGCCGTCGCTGTTGTCGCCAGCGGGAATTATCTATCCGGCACCATCTGGCCGCCGATCCTGACCCACGCCATCGAAACTATTGGGTGGCGCCAAGCGCACATGGGCATTGGCGTTATCTGTGTCGTCACGATGTTACCTTTGGCATTTCTATTGCGTCGCCGCGCGGACACAACCGAAAAGCCCGCATCCGCCGGAGGCACTCGCCTGAGCCCGCCGCCCGCGAATATGTCTCTACGGACGATCCAGATATTATTGATTGTCGCGGGGCTTGCCTGCTGTATCGCCATGTCGATGCCACAAGTTCATATCGTCGCGTACTGTGGGGATCTGGGGTATGGCGTCGCCAGGGGTGCAGAGATGCTCTCTATCATGTTGGGCCTAGGCGTCGTCAGTCGGATTGCATCAGGGTTCCTTGCCGACAAAATTGGCGGCCTCGGGACATTGATTCTGGGATCGATGCTGCAATGTATGGCACTCTTATTATACATACCCTTCGATGGCCTTATATCTTTGTACGTGGTTTCTGCCTTATTTGGACTGGCGCAAGGCGGCATCGTGCCGAGTTATGCGATGATCGTCCGGCAGTATTTCCCTGCGCGTGAAGCCGGAACGCGCGTCAGTCTTGTTCTTATGACAACGGTCGTCGGTATGGCGATTGGTGGATGGATGTCTGGGGAAATTTATGACCTGACTGGGTCGTATCAAGCAGCGTTTATGAATGGCATTGCCTGGAACCTGCTGAATATGTCCATCGCGTTCTGGTTATTGATTGGAACATGGCGTCTGAAGCCCGCATAAATTTACCTGATACCCATTGGCCGGGGCTGGCCACAGGCTATATGTGTCATTACTATTGTGATTCTCAGACCTTAATTGGAGCCTTATGCATGTCTCAACGTAACCGCGCTATTGGCCAGGCAAGTTTTAAAGCTTTGGCAGGCACTTTACTCATAAGTGGCGTTGTTACATTCGCTCCAGACCCTGCGCATAGCGCCAATGACACAAATTCAATTTCAGGTAACTTCCTTGCCGGACACGTGGCACAAAAACGCCGTGATCTGCCAACCGCCTTAAAATTCCTCAACCGGACACTGGAGCAAGACAGTGAACAACTTGATGTTTTGAGACGTGCATTTCTATTTAGTGTCATGGAAGGCCAGATTGATGAAGCGCTGGCCTTGGCTGAGCGTTATTCAAAAACCGATCCAAAAGAACCAATCACTGCTTTGGCGCTCGCTATTCGTGATGCTAAAAATGAAGACTGGCAAAATATCATCGATCGTATGTCCGCGATGGACTCAACGGGCCTCAATGGCTTTACGGCCCCCGCCCTCCAAGGATGGGCTGTGTTCGCGAAAGATGGGCTTAAAGCTGGCCTCGACGCGCTGAAGCCTCTTCGTGATATTGGCGGCACCCGCACACTGCACGATCTACATGCAGGATTAATGCACGAAATTTCCAGTGATGAAGCAGCCGCCGTTACATATTACCTGAGTGTCGCCGAAGATGATGGCGGCTCATCGCTTCGATCAACGCGTATTCTAGGTACTCTTTACGAGCGCCAAGATAAAAAATCAGAAGCCAAAGCAACCTACGACTTGTACCTGCAAGCGCAGCCTGGCTCACAATTTATCAATCTGGATATGGAGCGCCTAGAGACCGGCGATACAAAAGTGCCCGTTCTTATCAAGAATGCTCAGGAAGGCATTGCAGAAGCCTTGTTTGGGATCGCGTCCTCATTAAACCAGCAAGGTGGCAGCGAAACCGCCTTAGTGTTGGCGAGATTAGCTTTGTATCTGCGACCTGAATTCCCTGTTATGAGATATATGGCCGCCGGCATCCTTGAACAGCTCTACAGGTATGAAGACGCGATTGCTGTTTATAAAAAACTGCCGGATAACACGCCCTTTTCGCGCTCAGCGAAGATCAGAATTGCGCGCAATCTAGACAGTATCGATAAAACAGACGAAGCCATCGATATTCTAAAAGCCGCTGGTGAAATGTACGCCAAAGACCCCCGCCCAGTAACCGCGCTTGGCGACCTATACCGTGGACGCGAACGTTGGGACGATGCCATTAGTGCCTACGACGATGCGATTGAGCGACTTGGCACGCCCGAACCTCGCCATTGGCAAATGCTCTATTCCAGAGGCGTTGTCGCCGAACGTGCCGGTCAATGGGAACGGGCTGAGAAAGATTTATTGAAAGCTCTCGAGTTCGAGCCTGATCAGCCATTGGTCTTAAACTATCTTGGCTATTCCTGGGTTGAGAAACGACAAAACCTTGAGCGCGCATTGGAAATGATCAAAACCGCTGTCTCAAAGCGTCCCCACGATGGCTATATCACGGACAGCCTAGGTTGGGTTTACTATCAGTTTGGCCGCTATGAAGAAGCTGTGCCTGAATTGGAGCGGGCCGTGGAATTGCGCCCCGAAGATCCTGTCATCAATGATCACCTTGGGGATGCGTACTGGCGTGTCGGACGAACGCGGGAAGCTGCATTCCAATGGAACCATTCTCAGGCCCTTGATCCAGAGCCTGAGCTCAAAGAACAACTTGAGAAAAAACTCAAGCATGGGCTGGTCGAAGAAGCGAGTGCTGTCATCAAGACCACGCCTAATGGTGGCTGAGACGCCTATCGTCGACGCCGCGCCCGCGAAGGTTAATCTTTATCTTCACGTTACGGGCAAGCGCGCGGATGGCTATCATCTTTTAGATAGCCTCGTAGTGTTGGCTGACATTGGCGATCAAATCACGGCAACTCCCTCTGACACCTTGTCGCTCAATTATACGGGTCCCTTTGCCAAGGGTCTGCCGCCTGCACAAAGCAATCTGGTGCTCCACGCTGCCGAACGATTGAAGGACGCGTTTGGTGTTTCCGCTGGCGCGGCCCTGACATTGGACAAAGTCCTCCCCATGGCATCGGGCATTGGTGGCGGCTCGGCAGATGCAGCGGCCACGCTCCGGGCACTGTGCACGTTGTGGCATTTAGATATCACACACCCAAAAGTCGCGGACCTTGCCTTATCGTTGGGTGCTGATGTCCCAGTGTGCCTACGAGGGCAAAGTGCTATCATGCGAGGGATCGGCGAAGATATACGCCCCGTTGGCCATCTGCCGCCGCTCAACCTGATCCTAATCAATCCCGGCGTCGAAGTTTCGACACCCGCCGTCTTCAAAGCACGAACCAGCGCATTTTCAAACCTTGTTGAGATACCGGGTACTTTTAGCGATGCATCTGCATTTCATGCATTCCTGAAGGTAACCCAGAATGATCTAGAGCCGCCTGCGATAGGGCTACAGCCTATCATAGGCGATATTCTTGAGGCCCTGCGAGCATTACCAGGCGTTGCGCTGGCACGGATGTCGGGGAGCGGTGCGACCTGCTTTGGAATCGTTAAAAATGCTGATGCAGCCCATGCCGGGGCGCAGGCATTATCGGCCTCACACCCGACATGGTGGGTTCAGGCGACATCCGTGAAATAGGCCAAAAACAGGCCTTAAAACCGGCATTAGCAGAAAATATCAGAAACCCTTACACTCGGGCTTGCTCCTTCGGGTCTGTTGGACTATTTTCTGGCTCGCTCGTAAGGGCAACTGGTTGGTGGGGTGTGGCGAAGTGGTCTAACGCACTGGTTTTTGGTATCAGCACTCCTAGGTTCGAATCCTAGCACCCCAGCCAACAGGAAAACCCGCTCATCGAGCGGGTTTTTGTTTGATCCTCATCATAGGGATACTACCTTGAACGTCCGCTTATGATCCTAAGCAGACAAACGCACAGAATTGAGATGCTCGCTTCAAGCCCCCGGCATTGCAATTAAAACCAATTGGGTTTTACGCGGGCTGTGGCACAAACTTAGTCAGGTCGATCCCGTCCACGGCGGATATATATTCATCTATACTCGGTGTTCGACCAAGGATTGTGGAAAGCACAACAACCGGCGTCGAGGCCAAGAGGGACTCGCCCTTCTTCTCATCACTGTCTTCAACGACACGCCCCTGAAACAAACGCGTCGATGTCGCCATGACCGTGTCGCCCTTTTCAGCCTTCTCCTGGTTGCCCATACACAGGTTACACCCGGGCCGTTCCAGATAGAGCTTGTTTTCGTATCCCGTTCGGGCTGTTTCCTTCGGGGCATTGTCGTCAAATTCAAACCCGGCAAACTTCTGCAATATTTCCCAGTCGCCTTCGGCTTTCAATTCATCAACGATGTTGTAGGTCGGCGGCGCGACGACCAGCGGCGCATTGAATTCTACTTTGCCTTGCTGCTTTTCAATGTTTCTAAACATTTGAGCAATAATTTTCATATCGCCTTTATGAACCATGCAAGAGCCGACAAAGCCTAAATCGACTTTCTTTTCCCCTTTATAGTACGAGATTGGTCTGATCGTATCGTGCGTATAGCGTTTCGATACATCGATATTCTCGACATCAGGATCGGCGATCATCGGTTCGTTGATTTGATCCAAGTCCACGACGACTTCAGCAAAATATTTGGCATTGCTGTCCGGCGAAAGTGCTGGTTTTTCGCCTGATTTGATTTCTGCGATACGTTTGTCCGCTTTGTCGATAAGGCCTTTGAGCATTTGAACAGCGTTATCCATACCCTTGTCGATCATGATCTGAATGCGGCTCTTTGATATCTCCAGAGACACAATGAGAGTCGCATCGTTTGAGATACAAATAGACGCTTTCGCCTTCATTTCAGCGCTCCAGTCCGTGAATGTGAAGGCTTGGTCGGCAAGCAGTGTACCAATGTGAACTTCGATGATCCGGCCTTGGAATACGTTGTCACCGAATTGAGCCAACATTTGGGCTTGTGTCGCATGGACGACGTCACGGAAATCCATATGATCCGCCATGCGGCCTTTGAAGGTGACTTTAACCGTCTCAGGGATCGGCATCGTCACTTCGCCCGTCGCCAGAGCAAGTGCAACCGTCCCAGAATCAGCACCAAAAGCAACGCCCTTGGACATCCGAGTGTGAGAGTCGCCACCGATGATGACCGCCCAATCGTCAATCGTAATATCATTCAAAACTTTATGAATGACGTCGGTCATGGCAGGATAATTGCCCTTCGGGTCGCGCCCGGTGATAAGCCCGAAATCATTCATAAACTTCATAAGTTTTGGCGTGTTTGCCTGAGCTCTCTTGTCCCAAACCGAGGCCGTATGACACCCAGACTGGTAAGCGCCATCAACCGCTGGAGAAATCACTGTTGCCGCCATGGCCTCCAATTCCTGAACCGTCATCGGGCCCGTCGTATCCTGAGATCCAACGATATTTACATGCACCCTGACGTCCGAGCCCGCGTGTAATAAAGTGCCTTCATCAACCCCAAGCGCATTGCTGTTGAAAATCTTCTCAACCGCCGTATGGCCTTGTCCCTCGAGAGCAACCTCATTCGAAGGTGCAAATGCAGATTTCAATTCAACGCCGAGCGCCGAAGCTGCAAAGGTCTGCAGTTTCTTACCGAAGACTATTGCATACGAGCCGCCTGCCTTCATAAACTCGACCTTTTCAGGTGAAAAGGATGAAGAAACATCAACAAGCTCTTCCTTACCGTCTTCATCGTAGAGTTTTTTGTCTTTAGCGTTGATGGTGAGGACGGTACCTGTTTCAACTGAGTAAACTTCCTCAAGGATTGGACTACCGTCGTTATTCAAAATCACGTTGCCGTCTGAGTCTACTTTCTTGACCCAGTTTTTCAGATCGATTCCAACACCGCCCGTAACACCCACCGTCGTTGCGAAAATCGGCGAAATACCGTTGGTACCTGCAACGATCGGGGCAATATTCACGAACGGAACGTAAGGACTGGCTGGCTTACCCATCCACAAAGCAACATTGTTGATGCCTGACATCCGCGATGACCCAACGCCCATCGTTCCTTTTTCGGCGATCATCATCACCTGTTTGTCGGGGTTTTGTTTTTGCATCTCTCTAATTTCGGCTTGCGCAGCTTCGGAGATAAAGCACTTCCCATGAAGTTCTCGGTCCGCTCTGGAATGTGCCTGATTGCCAGGTGACATAAGGTCTGTAGATATATCCCCCTCTGCCGCAACGTAAGTAATGACTTTGATTTCATCCTTAATGTCCGGCAGTTTCGTGAAGAATTCAGCCTTGGCATAGCTTTCTAGGATGTCTTTAGCGATTTCATTCCCATCGCGGTAAGCTTTCTCTAGCCGCGCCATATCGGCGTCGTAGAGGAAAAACTGCGTTTTAAGAACGTCCGCTGCCGAACGTGCGATCGACGCATCGTCACTCAAAGCCAGATCGAGAAGCACCTCAACCGACGGCCCGCCTTTCATATGCGATAACAGCTCTAAAGCAAAAGATGCCGAAATCTCTTTGACGACTTCGCTTCCGAGAATGATCTCTTTCAAGCACTTAGCCTTTACAACAGCTGCGCTCGTTGTGCCGGGCAGCGTGTTGTAAATGAGAAATTGCAGGGACTGATCACGATGTTCATTTTTGACATCACGGATCTGCGCGATCAGCTCGCTAACGAGTGCCCCGTCCTCAATCGGTTTTGGGCTCAAACCTGAGGCTTTGCGTTCTTCGATCTCAGCTAAGTATTCTGTGTAAAAGCTCATCATAACTCCTGGATCTTGGCGGCTGTACGTATGAGAACGTTAAACCGAACATAAAAATATGACATCCACTTAATATATCTTTGGGCTGCCCAAGACAATAATTTTGCTGAGGATGAATACGGGGGCAAGAAGCAGAAGTGCTTAAGTCTAGCTCTGATTAATAGCAGACAGTCAACTTGCCCAACGATAAATGACCACATACTTTTTAGGGATGGTTACACATGGCGGTTACACAGGTGGATTTCGTCGCAGTTAACGCATTGAATTTACTGATTTTTGAAAAATGGCTGCGTTTCCTAGCACCCCAGCCACCTTCTTTCTCAACACATCAGAACAAGTTCGCATATTGCGAACTATAAATATACCATCCACTACAAGCAACTTTGACTGTTAACTAGAGGATCGCCTCTCTTCATTGACGTACAGAATATCAAGGGAGGGCAGAAGCCCCGGCCAAAGGGCTGCTTATGGCTAAAAGCAAACGACCTCTCCATCAAATAGAACCTGCTTTCAGACCAAAAGCGGGCTCTCCTTCTAGAAGCCTTAGAGGCCAGAAACTAACCAAGCTGTGTATCCGACGTATGACACTAAAAGCAAAGTACCCTCATAACGGTTTATGATGCCGGTCCCTTTAACATTGAAACAAACCACAAGTAGGCCGACGGTCAGCAGGCCGAGAACGGCCATGTCCCGGTGAAGGATTTCTGGCGGCACGGAAGTCGGGGAAATCACACCGGCAATGCCAACCACGGCGAGCGTATTGAACAAATTTGAGCCGAGGATATTACCTAGTGCGAGGTCTGACTGTCCCTTGCGAGCTGCTGACAAAGATGCAGCGAACTCTGGAAGTGATGTGCCTACAGCAACAATCGTCAATCCGATCACAAGATCGGAAACTCCCAAGCCACTGGCTATTTCTACAGCACCCCACACAAGCAGGCGGGAACTGACGATCAGCAATACGAGGCCGACGACTACCCATACCAACGCCTTGGTGAACTGTTTACAGTGGTCGTGGAGCGCCTCTTGTACGTCATGACCCAAAGGGTCATCTCGTTTGCGCATACCTTCGTAAATGCTCCACCCCATCAATACGGCAAAAACACTGAGAAGAATCAGCGCATCAATATAGGACAACTGGCCATCAGCCAAAAGAAGGGCGGATAGGCCCATTATGCCTATGAGTATCGGGACCCCCTTCTTGACTACAATGGATTGAGCGGCAATCGGACAAATCATCGCCGTTACACCGAGGATCAGCCCGATGTTCGCGATGTTAGACCCATATGCGTTGCCCAACGCCAACCCAGAGTTACCCTCGCTCGCAGCAAACGCGGAAACCATCATCTCCGGGGCCGATGTTCCGAAACCGATGATGATCATCCCAATCAAGAGCGGGGGAATTGATTAATGGGACGCGACGGCAGCGGCACCCTCAACAAATCTGTCTGCGCTCCAAATCAGAAGCATCAGTCCGCCGACGACGGCAAGTAAAGGCAGCAACATTTAGCTTAATACTCCAGGCAATAAAGTGCATCACGACGTTATATCGTTTGATAGAGGCTAATTTAGCGAAGGACTTCAATCATATATTACCGTGATGTTACGCTTCAATGGTTGCGACCTAATGCAAACTCCCGTACGGACGATCTAAAAGAATGAGTAAGTTTAGCGTCGCTGCCCAAACAGTCTCAACAGCATGATGAACATGTTGATGAAATCAAGATACAGCGTCAGTGCGCCCATGACCGCTTTCTTGGTCATCACTTCAGCACCATCGGTTTCCACAAACATCAATTTAATCTTCTGTGTGTCGTAGGCGGTCAGACCGACGAAGACCAACACGCCGACCACCGAAATGACAAAATGCAGTGCCGAAGAAGCAAGGAACATATTGACGATGGAAGCGATAATGATGCCAATCAGGCCCATCATTAAAAACGAACCCATGCCCGACAGGTCGCGCTTAGTGGTGTAACCATACAAACTCATCCCGGCGAAGGCCCCAGCCGTGATGAAGAACACCCTTGTGATCGAAGCTCCGGTATAGACAAGAAAGATATTTGCCAAGGAAAGGCCCATGACCGCCGCGATGGCCCAGAATACCACCTGTGCGGTCGATGCCTGCATCTTATTAATACCGAATGACAGCACCAACACGAAGGCCAACGGCGAGAACATCACAACATAGGAAAGCCCAGTCGGTTGCAGTTGCCCACTTTCACTCGCGACGTACAGCATGTTTAAAATGGCCGGTGTATTGGCGCTTAAGTAGGCGACAAGGCCGGTTAACGCTAATCCCGATGCCATGTAGTTATAGACCCGGAGCAGATACTCACGCGGACTGGCATCAATTTCTACATCTGTGCCAGCTTATACCACCGTCTTGTTCTGAGTGTTCAGCGTGGTACCGTCATCATGTTGCATGACCATTGCTTTCTTTTAATCCTTAGTGTGGTTTTAATAACTGTTGATACTCAGCAATAACATTGCTGCGCCAACTTTGCAGCATTGCCTATCTCGACCGTATCTTAGTTAATGTAAAAAATAGTTGCTCCCAAATCAGGTCACTATTTGCAGTACAAGACAAGAACTTCGCCTAATCAATATGGTGCCGAGGTATTATTATGACTATAAGGGGACTAGTCTCAATACGTAGCGCCATAGTTCTGCCTTGGAGAGCGCGCCATTCAGCCGTCCCCTGAACAGTCGGCATTTTACACGGTGAACGCCCAAGTACGAACATGGCTAATAACAGGCTTTGTTAGACTAAGATCATCCGTCTCCTTAATATTCAAACCGGACAATTCAAGTTGAGGTCACTTTCTCATACTGTAAGCTGCAGGTACTCGTGGAACGATTTGTTTATTGATTCTAGCTTTTCTCTGAGCGCTTCGTAAGGCGTATTTCCATTGAAGGCCCCGTGCGGTCTGTGGAAGTTATAAAAGCGCTCCCATTCATCTAGCTTTGCTTCGAGATCAACATCATCTTTGTAGTTGAGGAGCTGATAAAACTCCTGGCCGTCCTAGCGATGTGATCTCGCGCTGCCGATTGCTTAGTCTTGCGAACCCGCTAAAATCACAACATGGACGCATACACTGCAATAGCACAACTCGCGATGGACCATGCAGGCACAGCTGCAAAGCAATTGGATTGCACGAATATCGCTGAGCTGACAAAGAAAGCGAGCTTGCCAGGGGATTTCAAAATCCCCGGCCCTGATAAATTTCTTAATTGGCACGGCTACACACTTCTCGGCATATTAGACGTTCTTTGCGTGCATACTGAAACTTCATCAAAGACGTTCAATGGCAGCGATAAAAACGCGACCAAAGAAATTTATGACGTGCTGGTGAGGCATATTCCAAGTGGAATTGTGGTCAGCATCAAGCCGGACGGGAACGACTACACAAATATCACAGCGCAGCCTGCCACTGAGCATGAACTCAAGATGTTCAAGACGTTTTTTCAACAGGACGAGCCCATTGATGATACCAAGTTACCCGACAATCCGATGAAGTGGTTGACGTTCTATAGGACCAAGCTCTAGCGCACCCAGTAAATTGCATGACTGCAATAGCCGCCTAACATCAGCATCTATAAGATTAAATTTTTGCAGATAAGGGTATGCTCAGCTTATTCAGCAGCCTCATCCTCGAGGGCATACCGTTTTAACAGGGGCAATTGAGTCATAATGAAAACAAAGGTCAGCCCCATAAGACCGAAGACCTTAAAGTTAACCCAGATATCCGTACTTTGTGTGCGCCAGACCAGCTCGTTTAATGCGCCCATGAGAAAGAAGTATAAAGAAAAGCGCACCGTTAGAACGCGCCAGCCTTCATCCGTTATCTGCCATACCGATCCCATCATTTTTTTCAAAAACAGGCGGTTTGTTAGAAGGCCTCCAATGAGGATTGTGCCAAAAATTGCCTGAATGATGGTCGGCTTCATTTTGATAAAAGTTTCGTCATGAAGCCAGAGCGTAAGCCCACCAAAAACACCGACAATTCCAGCTGATAACAGTGGCGTCAATGGTATCCGGCGTTCCACAATATATGAAATTGTTAGAGCTATTGCGGTAGCGATCATGATTGTAGCTGTCGCCGTGAACAAATCCGCCGCGTAATAAGCGATAAAAAAAGCCACTACGGGGCCATATTCAACGGCAGGACTTAACCAGCCGGGACTTTGTTTTTTCTCTGACATATGATGTTTATGGAAGAAACACTCATGAAGAGCAAGTCAGCTGATATGGACTGTATCTTCATAGAAACGCATGAGGTTAAGATATCACGCTGCAAATGTTAGATGATTGTGCTCCTAGTCAACTACATATAGATATCAGATGCTTACGGAATCTCATAAACGTCAGGAAAAGTTATGGATTGGGTTAATCTCGCGCGCTAATTTGTTACGCTGTTTGTGGTTATTGATCCTGTCGGCTCTGTCCCCGTTTTCCTCTTTGCTGTTGCGGGTGTGGCGCCGGAATTACATCGTCGCTTCGCCATACGTGCGGTTCTCATAGCTGGTGTCGTGCTCCTCGCTTTTCTTGTTGGCGGTCAGTTCTTGTTGGAGTTAATCGGCCTGCGACTGGGGTCTTTTCAGGTTGCTGGCGGCATTGTCTTGTTCTTGTTCGCGTTGACGATGGTATTTGGCGCCTCAAAACCAGATACGGAAATTGCCGACTCAGAAAGTGACCCACTTTCAGGCGCAGTATTCCCGTTAGCGATGCCATCCATCGCATCTCCAGGTGCAATGCTGGCTGCTGTTGTATTGACGGACAATCACAGCCAGTCGATTTCCGAACAAGCTTTGACCGCAGGTCTTTTGGTATTGGTGCTTATTGTCACGCTGCTTTTGCTCCTGGCCGCATCTATGATTTATCGTTTCATCGGGAGAACAGGTGTAAGTGTTATCAGCCGAGTGATGGGTATTATACTGGCAACAATTGCCGTCGATGCCATTCTTGGCGGGTTTGATACTCTGGGCATTTTAAATCTCGGGAACGTGCCAAAAGGCTAAACATCGCAGCGTTAAGATGCCCCTCTTTCTGAAGCAGACAAAATCCTAAAAAAATCTCCCCGATCCAACGAGAACCGGGGAGACACCACCTCTATTCTTGCCAGGTGTTTTAGTTCCTGTGGCTCATCAAAGCACAATCACGCCTGTGTCGAGACAAACCGTGTTTCAAGATACGCCTGGATAGCTTCTGAGCCACCTTCGGTACCGTAGCCAGAATCTTTAATACCACCGAACGGCACTTCTGGAAGCGCTAGCCCCATATGGTTGATAGTCAGCATGCCAGTTTCCACTTCCTGACCTAAGCGCTGTGCCGTCTCGCCTGACGACGTAAAGGCATAGGAAGCGAGACCGAACGGCAAGCGATTAGCCTCGGTGATCGCATCTTCGTAAGTCGAGAAACGGTTGACGATGGCGACGGGGCCGAACGGCTCTTCGTTCATCATTGTTGCGTCTGTCGGCACATCGGTCAGCACGGTTGGCTGGAAGAAATACCCCTTGTTGCCGATCCGACTACCACCACTCGCCACTGTGGCACCCTTGGCTTTGGCGTCACTAATCATCTCTTCGATGACTGGAATACGGCGTTCGTTGGCCATTGGGCCCATTTCTGTGTCTTTATCGAGACCGTTGCCGATTTTGGTTTTTTCAAGTGCGCTAATGAAACCTTCTGTGAATTGATCGGCAATCTTGTCCTGTACCAGAAAGCGCGTTGGCGAAATGCAGACCTGACCCGCGTTACGGGTCTTGAACGGTGCCATGATATTGATCGCAGTGTCGATATCGGCATCGTTGAAGATAAGCACGGGGGCATGACCACCAAGTTCCATAGTTGCCCGCTTCATATGCTGTCCCGCGAGCGCTGCCAGATGCTTGCCGACTGGGGTTGAGCCGGTGAAAGAAATCTTGCGGATCGTTGGATGTGGAATGAGGTACTCGGAAATCTCCGCTGGCACACCATAAACCAGGCCGATTACGCCATCAGGTAAACCGGCGTCGGTAAAGGCGCGGATCAGTTCTGCCGGTGACGCAGGTGTCTCTTCTGGTGCTTTAACGATGATAGAGCAGCCAGCAGCAAGTGCCGCTGAAAGCTTGCGGACAATCTGGTTAATCGGGAAATTCCACGGCGTGAAAGCAGCGACCGGACCAACCGGCAACTTTAGCGTCATCTGTGTAACGTTACCTGCACGAGCCGGAATGATTTGCCCGTATGTACGTCGCGCTTCTTCAGCGAACCAGTCGATTGTGTCGGCACCACGGGCAATCTCGCCCACCGAGTCGCCAAGCGGCTTACCCTGTTCGCGGGTCATAAGCCAGGCGATATCAGTGGCACGTTCGCGTAGCAAATTCGCCGCCTTCCGCATGATATTGTAGCGATCGAATGCCGAAACAGCCCGCCATACTGCGAACCCTTTTTCGGCGGCTTCCAATGCCTGATCAAGGTCTTCCCGCGTTGCCATGGCCAAACGGCCAATCTCTTCTTCTGTTGCCGGATCAATGATCGGCATGGATTTACCATCTACGCCATCGCGCCATTTGCCGTTGATGAAAAGCTTTACGTCAGGATAAGTCTGCATGGAGGTCATCTTCCTAAGAATTGAGTGATATAAATGAAAGCTCGCATCACGGCGCAAGGTCTCGACTGGTGTACTACTAGATATCGATTGCCACCCAAGGTTTCAAGGCCACCGTTGGGTGTGAAGGTTTAAATTTTCAAAGCTGGGTTGGCATGTGTTTTGATCACATTCAGCATTTGCTCATAGAACAAATCCGTCAAATGACGGTTCTTATTATCGCGGCGCACCAACATGCCCAGAACTCGTTTCGGTGCTTTTGGACCAAGCGAAATTTCCTTCAACGGCAGTGGATTAGGTGATGCAACACATCGAGATGGCACAATGGAGACACCAAGGCCGTAATAAACCATCGTGGAAACCATATCGAGACTATCGAGTTCCATCTGCTCATTAACGATGACGTTCTTGCGACGCAACCATTCGTCAATCACCTGCCCGGCCCAAAAGATCCTGTTGAAGCGGATGAAGGGATAGGTGCGGAGCAATTCAATCGGATCATCACAAGGACAATCCAGCGGTACGATGGCGACCATCGGCTCTTCGGCAAAGCGATGAAATTCCATATGTTCTGAAAAGTATGGCGGCGCGCTGATGATCGCTGCATCCAATTTACCGCGATCGACCTGTGGTACCAGATTGGGCGAATGATCGGGCGTGACGAGAATACGCAAGCTCGGATAGGTGCGGCGCAAAGACGTGATAGCCTGCGGGATGATTCCGGTCATGGTTGTCGACATGCCGCCAATGCGCAATTCGCCGGTGGGCTCAGTGTCATTCCCGGCAAGCATGCCAAGACGTTCATAACCATCAACGATCTCGCGCGCGCTTGTCACAAGCTCCAGGCCTTCGCGATTAAGGACTGGTGGCCGCGTTGAGCGGTCAAACAGATCGATCCGCAGTTCCTCCTCAAGCGCTTTCATTTGCAAGCTAACGGCAGACTGCGAAACACCCACCTCGTCTGCTGCAGCACCAAAGCTACCGCTTTCTGCAACCGCGATGAACATTTTCAATCGACGGATCGACATGGACACGAGGCCTTTTATGAGATGGAATTATCGCAATATATAATAAGAAAATATTATAATAAATGTAATTTTTATTTTCTTTAATAAATATTCTCTTACTTTATAGTGTTAAATCGTCCTGATTAATATTCGTCCAAAGTTTATCCCACAAGGAGCCAAAATCATGAGAGGTGCAGATCTCATCGCTAAAACGTTGTCCAATGCCGGCGTGAAAGTCATTTTCACACTATCGGGCAATCAGATTATGCCGATCTTTGACGCCTGTATTGATGTGGGAATTCGCCTGATCCATACCCGCCATGAAGGGGCCGCAGTCTATATGGCCGATGCCTATGCGCAGCTCACCGGTCAAGTCGGCGTGGCGATGATCACGGCAGCGCCAGGCTTCGCCAGTGGTTTGGGGCCTCTCTATACCTCTCATATGGCAGAGAGCCCGATCTTGCTTTTGAGCGGCGACTCGCCGCTTTCCCAAGATGGCCAAGGATCGTTCCAGGAATTGGATCAAATCGCCATCTCAACACCGCTGACCAAACTCTCATTGCGCCCAAAGGCAGCGGATGAGCTTGGATATGATGTCGCCAGAGCTCTCCGGACTGCTGCTTCGGGTCGCCCTGGACCGGTTCACATGGCGCTCCCGTTTGATCTTTTAAACAACGACATTGGTGATGTCCCTGTGCCGACGGTGATGGACTGTGCGGCAGAAATTTTAACGCCGACGGGCCATGCCATTAACACCATCGTTGACGCAGTCGCCACAGCGGCGCGTCCCGTGGTCATCGCAGGCCCTGCTCTGAATACAACCCGCACCGGGGATCTCATTTCATCTCTAGCTGATGCTCTGGACGCGCCAGTCATTCCTATGGAAAGCCCGCGCGGCCTCAACGATCCAAGTCTGGGTGCGTTCGCATCCGTGCTCGCCAAAGCCGACCTTATCGTGAGCCTCGGCAAGAATCTGGATTTCTCAACGGGCTTCGCAGCAGCGCCTGGATTTGCCAATAATGCCAAAATCATCACCATCGATCCTGATGCTGATATTCTCGACCGCGTACGCCGCGCTGCCAGCAGCCGGTTGTTGTTGGCAGCTCGTGCCGATGCGCAGACCACAGCCACCGCGCTGATTGCTGCCGCCAAGGGCGGAACCCGTTCAGCCTGGCGTCAGGAAATGGCCTATGCCATTCTATCTCGCAAAGGCATGGACCCCACGTCAACCTCGCTGCCTATGCGGCCCGAAGTCTTATGTGCTGCCGTGCAACGACACCTTGATGCTGGCAAAAATTGTATCCTTATTATCGACGGCGGTGAGTTTGGTCAATGGGCACAGGCCTGCCTTACAGCGAACTCGCGTATCATCAACGGTCCGTCCGGGTCCATTGGCGGCGCACTGTGCTATGCCCTTGCCGCAAAGATTGCACGTCCCGCGGCAAACGTTGTGGTTCTCATGGGCGACGGGACTGCAGGCTTCCACTTCTCAGAATTCGAAACTGCGCACCGTTATGGTGCCGACTTCATGGCCATCATCGGCAACGATGCGCGCTGGAATGCAGAATATCAGATTCAATTGCGCGACTACGGCGAAGCAAGGCTCAACGAGTGCGAGTTAAATCCAACACACTATGACCGTGCCGTTGTTGGCCTTGGTGGTCATGGCGAAACGATCACCGATCCCGCTGATCTGGATGCAGCCATTACACGTGCCGCTAAAAGCGGGCTGCCATCATGTCTTAATGTCATGATTGAAGGTCTATCCGCACCCGCAGCTCCAACGCACTAAGCGAAGGCCCCACTCCTATCCAAACGTGGGATCGATGTTTTCGTGAATCCAGCGGGCCATGCCGGTCATGCGTGCATCTTCGTTGTGCTGTCCCATGATCTGCATACCGACAGGCATCCCACGAACCGCCATCATCGGCACGGTCACGACGGGAGCGCCGAGTATCGAGCTTGGGTAGTTAAACACCGCATCGCCAGTAGGCTCGGGTGCTAAAGGCTGACCAGGAATATCGCCCGGCCAAAGCGGTGCAGGACCAGGACAAGCGAGTGTAATACAACCATCCGCCAGTTGTGCCAGGGCCTTATGGCAGATACGCGCGGTTTCACGCGCCAAGAGTAAGGCGCGGTAATCATCCGGCGTCATTTCTTCAGACTTGGCTAATCCTCCCTGGCCGCGGGCGCTGACGCCATCTGGACTGCGGTTCACGAGGTTGCGTAAGAACCAGCGGTTCTCCCACGCCGTAATCATGCGGCAGACTGCCGTGGCGTTGGCAATACTCGTCTCCAGGCTCTCAATCCAAGTATGATCTTTACGCCTCAGCACCGTGACACCCGCTTTTTGCAAACCATCTATCAGCTGTTCAAATGCCAAAATAGTATCGGAGTCGAGCTTTGGCCAACCTTCCATTTCCAAAACAATTAACCGTTCGGGGCGGACCGGGTGAGGGGTCGTCATTGGGCCCATCAAGCCTGCCTGTCCGGGATCGCCGCCAGCACGCGTGGCAATTTCGATGGCCACTTGCCACATATCTTCAATACAGGCGGCGTGCGGTCCGTGCGTACTCATAGATGTGGCTTGGCGTTCGCCGCGGTGAATGGCACCTTGGCTAGGTTTAAGTGCGAAATTACCGCAAAACGCTGCAGGTCTGATGATTGAGCCACCGACTTGCGTGCCAATCGCGGCGGGCATCATAGCCCCACCAACCGCTGCTGCTGAACCTGAAGATGATCCGCCAGCCGTGCGCGTTGCATCAAACGGGTTGGTTGTTGGACCTGGATGGTTACCACCCAGTTCCGCCGTGACTGTTTTTCCAAAAATCACCGCACCAGCTTGGCGCAGCGCCCATACAGCGGCGTTATCGTTCTTTGGGAAATTACCATCAAAAGCAACGCAACCCATCTGGGTTGGCATGTCCTTGGTCTCAAGCAGGTCCTTGATACCGACAGGCATGCCATCAATAGCTGAAAGCGGATTGCCGCTCTTCCAGCGTTTGGTGCTGGCCTCTGCTGCGGCGCGTGCGGTCTCTTCATTCAGCGACGCAAAAGCCTTCACAACGGGCTCGCGCGCTGCGACCACTTCCAGGCAACGCTCTAGATATGCGATGGGTGTGTCTGAACCATCCGCGAATGCATCCCGGGCATCATGAAAAGTGCAGCCCTTGTATGTGCGGGGGTCATAAACGGTGGGTTCGGTATCCATGTTTGAAGTTCCTATTCAGTGCTTAGAGTGCCCGCTATTAAAACATTATCGTGATCAGGAATTTTTTTGTAACGGAAGGCTCAACTCATGACTACTTAGTTTTAAGCTACCTTACGATGAAGGTTCAAGCGCACTATTTAAAATTTCCTTCCCATTAATGGCAATTGTTGCAGTTATTATCTATCGCTTAATAGGATTTTTTTTGGGGGGATAGTGAATACTTTCAGACATTGAAGCGTATGAGTCTGGCCTCGTCGTCACTTCGCGGCGCGGCCGGATGAGCACGCCCGCAAACTTGAAAGACTGAGCGAGGTCGCAAGCAGGCTCACGCGAATGGCGAACGCCAGCTGGCGTAAGAATTTTCTCAAACAATATATCAGCCTCATCACCAACACCTGTGCATTGCCACGAGGCGAGCACGCCCAATATTCGGTGTTCATCTGGGCTGATATTTTTACATTTTGTACAACGAATATCGATCGTATCAATCGCGCCAACGGCTATAACGCTCATCAGTCAGTCGAGGCCTGAGGCGCTCCCAGGGGCACTAGATTTATTAAAACCTTCAACCAACAGCTCATGTACATTCGTACCCTTTTTGATGCCATCAACCCAAAGCCTGAGACCCCATACAATAAGCTGTTCAGAAAAAGGTAAGTCATGAAGTTCTTCTGTACTGACCTGTTCTGGCGGCGCCATTATGTTCATGCCTTAATCTCCACCTTGAAGGCATGAAAACGGCATAGACGGTGATTGCACTCCATTGATCAAAGTCCCAACGCCATTGAAACGTAGCGCCATATAATATTTTGAGCTTTGCTTTCAGAATTTTCAACCTTGATCGGAACGTAGAATTTCATGGTTGCCTCATAAGTATTTAATGCGAACGATTCTCATTCGCATATATTACATGTTGCAAACTTTAATGCAAATAAAACCGTCTGCACAGCTATGGGGTATTTATGGTGATCATGGCTTGGTTATTCGTCACGGAGCAACAAGCATACTTATGATGAAAATGACGATATGTTTGAAAATAATTAAATGATTTCAATCATTTAATTATTTTAATTCCTTGCACCATGTATGATGCCAGCCCACTCTAGTGGATAATGGAATATTATTTCTGTTTTAATGGAAGTTAATTTAATTTTGTCATTTGTAAAATTTTCTAAATCTGAGAATAAGACAAAGACTTATAAACTTGTAACGTCAGCAACCAATCCACAAACAAGAATGTTTGGTCTGACGTCACGAAACTCCGCGCAATAAGAAGCACGGCCAAGCTCTAAAGCTTACATCGAAGGCGGCTTATCCCTCTTTCGATCCTATCCTAAATATATATATCGATGTGATTTTCTAGCCGACAAGCTGTTAGTACGAACACGCAATCTGTCATCCAATGTCCAGCGTGAGATAGCGGCATAAGGCATGGTCACGTGCGTTTATTCATAAAATTAAAAGGAATACTTATGCAATTACCAAAAAATTCAACTCCCTTTATCGCTGGTGCAGTTGTTGGCGTCGCAGCCATCGCCATTCTAAGCTTTGCAAATGGATGGGTCGTTACCTCTTCCAAAATGGGGATCGCAATGCATGAAGCAAACGTATCTGTGCAAGCAGAGATATGTGCAGCCAAGGCTGAACTCTTTCTGAAAGAAACCAATAACACTGATGAGCTTCAGGGTTATCAAACGGATGTGCGAGAGAGAAGAGAAGCATTAGCCCGCACCAGCACAACGATCTTGGCAGGCGATAATAGCGCCACACAATCGGTCGTCAGTGTATGCGCTGGCCTTCTTAATAAATCACGTACGTAATGTATAGGTGTCATGATGAAGAAGAAATCAGGTACCAGGATAGCAGAAGAGCAGTTTAAAGCTGTGCAGAAACGCGCTGTAAATGCATTAGCCGAAAAAGAGAAATCATTAACGGAACGCGCAGAGTTAAAAGCTAATCTACGCGCACGAAGAATTGCAAAAGAGGCGGCGGACAAAAAAGCCGCCGCCATAATTGCACAAGAGAAGCTCGCTAAAAAACGTAAGAAGACATAGCCGTTATTTATTCTCGGTAATGAGAAGAGCAATTGCCTTCAAAGTATACGCATTTGACTTTGCAGGGATCATCTCTCCGGTGGTCAGGTCATAACAAACCTGGCCATCTTCTGCTTTCAATGTGACCGCTGTTTCTGCTGGCAAGACGAGCGACGACGTTTCGCCCTTCTTGTTTGTCATCACAATCACATGCTCAGAAATACCATCATCATTAGAAGCTTGATCAATAGACCAATCTTCACCTGATAAATGGCTGATTAAATTACCAAGAATATGGCTACCAATTTTCGGATTGAACCGTCTGTCGACCAAGCCAGTACGGGCGAAGTATCCACGGTCCGTATCCGCAAAGGTATCTAGAATAATATCGACGTTATCAGTGCCGATGGCCGCTACAACAGCTTCTGCCGCGCGGGCAGAGTTTACGACATCATCGTTGAAGCCTTCAGCCGGGCTCGATGAGTTTGAGCGAATATACAGACACGCTGTTTTTCCCATCTTCTTACTGGCGATTGCTGCCTCAGAAGCTGCGGTGCGCGGCAGCACAGTGCGAGGAATAGCAAACATCGTTCCATCGATGGCATCACTGGTAGGATGACTTGCAAAGAATGTCGACAGCTCGTCGACTTCAGCCAAGGTGAAGCCGTGACTGATGAAGTGATTGTATTTTCCGCCTGTATGTTTCGCAGCATCCTTTCTGTTTACCCTCGATAGGTAAACGCGGAAATCAGCTTGTTCTTTCAGCTTGGCAATCTGGTTTACTGCGTCGTCCGCAGTATCCCAGCCAATCACGATTTCAACAATATCCACGAGATGGCTGTGTTCCAGCAAACATGCCGCCAAAGCCCCTTCTGGCACGCCATAGCAATAGACTTGAAACTGATGCCCGCCAATTGCAAGAATTTCCATCCGCCCTCTGATGCGGTCGTTTGTCAGATCCTGGATAGGGACACGTAAACGACGCAGGCCGATTTCCCACAAGGCGAGAACGGGATAGTCGTTACGCGCTAATTTACGCTCAAATTCCTCAAGCGCACCCGAAGCCGTTATCTCTAACTCTTCAGCCCAAGGCTGGCGCATATCAAGACCAACACATGTGACGCTTGTCTCTTTAGATTGCAGGCGTTCAATTTTCTTGCCGTTATCTGCGAGTGCCTTGCCTTCAGCGAGCGTCCGTCCATAAGTGCGAACATTTTCAATGACGTGTCCGTGCTCATACACACGGACAATAAAGTAGCCTAATTTTGCTTCATCATTACGGCCGTATTGATCGCCGGGCTCGATCCGAAAAAACTCGCTATAATCATGGCGCACAAATGCCGTCGACGGCAGAATATACATTTCTGTTTCGCCCACGAGATCATACCAGAAATTATGCACGTGACCGCAGAACATGCCTTCGGGCTTATACTTTTTGACGATGTCGATAAACCACGACCGGGCAGGCTCATCTATATTGTCGTATGAGCTGCTTTCATCCGCATTCGACACGAACGGCGGATAATGAAGGGCAAGGAATGTCCGCTTTCCTTTGTTCGCTTCAAGGTCTTGCTCCAGCCATTCACGCTGCTCAGCTTCGGCCGCCAATCCAGAATTCATCAGCGGTGTATTCAAGACGATGATGTGCAATCCGTTACTATCGAACGAGAAATAATGCGGCCCAAAGTGGCTCTCATATAGAGCTATATGCTCGTCATTGATGCGGCCAGCTGGCGCCCACGATACCGGCTTATCCCCAATATCATGGTTCCCAGGCACCACATGTAAGGGGGCTTCCAAATCAGCAACCAGCGTCTTGAAGTGATTGGCTGCGTCTTCGTAAGTCGGCAATTCCGGGACGGGGTTAATGATATCGCCTAAGTGCACGACGAACTCTGGCTTAATCCCGTTCAGCTCTGCAATCACGTGCCGCGTCCGGGCATTAGCCAAGGCGTTGCAAGGATAAGGTGATGAAGAGAAATCCTCGCTTTGGTTCATATGCGTGTCCGCAATCACTGCGAATGTGAAGAGATGATCTCCAGATATTTTAGTTTTTTTCAACGTTTCAAATCCATTTCAAGTTTCACAAAGTCACCCCGGTATTTGGCTTCCCCGACGTATAGGATGCGCTGGTCCGTGGTCGTGATCACACGACGCACATCTCCAATAGGCGCGTTGACAGCAACACCAAGAAGCGCCGACGTTTCGGCGTCTCCTGATGAGAACGAAAATGTTTGATGTAAATTATCAATATCAGTGTCTTCAAGGCCTGCGAGCATGGAAATCACCATGCTGGTATCGAAGTCTTTTGGTGCGCGGTAATACGTCTCGCGGTCCAGATAGATATCGATGACCGCATAGGCGACGCTTTTCCAATAATGCACGCGGCGCATATAACGATATGCCTCTGTCAATGTCCCCTCTTTAGGCGAGACAAGCGGATGTGCTGACGACTCCTCCACATTAATCAAAGTTGGTCGCTTGCCATCAAGATGCCCGATCAATGATGACCAATCCGAGCGAAGGACCAGCCAACGGCTTGTCTCAGGCGCGTCCGACACAAAGGTCCCCGACCCTTGTTTGCTGTTAAGCAGACCCTCTTTGCACAGTAAAGCCACGGCTTGGCGCACGGTGACAAGACCGACCCCCAAGGCTTTCGCCTGCTTTTCAAGGGCAGGCAATCTGTACCCTGGCGTCCAGCGGCCCGAGTTGATCTCACGGCGCATCGTGGTCGCTATTTTTAAATATAGCGCACCTGGTTGCTCTCGAATTTGCGAGCGAAGTGATGTGTAAGAAAGCATCATTAAAACAAATTACATTCTATAAATAGAATGAATCAATAGACTCAATCAGAATAAACCCCAAATAAGCCTCGCCGCCATTGATATGCCTGACACATACCTAAATTTTAAAACTCCTGAGTATTATTTTGCCATTTACCCTAGGTGCAATCTTTTCTGTTATTATTGCTGAGAGCACACATTCCCATTAAAGTCCCGCAGATGGGACATTTCTAAATCCGTTATCCACTTATTGTCATGCTTTTTCTCTTGGCTATGCCGGCATTTGCGCAGAGCCCGGCGGCACCGGATACATTGCCGACTGCCGAAGTCGAGAGCTTACTAAAGACGCTGAAAGATGATGATAGACGCAACGCGTTCGTTACGGATCTTGAGGCTCTGGTCGCAGCCCAGAAACTTCGCGATGCAGAAGTCGAAAAATCGTTAGGCGCGCTCGTTCTAGAAACAGTGTCTTGTAGATATGTCGTTACTCGCGGAACATTTTCATTAACCTCTTAATTTTCTGAGGAGAAGATGTTTATGAACACCGATCAGCGCGAGATTCAACGCAAACTATGCATTCTTAGATATGCTGAGGAG
>Ga0209309_10001112_pt1 | contig 28009 bp, 24 predicted proteins | sample COGITO_mtgs_1204_2_FD_184807 | JGI IMG/M metagenome (GOLD analysis project Ga0209309, IMG submission 184807) | Pelagic marine microbial communities from North Sea - COGITO_mtgs_120412 (SPAdes) (version 2) | ecosystem: Environmental > Aquatic > Marine > Epipelagic ... | reverse complement strand
TTGAACCCATTCTCAAAGAAAAGATATGGGGTGGATCTAAGTTGAAATCCTTATACAATAAAAAAGCTAATTCCATAACTACTGGCGAAAGCTGGGAAATTTCAGATTTGGAAAATGATACTTCTGTAGTGTCAAATGGACCACTCAAAGATAAAACCTTACAATGGCTGTTACAGGAGTATAAGGAAGAATTGGTAGGAAAAGAAGTCTTTAAAAATTTCGGAGTAAAATTTCCTTTACTGATTAAATTTATTGATGCTGCTGAAAACTTATCTATTCAACTTCACCCAGACGATAAAATTGCAAAAGAAAAACATAACTCTTTCGGGAAAACCGAAATGTGGTACATCATGCAAGCAGATGAGGGAGCTGAGTTAATTCTTGGATTTAAAGAACCAATTACAAAAGCAGCGTATTTAACTTTGGTAAATAATAATAAATTACCCGATACTTTAAATAGGGTGAGAGTGAATGTTGGAGATTCCTTTATTATTCCTCCAGGCCTAATACATGCTATAGGAGAAGGAGTTGTGTTAGCAGAAATTCAGCAAACATCAGATGTTACTTATAGAATTTACGATTGGGATAGGAAAACTAAGTCTGGAGAAAAAAGAGAGTTGCATAACGATCTTGCATTAGAAGCTGTAGATCTTTCGGGTAAAAACGGACATAGAATAGATTATAAAACCATTCCTAATTCAACTTCAGAAATAATAGCAAATAAATATTTTAAGACCAATATTATTGAAGTTAATGACAAGATTGAAGTAGATTATTCTGCAAAAGACTGTTTTGTGATCTTAATGGGAGTAGAAGGTCAATCTATTATTAGTTTAAACAATAGTAATTCTGAAGTATTAAAGCAAGGAGAAACCTTACTAGTACCAGCATCGTCCTCAAAAATTGAAATAAAAAGCACAGGAGCAAAAATTTTAGAGGTAAGTGTGTAATATTATTGGAAAATAGATTAAATTCGCAACTTAAAATTTAGAAAATATGGCAAGTAAGAGATTGTTAAAAAGGGATGTGAATTATGTGATGGGAGATATTATTGAAGCTGCATATATCCACCAATTAGCAGATCCAAAGCAAGACCCTAAAAAAACTGAGGCGATTGTTGATGAAGCTATCGTAGCTTTTGATGGATTGATCGCTAAAATCAATCAGAAGAATGTTGAAGATAAAAAGAAGCATTTTAAAGGTATAGAAAAGGAACTTGAGACTAAAGCGAATGCATTGGTAGAGAAGATCAATAAATTATAATATTTATTAGATGCCGATGTAGCTCAGCTGGCTAGAGCAGCTGATTTGTAATCAGCAGGTCGTGGGTTCGAGTCCCTCTATCGGCTCTAAATTAAAAACCTCTCCAATTTGGAGAGGTTTTTTTTATGCCTTCTATTTATTTGGATAGAATGGAAATGAAAAAGCTTCAGTTTTTAGCTGAAGCTTTTTAATATTATCGGGATTTAATTTTACTGGTTTTCTACCTTTTCTGCTAATTTCTCATTTTTTCTGCGCTCTTTCAAAAACGTTTTCAATTCTTTTCCATATCTAGATTTCTTGATCTCTGGAGTTAAAGAGGTGTAGATGGTGTCTAAATATTTAATATTTGCATCAAAAACTTCAGATAACGCTAAGTATGGCGCGATATCTAAATCTTTATTATTCATTGCAAAATTAACGGTATATAGATATTTACGCGTTAGAAGTTTATCGAATTGTTCATTAGTTGAAACAATTAATTCTTCATTATTATCTCGTTGTGCTTCAAAATTCTCCTGAATTAATTCCAGATTCTTGTCATTAAATCGCTGCATCATCTTTTTGTAATCCATCAGTTTCTCCTGATTTTTAGAACCTACTACTTTAGCATCAACTTCAAAATTCTTAAGTGTAGTGTTAATGGTTACTTCACCTTCTTCAGCAAAAAACTCGACACGGTCATTAAATTCTTTATCGTCTACCTTTTCAAGGTATAGATACATTATTTGAGGGCTTTTAATATAATCGCCTAATTCAAAATTTGCATCGCCATTTATCTGTACAGAATCTACATTTATTAAAAGTGTGTCTTCAATTTTTTGAAGATAGATTGTTCCTTTTTTTAGCCCTTTTACATGACCTGTAACAAAAAGGTTGTTTTCCTTTTTAGAACATGCAGATATGCTTAAAATTATTAGCAGTAATACGCTGAGTTTTTTCATAAATTTTAGTTGGAATTTTGGATCGCAAATATCTTATAATTTTTTATTTAAAACTAACTGGCTGCGGCCATTTGCATAAGAATTGTGCATAAAATTGCACCATAAGTTCCTACCACATATCCAAAAACTGCAAGTAAAACACCAACAGTTGCTAAAGAAGGATGGAAGGCTGCCGCAACAACGGGCGCACTTGCTGCCCCACCAACGTTTGCTTGGCTACCCACTGCAAGAAAAAAGTATGGTGCTTTAATTAATTTGGCAACCAATATTAAAAGTATAGCATGAATAGTCATCCATACCAATCCTATTGCGATAAGACCGGGATTTTCGAAAACCATGGTCAAGTCCATTTTCATCCCGATGGTTGCAACTAGCATATAAATGAATATACTTCCTATTTTACTTGCTCCTGCACCTTCATAAGATTTTAATTTTGTAAAAGAAAATAGAATTCCAAGTGCTGTGGCTATAGAGATCATCCAAAAGAAAGAGGAGGAAAATGAAGACAATGCACTTTTATTATCGGTAAATACTTCGAAGTTCGCTGAAAGGTATGCAGAGATACCGTCGGCACCCCAATGAGCGATTCCCACGGCTCCAAAAGCCATTGCGAGCAAGATCATGAAATCGGCAAGGGACGGATTTCTGGTTACACTTTCTGAATACGCTGCAACTTTATTTTTAAGATTCACAATTGCAGAATCATCGGCACCTAGCCATTTATCAATCTTTTCATTCCTGCCAATTCCAAAAAGGATTATAGCCATCCAAAGATTGGCAACTACAATATCTACTAGAACCATTCCTCCATAAAGATCTGGATTGTACTCGTATATTTCTAACATTGCAGCTTGATTGGCACCACCACCAATCCAACTTCCCGCTAACGTGGAAAGCCCTCTCCATACCGCATCTGGACCAATACCTCCAACAGTTTCAGGAGAAAATATTGATATTAGTAGTATTGCTATGGGACCTCCAATTATAATCCCGATAGTTCCTGTAAAGAACATGATTAATGCCTTTGGCCCTAAATTGAATATTGCTTTTAGATCTATGCTCAATGTCATTAATACTAAGGATGCGGGTAATAAATACCTGCTGGCAACATAATAAAGCTGTGATGTTTCATCGGAAATTATATTCAAGGAATTGAAGATCGCCGGAATTAAATAGCACATTAAAAGTGCAGGAACTACTGAATAGAATTTTTTCCAAAACCCATTTTCTTTAGAGGAGGTGAAAAATACAAATCCCAGAGAGATCATTAAAATTCCTAATACAATAGCATCATTGGTGAATACAGGAGGGTTTTCCATGAATTATTTTCTTTGCCCGGCAAAATACAATTTTTATTAATTTATTCCCCCACCAGTAAGATTTTATGAGACCTAAGCTTTCCTTCTGTAATTTTTTACCAATGACACCCTCGCAAGCCCATTCTAAATTCCTAATACAAACTTGAATATATATTATTGAAGTAGGTCTTTCAAGCTTAATGCAACGCCATCTTCAACACTTAACTTTGCAATATGTTTGGCAACCAATTTTGCTTCTTCTCTGGCATTTCCAACTGCTACGCCATAGCCTACATGCGTAAGCATTTCAACATCATTGTAATTATCACCAAAAGCGATAGTTTCTTCTAATTTTAAATTGAAATGATTTTCGATTAGAAATTTAAGCGCGGTTAGTTTTGAAATACTTTTTGGAGAGATTTCAAGATATGTGTTTTTGGATCTGTATAAATGCAACTCGTTAGGAAATTCTTCTGAAAGAAAATTTACAATTCTATCGATTTGATCTTCTTCTCCCATAGCCATAATTTTATGAGCACCTTTATCTTCTTTAGTCCATTTGGAGATTACTTGAGAGCAAATTTTAACTTCAGGAGCGATTTTCGTGTTGTTTTCTTCTCTTTTTGCCCAATAATCCATTGTGGGAACATACCACTCATCATTATGATATAAGCTTAAGTGACATTTTAAGTCTTGATTCCAATTGTTCAAACTTTCTATAATTTTAACCGGAATCTCTGTAGTGCTAACAACTTCATTGTTCACTATAATTAATCCCCCGTTGTAACTTATAATTGGCAATTCTTCTATTTCTAATTCTTTTTGAAGGTGCCTCATGGCTGCAGGCATTCTTGCAGAGATAAGTATAAAAGGAATTTTGTTCTTTAACTTTTTAATTTCTGAAATGGTAGCAGTAGATAATTGACGTTCTTTATTTAATAAAGTGCCATCTATATCTGAAAAAACAATTTTATATTTCATCTAATTTTCTTCTTTCTTTTTAGGGTGCCTTTTGGCTTCTTTCAGTGCTTTAGAAAGCATATATTCTATCTGTCCATTGGTACTTCTAAAATCGTCAGAAGCCCATTTTTCGATAGCTTTTAGCATGTCTTCATTCAGCCTTAAGGCAAATGCTTTCTTTTTACTCATTTTACTTTATTCTTCCTTCTTTATAAAATCTACTAAAACCGAAATAAGCTCTGGGTGTAAAGGTCTGTTTGGCTCATTGTAAGCTTTAGTGTTCTCTAAACTATCTCCTTCAATCTTCCTGAAAACATGATTCATTTTTTCTAAGATTACTAATTCTGCTTTTGGATTAGCCTCTTTTAATAACTCTGCTTCCGTAGTATCTACCTGAATATCGAAACTGCCATTTATTATTAAGATTGGAATTTCTAGTTTTGCAATCTCTTCAGTAGGTTCATATTTCATCCAAGACTTCAAAAAAGGTTGCACGCTTGGTCTAAATACAGATTGAAGCAATGGATTATAATTTGAGGTTTTTCCGTTTTCTTTTATCTCCTGAAAAGCATTTTGAGCATTCTCTGCCAAGCCTTCAGATTGTTTTGCAAGCTGATCTACAATAATCTTATCTATACTTCTACCGGCTCCTGCTAAAGAAATGAAAGCATCAGCATTATTCTGTGCAGCAAGCATTCCTATTAAAGAACCTTCACTATGGCCAGCGATAATAATTTTTTGGTATTTGTCTTGTGCTTTAAAATATTCTAGAATAGCATTGACATCTTTTACAAAATCTTCAAAACTCAGTTCTTCTTCACGAATTTTAAATTTATTCATCTTAAATATTCGCTTGTCGAACCTATAAGAAGCTATCCCATTTTTAGCTAGTTCTTTTGCGATAAGTTTGGAGCCGTCATTTTTCATCATAAATCCATTCCCATTTCTATCGGTAGGTCCAGAACCTTGAATTAAAATAACAAGATTTGGTTTTTCTGCAACTTGAGGGAGTACTAACGTACCATCAATAAACTGATTCACAGAAATTTCTTTTTCTACAATAGAATCATTTTGAGAAAACCCGAAATTGAATATTAATATTGCTAAAAGGATTATATACTTTTTCATGATCTCCATTAAGATTTTATTAGTTGAATTTTTCTGCATATCTTTTTAAAACTCGCTCTGCATCTTGAGGTTTTTGAGTTCCAATTAAAAATCGCTTTTTTTCCTTGGTTACAATTTGAATGCCATAATTCCCTGAAACGTTATACGCTTTGGCACTTCCTAAGCCTTTAATTCCCCAACCACCATATTCTGTTAATGGAGAATATTTTCTAACATATACTTTATCTATTTGGGGCCATGTATATTGTTTTGTGAAAAATGAAATTGGATAAAAACTTGCTTTTATTCCACTTGTATCAATTTTGGTTCGAAGTTGTAAAACAAAAATCCCACCTATTAAAATTGTTGCAAATATAGCCGTTAAAACTATTTTAAAATTATTCTCTAAATCTTGAAAAGCTTCAGTTTTATTATATAAGGTAACATATAATCCACCCATTGTTAATGCGACGATCACGAAAAGCCACCACTGTCTAAATCGTTGTTTTTCTTCAAAAACCCTCATTTTAATGATTTAAAGTTCCTGCATTTACAATAGGCGAAGCATCTTTATCTCCACAAAGAATAACCATTAAGTTACTTACCATAGCGGCTCTTCGCTCGTCGTCCAAATGCACAATATTTTTTTTGCTTAATTCATTTAAAGCCATTTCTACCATGCTAACAGCACCTTCTACAATTTTGTGCCTTGCAGCAACAATGGCAGTGGCTTGTTGGCGTTTTAGCATAGCACTTGCAATCTCGTGGGCATACGCTAAATAACCTATCCTAGCTTCTAAAACTTCAATCCCGGCAATATCCAAGCGTTCTTCAAGTTCTTTCTCTAAAGCTTCGCTAACTTCATTTACACTGGAGCGTAAAGTAATATCTTCTTCCAAACCTTCATCGGCAAAATTATCATAAGGGTACATACTAGCTAATTTTCTTACAGCAGCATCGGTTTGAACAACTACAAAATTCTCAAAATTATCTACATCAAAAGAAGCTTTAAAAGTGTCTTTTACTCTCCAGACTAAAATGGTACTTATCATAATAGGGTTTCCAAGTTTGTCATTTACCTTTAATCGTTCACTATCAAAATTTCGAGCTCTAAGAGAGATTTTTGTCTTTGTGAAGAAAGGATTTACCCAAAAAAGGCCGTTGCTCTTTACGGTGCCCTTGTATTTTCCAAAAAGCAATAGAACTCTCGATTCATTAGGATTTACTAAGATTAATCCTGGAACAAGAGAGAGGGTAAGTAAAATTAAAAGGATGAATAAGGGCATCTTCATCATAATAAGGCCTGCAACACCAATTATTAGTAATAGAACAATAATAGAGAGCATGACATAACCATTGGAAGGAGTGGTGGTTTTTTCGTTGGTATCCATAATATTAAAATTATAAGTGATATTAAAATGATATCATAAATATATTTATTTAAATTTAATATTCAAAATTTATTATTACTAATTGTATTCCCTCAAGATGTATATATTTGTAAAAAAAGGATTTATGAAGAATATAATATTAGCAGTTTGTTTTTTATTTAGCAGTTTGGTTGGATTTTCTACTGAAAATGATTGGGGCCAAACAGGACATAGAGCTACAGGGGAAATTGCACAAGCCAATTTAAGTAAGAAAGCTAAAAAAGAAATAGCAAAATTATTGAATGGAAGAAGTTTAGCATTTGTATCTACTTTTGGAGATGAAATAAAAAGCGATAAAAATTACAGAAAATACAGTCCGTGGCATTATGTAAACCTGCCATCTGGTGCAACTAATTATAAGGCGGAAGATGCCAATCCTGATGGGGATCTTTTAATGGCTCTAAGAAAATGTGTTGAGATCTTGAAGGATAAAAATTCTTCTAAAGATGAGAAAGAATTTTATTTGAAAATGCTGGTTCATTTTATGGGAGATCTTCACCAACCATTGCATACTGGGAGAGGGGAAGATAAAGGAGGTAACGATATTCAAGTGAGATGGTTTGGTGATGGTTCTAACCTTCACAGAGTCTGGGATAGCGAAATGATAGACTCTTACCAAATGAGTTATTCTGAAATGGCAAATAATACTTTTAATTTATCTAAAGAGAAAAAAGAAAAGATAGCTTCTGGAACTTTTGAAGATTGGATGTACGAATCTAAAATCTTAAGTGAAAAAGTTTACGCTTCAGCAGAAGTTGGTGAAAAACTAAGTTATAATTATATGTACGATTGGTTCCCTGTAGTTGGCGAACAATTGCAAAAAGGAGGAATTAGATTAGCTCAGGTTTTGAATGAAATATTTGGATAAAATTATCTTTTCGAAATCTTATGGTTAGAAATATTTCGTTGTCGGCTGCATTTAAAGCGGCCGATTTCATTTTTTCTCAATTTTTAGTGTTTTGTTTTTCTTTCTTGTACTCGGGCTCTCCATAACCTAGAATTTGAAGATTATAGTTGTAGTCTCATTATTTCAACAAATTCTACTTCACAAATTTTAAATTGAAACTCTATGGCTTCAAAAGAGGTTCTATATTCCCAAGCCACTTATATCATCCTATTTAGTTCTCTTTCAGTAAAATTTTGTATGTATTTTTTTAATCCTTATTAAGGGGTTTATTTTGCTAGGCTTCGTTGAAACTTTAAAATTATTTTTCGAGTCTATACAGAGTTGGCTTACCTCTAGGTTCTTGATTTAGTCTATAAAATTACAAGACCTTAAGCTGGAAATTTTATAAAATAGTTCTAAATGTGAGATTGATCCGGGGAGAAATTTCTTTTTTGGTCTTTGGCAATTGATGTTTCCAAAATTCTTGCGTAGTTCCCTTCATTATAAGTAAACTGCCATGTTCCAGCGGAAGCGAATATTTTAACTTTGAATTTGTTTTATGTTTAAGCTGAAAATTCCTTACAGCACCTAAACTTAAAGAAGCTATTATAGGCTCTTTTCCTAATTCCTTTTCATCATCGGCATGCCAACCCATACTATCTTTTCCATCTCTATATAAATTGGCTAGACAATGAGTAAAAGAATTTCCTGTATGTTTTAAAATTTCGGAGTTTATAAGATTGAGCTCTTCAGTAAAAGGTATAGGTTGAAGTTTTAAACCAGAGTATGTATACGGTTTAGAATTTATGGCATATAATGCAGTTAGTCTAGGTTGTGAGATGGTTTTTCCAAATATTTTTACTGAATATTGTTTCCATTTAAGATTCTTCAGAAATAAATTATAGTAAGAATTAGCTATGGTTGAATTTAAAAAACAAGAATAATAAACAAGATTGGCATCTGGTAGCGTAATCTTTTCGCTTTTAATTTTAGATTTCATTTTAAAGATAAAAATAAGCCCACCATATTAAAACAAATTGAAGAGGTAGTCTAATTATTAACGCCCAAGCAGGAAATCCTGCCCCTGCTTTTTTAGAGCTAAGCATATAAAAATGCACCAATAAAAACAACAATAACATTGTTATTATCCCATATATGGCAACAGTTCTGGTTTCTTCAAATAATAGACCTAATCCAAGTAATATTTCTGAAGCACCACTTAATACTACAAGTAATTTATGAGCAGGTAAATACCGGGGCATAATTCTTAGATATGCTTTTGGTTTAATAAAGTGAAAAATTCCTGCAATAATATACATTGCAGCCATTAGTAAAAAATGCCAAGGATAACTCATAAATCTAGATTAAATACTTGAAATGAAACTTGTTGAAATTAATTAAAATGATTCATAAAACTCAATGTTTTGATGGAATACATTTATTAAGCTTTAAAAATTTTGATTTTTTTTGCCTAATTAATTAGAATAGAGTAACTTCCCCGCCCTATTTCATTTAACTTAACCATTGTTTTATTTGAAAAAAAATTACTTTTTTCTATTATTTTTTGCCTTCATTGCGGGGAATTTGCTTTCTCAGGAGAAATCCTATGAAAATGAATACCTAGACTCCCTTCGTGCATTAACCTCAGATTATTTAAAAAAATACGAGTATAAGGAATCTATTGAGGTAGCCATGCAATTGCTCGAGGAGTCCAAAAAGCGTGAGAATGATTATTATAAGTATCATTCTAATAATATTCTAGGCATGAATTATGCCGATTTAAAAGATACTCTTCATTCCAGAATATATTATAAAGAGGCTTTAAACATCGCTCTTAAATTAGACAATGATACCCTGCTATTATCTTCCTACAATAATTTGGGCAATGTCTATTCCGAGGATAAGAACACTACACAGATTGGAATAGATTATTATAACAGGACCATTGATTTGGCCACAAAAATAAACTATGAAGATAGGCTTCTAGAACCCACGGCAAATATTGCTTGGACTTATATAGATAATGGGGCCTATGATAAAGCCCTTCCTTATTTAAATAAGACCTGGAAATTGATGGGAGATAGGGATGATAATACAATTCGTGCTCAGCTCCTCACTTTAATGGGCCGCTATTATATGGGAGTAAATGAACTGAAAGAAGCAAAATCCCATTTTGAAGAAGCAATTCAAATTGTAGAAAAAGATACTTTAATCCTTGAGGCTTCTGTAGTTTATAAGGAATATGCCTATCTGCTTTTTAAAGAAAAAAATTATAAGGAAGGTTTTCTTGCTTTAGAGAAATATGAAAAATTTAATTCTCAAATTTTTGAAAGGGCAAGACTATCAGATATTGCAGCGGCTAACGTAAAATTTGATGTAATCCAATATCAAAAAGATTTGGAAATTGCAAGAAAAGAACAATTATACAAAGATGGATTAATAGAGAAGTCTCAGGAGCGTATGTATGCAATGATCATCGCTTCTATTATTTTAATAGTGATCATAATGTTGGTTTATCGTATAAACCTTTCCAGAAGAACATTAATTCAAGAATTAAGTGTAAAGAACCAAGAACTAATTGAAGCGAAGGATGAGGCAGAGCGTCTTACCGTTCTCAAAACAAAATTCTTTTCTACTATAAGTCACGAATTACGAACTCCACTTTATGGGGTAATTGGACTTACTTCCATTTTAATGGATGATGAATCCCTTCATAAACATGAAGATGATCTAAAATCTTTAAAGTTTTCTGCAGATTATTTATTGGCTTTAATTAACGATGTGCTTCAAATGAATAAAATGGAATCTAATTTATTAGATTTAGAACCCATGCCTTTCAATTTGAATGAATTAATGAGAAGTATTGTAAAATCATTTGAATTTACAAGACTTCAAAATAAAAACACAATCCATTTAGAATTATGTAAGGAAGCAAATTCTAACTTGGTTGGAGATAAAGTAAGACTTTCACAAATTTTGATGAATCTCGTTGGGAATGCAATGAAGTTTACTGAGCGTGGAGATATTTGGATAAAAACTAAATTAATTGAAAGTTCAGAAAACACGTCCAAAATTTATTTTGAAATTAAGGATAGCGGTACAGGTATATCTAAGCATAACCAAGAATTAATCTTCGAAGAATTTTCTCAATTACAATCTTCTAATTATAATTATCAAGGAACCGGACTAGGTTTGCCAATTGTTAAAAAACTATTGGTTCTATTTAATTCGGAAATAAACCTTGTAAGCAAGGAGGGGGAAGGTTCTACCTTTAATTTTACAATTGAATTTGAACATGGAGAACTTTACAAAGAGGAACCTATTCAAAACATACAGAATCATGAGTTGACCCTCGAATCTATTATGTCTTCTGGAGAGAAACGTATTTTAGTAGTAGATGATAACAGAATTAACCAAGTAGTTACAAAGAGAATTTTAGAACAGTATCAGTTTGTGGTGGATATATGCGATAACGGTATAGATGCTATAGAACGAGTGAAGCACCATCCTTTTGAATTGGTTCTAATGGATGTAAATATGCCGGGAATTTCTGGTTTAGAGGCAACCAAAAAGATTAGAGAATTTAATAAAGATATTCCTATTATAGCTTTAACGGCTATGGAAATAGATGAAATTAGAGAGGAGATTTATGAATCTGGTTTAAACGATATTATAGTAAAACCATATGATACTGCTAGATTTTATCAGGTTATCTTCAAAAATCTCCCATCTACTGTTTTAAGCTAATCTTTTATTTCTCAACAAGCTTAGAGTCTTCTGGTTTTTCAAACAATTTATCTTCAGCATCAAAAAAGGTAATATTATTTAGGCTAGCTTCTCCTATTTTTTCTCCAAAACCATCTTTTAAATTCCAATTATGGAAAGACCATTTTGTAGCTATTGGGATACCATCAATCACTTTATAATCTGAATATACAATCGCATGTGGATTTTCTGCTGCTTTTTCTTGATCTCCACTTCCAAAGGTAACAATGTAGCCAGCTGCATGTAATAATCCAGTTTCTCTTTCTTGATAAACTACATACCAATCGTCTGGAGCATCACCAATATTTTCTCCAAAACTTAATTTTCCAACATCGTAGGTGTTATCATTCATTTCTACAGACTCCAAAGATTCCCAATTAGTTCCAGGATCGGTTAATTTAAATGGTAAGGCAAAGAAATATTGCCAAGTAAACATGTCGAATCTCGCACCTTTAGCTTCAGCATTTGCAGGACATAAATACACTTGTTCTCCATCGTAAATCAATTGCGTATTATTACTTTTATCTACTCTTACCTTTGAAGAATTTGTTAGTGTAGTGACTTTACCATTCAATCTTTCCTGTCCACCAAAAGACAAAGAAATATCGAAAGAAACTGCTTTTTTAGCGTTCCAATCTTCTTTATTATGAGCGCTTTCTATTCCTTGCGCGTATGCAATCGCAGGAGAAACTGCTCCATTGCCAATACCCCCGTCAGGTTCAGTCATTATAACCTCGTCAGGATCTGTTTCTTTCTTTTGATCTTCTTTACAGCTAATAAGCAAAAGAACAGAAAATAGTAAAATTAAATTTTTCATAGTATGTTTTTATTTAGGTCTATAAAATTACAAAAGCTTTCAGCAATGAGCACAAAAAAACCGTTTAGTCAGAAATTTCTGAACTAAACGGTTTATTATGAGTAAAATAAGAAGGGTTATTTTACCATTTCAAAACTTCTTTTTATAAAGGCAGTTAACTCTTCTCCTTTTAATAAATTTTGAGATAGTCTAGCCAAGTCCAAAGATTGCTTAATTAAGCGTTCTTGTTTCTTTTCGGTTTTGGTGTTTAGAATTTCCGTAATTAATTCGTGATTTGTATTTACCACCAAATTATACATTTCTGGCATATTACCCATTCCAAACATTCCACCACCTCCGGTTTGTTGCATTTCCTTCATTCTTCTCATAAATTCAGGTTGCGTAATAATTAGCGGGGAGGCATTACTATCCATAGACTCTAATTGAACAGTATATTTCCCAGCTGGAATTACCTTCTCAAAATCTGCCTTTAGTTTTTCTTTTTCTTCTTCAGAAAGTTTAGAGATCTTCTCTTCTTCTTTTTTGATTAAATTATCAATATTGTCTCCATCTACACGTACAAAAGAGATCTTTTCCTTACTTCCCTCAATTTTCTGAATTAAGTGCGAAACAATTGGAGAATCCATTAATAAAACTTCATATCCTTTTTCCTTTGCAGCTTCAATATAACTATGCTGCGCATCGGTATTTGAAGCATAAAGGATAATTAGATTTCCATCTTTATCTGTTTGAGAATCTTTAATCTTCTCCTGAAGCTCCTCAAAAGTGAAATAGCTATTATCTACCGTTGGATATAGTGCAAATTTATCTGCTTTTTCAAAGAATTTATCTTCAGAAAGCATTCCATATTCAATAACGATCTTAATATCGTTCCATTTCTTTTCAAAATCTTCTCTGTTATTGGTGAAAAGTGCTTTCAATTTATCGGCTACTTTTCTAGTAATATAACTAGAGATTTTCTTAACCGCTCCATCTGCCTGAAGGTATGATCTAGAAACATTCAATGGAATATCTGGAGAATCGATAACTCCGCGAAGCATCGTTAAAAATTCTGGTACAATTCCTTCAACATTATCTGTTACATACACCTGGTTTTGATACAATTGGATCTTATCCTTTTGCATATTCATATCCTGACCCATTTTAGGGAAATATAAAATCCCGGTAAGGTTAAATGGATAATCTACATTAAGGTGGATATGAAATAAAGGATCTTCGAACTGCATTGGGTATAGTTCCCTGTAGAATCCTTTATAATCTGCATCTTCCAGGTCTGCTGGTTGCTTTGTCCAAGCCGGAGTAGGATTATTAATAATGTTATCTACAGTTTCAGTCTCTGGTTTTGCATCTTTTGCTGCATCCTCAGGAAGCGGTAACTCTTCTTCTTTAGTACCAAACTTAATTGGTATTGGCATAAATTTATTATACTTAACAAGTAATTCACTTATTCTACCTTCTTCTAAAAATTGCTTGTCTTCTTCATTAATATGAAGAATAATTTCTGTTCCTCTCTCGGTTTTATCTGAAGCCTCTATTGTAAAATCTGTAGTTCCTTCACAAATCCAGTGAGCAGCAGGTTCGTCTTTGTAAGATTTAGTAATGATTTCTACTTTGTTTGCTACCATAAAGGCAGAATAAAAACCAAGACCAAAATGTCCTATAATTCCACTATCCTTAGCAGAATCTTTATATTTTTCTAAAAACTCTTCAGCTCCAGAAAAAGCTACTTCATTTATGTACTTTTCAACTTCATCCTTGGTCATCCCAATTCCTTGGTCAATCACATGGAGGGTTTTATTCTCTTTATCTATTTTAACCTCGATCTTAGGATCTCCATAAGCTACATCTATCTCGCCAATACTTGTAAGATGTTTTAATTTTAAAGTAGCATCTGTTCCGTTAGAAATTAGCTCTCTTAAAAAGATCTCATGATCGCTGTATAAAAACTTCTTTATTAAGGGGAAGATGTTTTCTACCGATACATTAATTTTTCCTGTTGCCATATATCAAAAATTTTATTGAATTATTTGTTTCTCTTCTTAAGTCAAAAAAAATACCAAGACTTATCCGCTGACAAACTGACACTTGTAATGGAAAATAGCTATTTGCGTCTAAACAATATTGGCATTATAGTGACAATTAAATATTTAACAAACATTTCTGTTTAATATTTACTAAAAAAGATTAAACAGTTTGTATATTTGTAATAGAAAGAATGAATTATGGCAACGACAAAAAAATCAGCAGAGAAAAAATTTAATAAAGAGATCTTAATTGGTCTTTATATGAATTATGTTTTAGAGCATGAAAAAATGCCTAAGAGCGTTTACAAATTTGCGAAGGAAAACAAAATCACTGAAGATCAGTTCTATGATTACTTTGGAAGTTTTGATGGATTAAAGAAAGGAATTTGGAGTCAGTTTTATTTGAATACAATGGATATGCTTCATAAAAGTTTGGAGTTTGAGACTTTTACCCCAAGAGAAAAATTACTCACTTTTTATTATACTTTTTTCGAATTATTATCTGCAAACAGAAGCTATGTTCTAATGGCTTTAAATGAAAGTCCCGATAAGCTAAAAAATTTAGAACAATTAAAATCTTTAAGAAGAGAAATTAAATCTTTTGCAAAGGAACTTATTCAAGAAGGAAATGAGAGTAAAAACGTTCAATTCTTAAAACAATCTGAAACCGTTTTTTCTGAAGCATCTTGGGTTCAATTCTTATTTATTTTAAAGTTTTGGATGGATGATAATTCAGCAAAATTTGAAAGTACCGATGTTGCAATAGAGAAATCTGTGAATACCGTATTTGACCTTTTCGATAATACTCCTTTAGAAAGAATTTTAGATCTCGGAAAATTCCTGTGGAAAGAAAAAATGAATTAAAGAGTTTTTAAGGATCACCCAGGCGTGGTACCCTATAATTTTAGTTCCCTACAGGTAATTTTTACGCCTGTGTGATTTTAAAAACAAACTTAAATATGAAAACAATAGATAGTATACCTACCGGTAAATTAGGAAGAACTAGTAAAATGGTTCAAACTGGAGTTAAAGTAGGCGGAAACTACTTAAAATATTACAGTAAAAAGGCTTTTGATAAAAACTTGTCTCGAGAGGAATTAGATGAAAATAATGCTTCAGATATCTACGATGGTTTAAAAAGTTTAAAAGGCAGTGCTCTTAAAGTTGCTCAAATGTTATCTATGGAAAAGAGCTTAATGCCAAGTGCTTATGTAGAAAAGTTTTCGCTAGCACAATTTAGTGTTCCTCCATTATCTGCCCCATTAGTTAGGAAAACTTTTAAAAAATATAATGGAAGCTACCCCGAACAGCTTTATGATACGTTTGCAACGCAGTCGGTAAATGCAGCCAGTATTGGACAAGTCCATATGGCTACAAAGAATGGGAAAAAACTTGCTGTGAAAATCCAATATCCGGGCGTTGCAGATAGTATCAGTTCAGATCTTGCAATGGTAAAACCCATTGCTTCTAGAATGTTTAACCTTCAGGGGAAAGATTCAGAAAAATATTTTAAAGAAGTTGAAGGCAAATTATTAGAAGAGACAGATTATATTCTAGAAGTTCAGCAGAGTAAAGAGATTTCCGAAGCTTGTGGCAATATTCCAAACCTTAAATTCCCTAAGTATTATGAGGAATTATCTAGTAAGCGTATTATTACTATGGATTGGATGGACGGAATCCATTTAAGTGAGTTTTCAAATTTAAATTCAGATCAAAAGTTGTCCAATAAAATAGGTCAGGCTCTATGGGATTTTTATATGTTCCAAATGCATAAACTAAAAGCGGTGCATGCAGATCCACATCCTGGGAATTTTTTAATAGATAAAGAATACAATCTTATTGCCATAGATTTTGGCTGCATTAAAAGAATACCTCTAGATTTTTATATTCCATATTTTGAATTAGCGAATAGAGAGAATATCAATAATCCTGATTTTTTTAATAAGAAGCTGTTTGAACTTGAAATTTTACGTGATTCAGACTCAGAAAAAGAAAAAGCTTTTTTTTCTGAAATGTTTTACGAAATGTTCAATATGTTCTCAACTCCTTTTCAGGAAGATACCTTCGATTTTACAGATGAAACTTTCTGGAATAATCTTACAGAATTAAGTGAGCGTTATAGCAAGGATCCAGAATTACGGAAAATGAATGGAACCAGAGGAAGTCAACATTTTTTATATATGAGCAGAACTTTCTTCGGACTTTATAACCTGCTTCACGATCTAGAAGCAAAAATAGAAGTCAACAATTATAAAATTATGAGTTAAAGATTAATATTGGTTAGGTTGAATTGAAAAGCATCACTATTGCGAGTGATGCTTTTCTTTTTATGATTAATTTAAAATTTAGTCAACCATTGTTTTCTCTTTCTGGCTAATTTCAGTTTTCACTCTATTCTTCACATATTTCTCCAACCATTGGTCTTGCTCCCATAAAACATGTAATACAGATTCCTTTGCGCTATACCCATGACTTTCTTTAGGTAATATTACTAAACGGGCTGTTGCTCCTAATCCTTTTAAGGCATTAAAGTAGCGCTCACTTTGCATAGGATACGTACCTGAATTGTTATCTGCTTCTCCATGAATTAATAATAATGGAGTTTTCATTTTATCGGCATGCATAAAAGGAGACATGGTGTTGTAAACATCTGGAGCTTCCCAATAACTACGTTCTTCACTCTGGAAACCAAATGGAGTTAAAGTTCTATTGTATGCACCACTTCTTGCAATTCCGGCAGCAAAAAGATTAGAGTGAGACAATAAATTAGCTGTCATAAATGCACCATAACTATGGCCACCTACAGCTACACGATTCCTGTCTATATATCCCATATTGTCCACAGCATCTATTGCTGCCTTTCCATTTGCAACCAATTGAGTTCTAAAGCTATCGTTTGGTTCTTCATCACCTTCTCCAATAATAGGGAAAGCAGCATCATCTAAAACTACATAGCCTTTATTTACCCAATAAATTGGAGATCCATAATAAGGATACGTAAAATCGTTCGCATTCGAAGTGTTTTGAGAAGCCGAATTTTTATCCTTGAATTCTCTTGGGTAAGCCCAAAGGATCATGGGTAATTTCTCTTTAGAATCTTTATCGTAATTCGCAGGAAGGTATAAAGTTCCGTTTAATTCTAATCCATCATCTCTTTTATAAGTGATCACTTCTTTATGTACATCTTGCAATGCTTTAAAAGGATTTTCGAAACTTGTTATTTGTGTGAGCGCATCTTTTTTATTGATGTCTCTTAAATAATAATTAGGATATTCTGTAGAAGATTCTATTCTTACTAAAAGTTTTCCTTTGGTGATATCTATCGCTTCAACCAAAGTTTCTTTTTTCTTGTTATAATTAGATCTATATAAATTGGTGGTTTTTCCGCTCTCTAGATCTATTTTATCCACAAAAGGAAATTGTCCTTTATCTGTAAATCCGCGTCCAAGTAAATATGCATGTCCATCTTTAAGATCTAAAACGCTAGTTCCATATTTATTTTTCTTGGTTACAAAATTTCCCGGATCACTGTATTGATCTTGATAATTTCTATCGAATAATACTTTTGGAGCTTTCTGGTTGTTAGAAGGATCAAATACGTATGTTCTAGTGTTTCTATTATTCCACCAATAATCATAAGCGATAGCAGTATTGTTGTTACCCCAAGAAATGCCGGAAAATCTGTCTTTTGTTTTTAAAATTGAAGTTCCCTCACCAGTAAATGGAGCATCTAATAAAAACACTTCGTCTCTAAACTCTACTTTTACTTCAGGGTCTCCACCATCCAATACTTTAGCATACACTAAAGTTGCAGGCGCATCACTTCTCCAGTTTAGATCTCTTCTGCCTTCTCTCTCAGCCATAAATCCAATTGGCAATACTTCAGAAAGGGGCACATCATTTACTTTGCTAATTTCTTTTCCATTTTTGTCATAGATCACAGTTTCAAAAGGGAATCTGTAATAAGGCACTAAATAGGAAAAAGGTTTTTTAATTGCTGAAACCATCACATAATTTCCATCTGGAGAAAAAGAGATCTCATTATACATTTTAGATTCCATCCAAGGAGTTGCACTCCCGTTAAGATTTACTTTTACAAGAGCCGCACGAGCTAATTGCTCAAAATTAAATATGTCATTTGGAGTTTGAAGCAAATCTTGATACGTTCTGTTTTGTGCTTTTTGCCCATCACTAGTAGATATAGTTGGTCCTGAAGGCACAGCAGTAGACGTGTTTATTAACTCTTTTCTATCATCTGGAAGCATTTTAACCAGTACTGCAGATCCATCCTTAAACCAATTAATTACATCTCTCATGTTTGCATTAAGTGTAGCATCGGTTAATTTTTTTGCGGTAGCAGAAGCTACATCCAATATCCATAATTCTACGCCAGTATCTGTAGTATGCGTCATGGCGATTTTAGACTCGTCTGGAGACCAAGAGAAATTTGCCAAATGCGGATTTTCCGGTAATCCAGAAATAGATTTTGGAGTATCAGATACTAAAGATTTTACTTCAACATTATTGTAATAGGTAGTTCTACTATTAATATTGGTAATAGGATTAATTCGTAATCCACCTAACCTTAATTCCTGTTCGCTTAATTCAGCAATAGATTTATATTGATCCCGATACAAAAAAACCATCATTTCGCCTTTGCTGTCTACTAAAGTGATTGGAGCCAATGGCACATCCACGAGATCCATAATTTCTTTTGAAGGTTTTTGATAGGTTAAATTTTCTTGGGCTTGAAGATTGACAACCATAGAAATTGCCAAAAAGTAAAATAGCATTTTTTTCATAAGAATATATTTGATTTAATATTAGAGCCTCAACTTGATAATTCAGATTAAAAAAATTAATCTTTCTTATATTGCGAAGCAAAAAATTATTAATTGCTTAAATTTAAGAAGAATAAATATTAATTCCCTAATAATACATCTATGTATCAATCTAAAATAGCCGGTTTAGGAAGTTACGTTCCTGAAAATGTGGTAACAAATGACGATCTCTCGAAATTAATGGATACTAACGATGCTTGGATCCAGGAGAGAACAGGAATAAAGGAGCGTAGACATATTAAGAAAGGTGACGGGAATTCCACTGCAATAATGGGCGTGAAAGCAGCTAAAATTGCTTTGAATCGTGCTAAAATTTCTAAAGACGATATAGAACTTATTGTTTTTGCCACCTTAAGTCCGGATTATTATTTCCCTGGATGTGGAGTGCAAGTACAGGAAATGTTAGATATAAATACATGTCCTGCAATTGATGTTCGCAACCAGTGTAGCGGATTTATCTATGCACTTTCTGTAGCAGATCAATTTATAAAGACCGGGATGTACAAAAATGTGCTGGTTATTGGAAGTGAAAACCATAGTGGTGGATTAGATTTTACAACCCGCGGAAGATCTGTTTCTGTGATTTTTGGAGATGGGGCAGGAGCTGCTGTTTTAACTAGAAGTAATCATATTGGTCAAGGAATTCTTTCTACACATTTACATTCTGAAGGAAAGCACGCCATGGAACTTTCTCTTAAGGGCCCAAGTACAAATCATTGGGTGCCAGAGATAATTGCTGAAAACCCTCAAGGGGAAGATATTCCTTACTACCCATATATGAATGGACAGTTTGTGTTTAAAAATGCGATCACTCGTTTTTCTGAAGTGATTCACGAAGGATTAACAGCAAATGGTTTAGAGGTTAAAAATATAAATATGTTAATTCCTCATCAAGCTAATTTAAGGATCTCACAATTCATTCAGAAGAAACTGAAATTAAGCGACGATCAAGTTTTTAATAACATTATGAAGTACGGAAATACAACCGCTGCGTCTATTCCAATTGCATTAACAGAAGCTTGGGAACAAGGAAAGATAAAAGAAGGAGATCTGGTTGTTTTAGCTGCTTTTGGTAGTGGATTTACCTGGGGAAGTGCAATTATAGAATGGTAGAATAAACTTTTGTATAAAAACAAAAACCCGCGTAGGTGCTACTGCGCGGGTTTTTTGGCTAAAAAAAATTAAACGATTATTTAAAATAATCCACCACCATCTTTCTCGTTATCATCTCGATTTTTGCGTCTCAATGCTTTATTTTTCCCGCCTCCAAATCTATAAGAGAAACCTACAAATACGGTCTGACTGTCCGGGTTGAATTTCCCTTCCTGTCTTGAAGGACGATCTGCTGTAAAAGAGAATTGTTGCGTGTTAAGTATATCCGTAAAATTTAAACTTAAGGTTGCTTTGTCTTTTAAGAAATTATAGCGTGCGCCGGTATTTACAAAATAGAAGGCATCAGATCTAAATTGAAGATTTTTTTCTGGAGCACGGTAATACCCAAACAATTGAAAGGTTAGGTCTTTGGTTGCCTTAAAGCTGTTGTTAATTCTGAAGTTAAAACTGGTATTTTCAACCTCTACTTGTTCATCTCCTAAAACGCCTCGACTATTACTATTATATACCTCGAAACTAGAATTGATGCTCCACCACTTAGCGGGTTTATAACTTCCAGATAATTCAATTCCAAAAGCGTTATTATCGTCCCCATTTATGTGTGTTAAAAGTAATTTTGAAGGATCTTCCGGATCTTCTAAAAAAGTCTGTTGGATCTCATTTTGAATAAATCTATAGAACGTTCCTGCAGTTAAACTCCCTTTTTCGAAATTTTGAGTGTAGTTCAATTCAACAGAATTTGTGAATTGAGGATCTAATTGAGGATTTCCAACACCAGTTATTCTTGGAGAACTAAATTCTCTTACAGGATTCACCTGGCTTAAACTAGGTCTATCCACACGTCTTCCATAATTAATTTGAAGTGTTTTCATTTCAGAAAGCGTATAGCTCAAGAAAGCTGTAGGGTACAAAGTGATATAGTCATCTTCAAAAACCTTTGTCCCATTCAATACTGCTTCAACATCATATTGCTCTAATCTGGCTCCTAATTGATAAGACCACTTTTCAAAACTTTGCCCATAGGTGCTGTATAGGGAATAGATTGAATTGTCGTAGGTATATTCAGAGTCATTTAAATTAGAATTTGTGGTTCTGTAGGTGTTATTGCTTTCACGTAAGCGAACCTCGGCTCCTAATTCTAATTTGGTTTTTTCATTTAACGGGTTTATGTAATCTAAGTTTGCAGTCGTATTGGAATTTTTATCTGTAACATCATCACGATAAGAAACAAAATTGGTTCCACCCCCAACAAAATCGAAAACAGCGATTTCGGTATTATCACTTTCATTATAATTTAACTCCAGCTCTATGTTATGTCCTTCTTTTTCGAAGTCCCTTTTATAATCAAAATTATAGGTGCTAGAGACTCCATCATTTTCTAGATCAAATTTTTGTGAGATATTGGAATCTGGGTCATCAAAATAAGTCAGTGAGATTTCTGCGTTAGGATTACCAGTAGAATTGTTTTGATTTGTATAGAAGGAAAAGGTGTTTTTATCGTTTAAATAAAAATCAACTCCCACTTTATATAGGTAAGAATTATTGTCGTTTACAAAATCAATATTCTCTTCTAGATTAATATCTGGGCTAAAAATCCTTCCAATCATTCTACGTTTCCCCGTGTTCCCTCCTATGTTGGTAAAAAAGTTGAATTTTCCAGTGCGGTAGTTCATATCTACTGAACCATTAAGTCTGGTATCTTTAGCAAAAGTGATTCCTGTATTTAAGTTTCCGTTAAAACCTAAATTAGAATTTTTGTGTAAAATTATATTGATGATTCCACTCATTCCTTCAGGGTTGTATTTAGCTGAAGGATTCGTGATGAGTTCTACACTTTTAATAGAGGTACTTGGAATTTGCTTTAATAATTGAGCAGCAGGAATACTGGTAGGTTTCCCGTCTACTAAAATTCGAACATTATCATTCCCTCGCATGGCGATATTTCCATCCTGATCTACGGTTAGAGTGGGAAGATTCCCCATTATATCTGAAGCAGAAGCCCCACTGGTTGTAAGATCTTTCCCGATATTTATAACTTTTCTGTCAATTTTTTGTTCTATTGTCGAACGCTCGGCTACAATAGTTACGTCGTCCAGACTGGCGATATCTGATTCCAAAGGAATAGATCCAATGTTCACTAATTTATTACCAGAACTTATTTCTATTGCTCTTGAATACGTTTTATATCCAATAAATTGAACTTGAAGAGTATAAGTTCCTGCGGGAATATCTTTAATTACAAAGCTACCATCGTCTAAAGAACTATTTCCTGAAACCAGTTTTCCTTCAGAATTATTTATAAAAACTGTTGCGTAAGGAATGGGATCACCTAGATCTTTATCTATTACTACTCCGGAGATCTGACCTAAAGTCATCTCTTTTGTTGCTTGATAAGCATTGGCTTGTAAGAAGCTGAATAAGCTTAAAATTAATATTAATTGTTTCATTTTTTTGATTGATGTTGATGATTACTTTTTGATTGATATTGATGAATTAGTGTAATTAATACATAGTAGCTTGCTATGCATAATAAATTGAACTAAAAAAAGCCTTCCGGCGATTCTCTATATATAATAGACGACTCAATTATAAATATGTTACAAGAATTATAAAAAAATAAACCCATCTTCCCCTGCGAAGATGGGTTTATACCGTAAACTTTAAAAAAAAGCACTACCATCAAAGTGCAAGGTTTACAGATGTCCTTATATATAAAAGACGCTTAAAATTTTAATTTGTTACACTTGAACCTAAATATTAACTTTGAAGTATATGAAAAAGAAAACCCTCGTACTTGGAGCGTCCCTTAATCCGGCTCGTTATTCTAATTTAGCAATAGACAGATTAGTAAGAAAAAATCAACCTACAGTTGCCATAGGCCTAAGAGAAGGAGTAGTAAATGATATTGTTGTAAATACTGAAATGATAGATTTTGAAGATGTAGATACTATTACCCTTTATCTAAATGCAAAAAGACAGGAACAGTACTATGATTATATACTAAGTCTTGAACCAAAACGAGTAATCTTTAATCCTGGAACAGAAAATCCTGAACTCTACAGATTACTGAAAGAGCAGGGAATTAAATTTGAAAATGCTTGTACATTAGTAATGCTTTCTACGAATCAATACTAATCCTAGAAAGGTTAGTGCGCCATTTAAAATAAGCACGAAGAAACCAAATTCAAATCCAAACCAAGCTTCACTATTCATACTTATTAAATAGCATATTATTGGAGATAGGATAGCGATTATTGGCACCAATTTATCTTTAACCATCCATTTAGTAAAGAGCCCAAAACTATAAAGTCCAAGCAAGGGTCCATAAGTATAACCTGCAAAAACAAAGAGTTTTGCAATCACACTTTCATCTTTAATAATATACTTAAAGCTGATGATCACTAAAATTAAAAGTATTGAAACAGCAACATGAATTCGTTTTCTTACTATTTCTTGTTTAGCAGCTGCGTACTTTTTTTCTATATCTAAAATATCTATACTAAAAGACGTAGTAAGTGCTGTTAAAGCACTATCTGCACTACTGTAAGCAGCAGCGATCAATCCTAGAATAAAAAATATAGCAATCCCTATCCCCATTTCACTTTGGGTAGCAATTACTGGAAAAAGATCGTCTTTAAAAGCATCAATACCATTAGTTCTGGCAAATTCTGTTAGAAGAACTCCTAAAGCCAGAAATAACAAATTAACAAACGTGAGCACTATGGTAAACCAAAACATGTTTTTTTGAGCATCCTTCAAATTTCTACAGGTCAGGTTCTTTTGCATCATATCTTGGTCTAAGCCTGTCATTACAATGGCGATAAATGCTCCTGAGATAAATTGTTTCCAGAAGTAATCTGCACTTTTAAAATCATCAAAAAAGAACATTTTAGAGAAATCACTATCTGCTATATGGCCAATTAGATTACCGCCTTGAATTCCCAAACTATCAGAAACATAATAAATACTAACTCCCACAGCAATTAACATACAGAGGGTTTGTAAAGTATCCGTATAAACAATGGTTTTTATCCCAGATTTAAAAGTATACAACCAAATAAGGGCGATGGTCATAACTACTGTAGCCCAAAAAGGGATTCCCAAGGCGTCAAAAAGTATTATTTGTAAAACATTAGCGACTAAAAACAGCCTAAAACTTGCTCCTACTACTCGAGATAATAAAAAGAAAGAAGCTCCTGTCTTATAAGAATAAGTTCCAAACCTACTTTCTAAATACGAATAAATAGAGGTTAGATTCATCCTATAATACAATGGAAGCAGGACTAAACCTATAACAGCATAACCCACTACATATCCCAGAACTACTTGCATATAGCTAAATTGGCTAGCTTCTACCCAGCCAGGAACAGAAATAAAAGTAACTCCACTTAGAGAGGCACCTATCATTCCAAAGGCTACAACATACCATGGAGACTGCCTATTGGCTTTAAAAAAAGCATCATTGTTAGCATTTTTCCCTGTAAAATAAGAGATGATTAATAGAGCTCCAAAGTAGGAAGCTATAAGAAGTAGAATGTAAGCTGGTTGCATAGATTTTTAATTTCGAAGCCAAAATACAAATAAAGCATAAAGTTTTATTAAGGTTCGCCAAGTATAATTTAGTAACATCTACTAAAAAAATGTAATTTTGAAGCATGGATTTTTCTTCTAAATTATTAGAACAGGCAGTGACAGAAATGTCACAACTACCTAGTATTGGTAAGCGCACGGCTTTAAGATTAGTACTTCATTTATTAAAACAACCTGCTGCCCAAACTCAGCAATTGGCAGAGGCTTTAATGGAGCTAAAAGCCAATATAAAATTATGTAAGAATTGCCATAATATTAGCGATACAGAAATTTGCGAGATCTGTGCAAATCCTAACAGAACTCGAGAATTAGTGTGCGTGGTGGAAGATATTCGAGATGTAATGGCCATAGAAAATACTGGACAGTATCGAGGATTATACCATGTATTGGGAGGGAAAATTAGTCCGATGGATGGAATCGGACCTTCGCAACTAACAATTAAATCTTTGATAGATAAAGTGAAAGAAGGCGAAGTGAAGGAAATAATTTTTGCATTGAGTAGCACTTTGGAAGGGGATACTACCAATTTTTATATTTTTAAGCAGCTAGAAGGAATTGAAATAAAAACTTCTACCATAGCAAGAGGAATTTCTGTTGGAGATGAGTTGGAATATGCAGATGAGGTTACTCTTGGAAGAAGTATTACAAATAGAATCCCTTTTGAGAGTTCATTAAGAAGCTGAGATATTTCAGTTTTTACTTTTAATTTTCTTTAAATAGGCTGAAACCTTTTAATTTAAAGCTTCATAATTGTAATTTTACCACAATTAGAATGTGATTTTATGGTGTTTAATTTGACCTGAAAAATAATTTTATTACATATTTAATACTTATGCAGTGTTAAATTGAGTAATTTCGCAATCAGAATATAAAAAAACCTCGTTGAGATATTAATATGGCAAAGTTTGAACTTAAGTTACCCAAAATGGGTGAAAGCGTCGCAGAAGCAACAATTACTAGCTGGTTAAAAGAAGTTGGAGATACTATTGAAGCTGATGAGGCAGTATTGGAAATAGCTACAGATAAAGTAGATAGTGAGGTTCCTAGTGAAGTAGATGGTGTGCTTATTGAAAAACTTTTTGAGCCAGACGATGTTGTGCAAGTAGGACAAACCATAGCAATTATAGAAATTGCTGGAGGAGACGATACAAAGTCGGAATCTACAGAAACTAAAAAACCTGAAGGAGCAATGGTTGAGGAAGCCGAGAAAATGGTGACTTCAGCAAAGCAAACTTCAGAAACAACAACTACAGATTTTTCTGATTCTACAAAATTCTATTCTCCATTAGTGAAAAATATCGCTAAAAAAGAAGGTGTAAGCCTTCAGGAGTTAGAAACTTTAGAAGGAACAGGAAAAGATGGAAGAGTTACTAAAAATGATATTTTAGGATATTTAGAGGAAAGATCAACGCAACCAAAATCTACAGCAGGTATTTCTTCTCCATCTCAAGCAGCTCCAACTACTAAAAAACCATCTGCTCCAGTTAGTGTAAATGGAGGAGATGAGATTATTGAAATGAGCAGAATGGGAAAAATGATCGCTCACCATATGGTAGAAAGCGTTCAAACTTCTGCACATGTTCAGTCATTTATTGAGGTAGATGTTACCAATATCTGGAATTGGAGAAGCAAGCATAAAGTTTCTTTTGAAAAGAGAGAAGGGGAGAAATTAACTTTTACACCAATCTTTATGGAAGCGGTTGCCAAGGCAATCAAAGATTTCCCAATGATTAATATTGCTTTAGACGGAGATAAAATTATTAAGAGAAAAAATATAAATCTTGGAATGGCTGCGGCTCTTGGAAACGGCGATTTAATTGTGCCGGTTATCAAAAATGCCGATAGGTTAAACCTTGTTGGAATGGCAAAAGCAGTGAACGATCTTGCAAATAGAGCTCGTGAAAATAAGTTGAAGCCAGACGATATTCAAGGAGGTACCTATACCGTAACAAATGTGGGTACTTTTGGAAGCATTATGGGAACTCCAATTATCAATCAACCACAAGTTGCAATTTTAGCGCTTGGAGCAATTAGAAAGGTTCCTGCAGTTATAGAAACTCCGGAAGGAGATTTTATAGGGATTAGATATAAAATGTTCTTATCGCATAGTTACGACCATCGTGTTGTTAACGGTGCTTTAGGGGGTCAGTTTGTTCAAAGGGTAGCACAGTATTTAGAATCTTTCGATAAGAATAGAGAAGTATAATCCTTCATGAAGGTTTTAATCATTCGTCCTGATAGCTATCGGGATGTCTCGAATTTTTAAAAGTATTTTTAATTCATTTCTCTTTGGCTTGCTCCAAGGCTCTTGATACATATAAACTTAAAAAGCCACAAATGCTTCATTTATAATGTAGTATTGGTGGCTTTAATTTTTAAGGAAAATTCTTTATACAGAAGAGCCTTTTTTTGAATTTTCAGAACAGTCAAATTATAGTATCTTTACAAAAACCACCTATTTTTATGGAGTTAAAACTCACAAAACCAATTTGCTTTTTCGATCTGGAAACTACTGGAACTAATGTTGCGAAAGACCGAATTGTGGAAATTTCTATTTTAAAAGTTTTTCCAAATGGCAATAAAGAAAGCAAAACATGGCTAGTGAATCCAGAGATGGATATTCCTGCTGAAGTAATTGCAATTCATGGCATTTCTAACGAAAAAGTGGCTAACGAGCCTACATTTAACGCTTTGGCTCCAAAAATCTATGAAATGATAAAGGCTTGTGATCTTGGAGGTTATAATTCTAACAGATTTGATATTCCACTTCTTGCTGAAGAATTATTGCGTGCCGATATAGATTTTGACATGAAAAATTTGGCCTCGGTAGATGTTCAGACTATTTTTCATAAGATGGAACAACGCACATTATCTGCAGCTTATAAATTCTATTGTAATAAGGAATTGGAAGGCGCTCATGGAGCAGAAGCGGATACCAATGCGACTTACGAAGTGTTAAAATCTCAGCTCGATA
>Ga0209309_10001111_pt1 | contig 28039 bp, 22 predicted proteins | sample COGITO_mtgs_1204_2_FD_184807 | JGI IMG/M metagenome (GOLD analysis project Ga0209309, IMG submission 184807) | Pelagic marine microbial communities from North Sea - COGITO_mtgs_120412 (SPAdes) (version 2) | ecosystem: Environmental > Aquatic > Marine > Epipelagic ... | reverse complement strand
TTTCATCCACTCCTTTTGGAGCAATGTAATCTAAAACCGCATCAAACTTTTGATTTTCGATGGCTCCAACCGTAATTTCCAACGGAAGGCCTTCTTTAATTTTCCCCACTTCGCTTTCATCTACTTTTCCTTCAAAAATCATTTTATCAACATCGGCCAACGTTGCAATTGTAGTCCCATCGTTAAAATTGTTTGCTTCAATTACCTGGTTTCCTGTTTTTACCGGAATGTCGAGTACCATTCCTGAAACCGTAGCTTTAATTTCGGTGTTTGCTGAAGCTCCCAACCCACTTGTCGTTCCTGTTTTTACAATATCGTAATTTTGGCGTGCTCCAGTTAAGTTAACCTCTTCTTGCTTAAACCGCTGTTGTGATTGATCGTACGCTAATTGTGCATTATCAAACTCATTGGCCGAAACAACACCTTTTTCAAACAATTCCTTTTGGCGATTGTAGATACTTTTTTGATTTTCAAAAGCCAATCGGGCCGTTTCTACTTGAGTACGAGCTGAATTAATATTATTTTTAGCACTGGTCAGCGAAGAAACATTCGGCACCACTTTAACTTTTGCTATTAAATCGCCACGCTTCACCGTATTCCCTGCTTCTACAAAAATTTGATCTATAATACCTGAAATATTCGGTTTGATCAATATTTCCTCTTTAGGGACAATACTTCCTGTTGCTACCGTCTTTTTTATAATGGTATCCATTGTCGGAGATTGCGTTTCATATACAATAGGATCTTCCGCATTTTTCTGCCATAGCCAAAACATAGCCACGGAAAATAGCAGTACAATACCAACGAGAATTACAATAGTTCCTGTTTTTTTCATGTTGAATGCCGGCGTACACCGGTAATTTAAAAATTAAACGTTCTTTTAATCGGTCCGTAGTGCATCTACGGGTTTTATTTTTATTGCATTTTGCGCAGGAATTAATCCTGCTAATAAACCTGAAATAATTAATATGGCAAGCGCAATTAATACGACGCCAATATTTACTGAAGGGTTTAAAAACATCATTTCGCTCGTATCCATCCCTTCCATCACATAATTTACTAGTACCAAAACCCCTGAAGCCAAAACAATGCCGGCCATTCCTGAAATAATGGTTAGAAAAATGGATTCTAATAATATTTGTGAACGAATGCTCCAAGGCGTTGCACCCAATGCACGGCGGATGCCAATTTCTTTAGTTCGCTCTTTTACGACGATCAACATAATATTGCTAATCCCAATAATACCGGACAACAATACTAAAATCCCCACAAAATAAGCGACAAAATTAAGTGCTACAAAAAGCCCATTGATTTTACTGTATTCTTCATACAAATCAAAATTACCAACAGCGCGATCATCGTCTGGATGAATGGAATGTCGTGATTTTACAACATCGAACACTTGGTCTTTTAGTTTGGTAATCGACGATCCATCTTGAGCGGTTATAGCCATCCACCCTACTCTCTCACCCATATTAAACGCTTGGGAAAAAGCGGTAAACGGAACGTAAATTTCTTTTTGAGCTTCTTCGGCATCGCCACCACCATTCGATTTCTTTTTATAGGTTCCAATCACCAAAAAGTTTACGCCATTGATTTTAATATAGGTTCCTATTGGTTCTTCGCCGGGCTCGTATAACCCTGTTTTTACAGATTCACCAAGAATAGCCACTTTTCGTTTATCATTAATATCGGAATAGTTAATAAACCGTCCAGATGTAATATCCATAGGCTGTTGCTTAATAATTTCAGGATAATCACCATACACATTGTAAGCACCTGTTTTTAAGCCCCGGGTAACATTATTAGCGCCTCTAAATCCGCCAAGTTGATTTCTAGGAGAAACATAGCGTAAATTTGGCACATTTTGTTTTATGGCAGCTACATCGCCTGTTTTAAAGTTGTAGCGGCGCCCTTTTGGCAACCCTTTGTAGGGTTTTGATGCGGTTTGCGCCCACATAAACATAGAATTGGTCGCCATACCGCTAAACCCTTGTTTTACTCCGTTTTCAAGGCCATTACCAGCGGCTAATAAAATAACGAGGATAAAGATTCCCCATAATACGCCAAAAGCGGTTAAGAGCGTCCTGAACCAATTTGAGCTCAGCGCTTCGATTATTTCGCTCCAACTATCCCTACTGAATATCTTACTCATCACGCAATGCTACTATGGGTTTAATAATTGAGGCTCTATAGGCAGGGAAAAAGCCAGCAATGGCTCCTGCAACAACTAAAATTATAACGGTTGTAATAGCCACTCCAAAATTTACGGAAGGGTTACTAATAAAGTCTGTTTCTATTAACGGACCTACAAATTCGATCAACACCAGGCCGGAAATTAAACCGATAAATCCTGCTATGGCAGTTACAAAAACTGATTCGTGTAAAATCATTCCTATAATTGACAGCGGCTGAGCTCCGATGGCTTTACGAATGCCAATTTCTTTGGTTCGTTCTTTTACAATGATGAGCATAATATTACTTACTCCAACTACACCGGCAATAATAGTACAAATTCCTACGCCCCAAAAGAAATAGCGAATCATCGCCATAAGATCGTAGAATCGTTTTGCGTTTTCTAGTGAGTTATTAACATTTATAGCTCGTTCATCAGTTGGGGCAACGGTATGCCGAGTTTTAAGATCATTTTCCAGTTGTGTTGAAAAAGCTTCAGAAGCTGCCAAGGCATCTTCAAATTTATCTTCAGGTTTTAACGTAAAAACCAAAGAACGCAACTTATCGCCTGCGTTAAAAACCCGCTGTGCTGTGGTAAGCGGAATAAACATCCGGGTTTCTTCTCTTTCTCCACCTGGATCTGTATAAATACCAACTATCTTAAATTTTATTCCTGTAATTGAAATATACTCTCCAATTGCATTTTTTCCTTTAAAAAGATCTTGATAAACGCGATTTCCCAATACGGTTACTTTTTCGTATCCATCCAAATCTCGTTGATTGATATAACGTCCAGCAACCAATGTTTCGTTTTCTAAAAACTGATAATCACCACGAACACCTTCCACACGGTAGGATCCTGTTTCACCTTTATAGGAAGTTAACACCCCCCAATTACTAAAAACACCAGATTTATACTCTAGTTTATCTATGTTTTTACCTTCGGCCAAATCATAATCTTGATTGTCTAACTGAATTCTACGACCTGGATTTAAGCCTTTATATTCTTCGGAAGTAACATTGGCCCATACCTGAATTCTATTTGCGGCATCGTTTTCAAATTCTGAAGAAATTCCATTTTGCATGCCTTGCCCTATAGCCAATAATATGACCAATATAAAAATACCCGAAGCTACGGATAGCCCCGTTAAAAAAGTCCGCAATTTATTTTTGCGAATCGTTTCGAATATTTCTTGCCAACGTTCTAGATTAAACATGGGTCAATGCTTTTGCTTTTGCTTCTTTCGCCCGTACTTGTTTCACTACAGAATCGTCTAAAATAATTCCATCTTTTAGGTTGACAATACGTTTGGTCATATGAGCAATATCTTCTTCGTGTGTCACCACCAAAATAGTTTTTCCGTCATCGTTAATACCTTGTATAAGCTCCATTACTTCATAGGAGGTTCTGGTGTCTAATGCTCCTGTAGGCTCATCTGCCAATAATACTTTTGGATCACTGGCCAACGCACGAGCAATAGCCACACGTTGTTTTTGCCCTCCGGAAAGTTCGTTGGGTAAATGACCGGCCCAATTTGCCAATCCTACTTTTTCTAAATAATGCATCGCTTTTTCGGTACGAACATTTCGTTTTTCTCCTTGATAATATAACGGCATGGCTACATTGTCGAGTGCAGATTTATAATTAATAAGGTTAAAAGACTGAAATATAAAACCAAGGAACTGATTTCTATATTTTGCGGCAACGCGCTCATTAAGATTTTTAATTTCTGTTCCATCTAAATGATACGAGCCTTCGTCGGCTTCATCTAAAATACCTAAAATATTCAGCAGCGTAGATTTACCTGACCCTGAAGATCCCATTATGGAAACCATTTCTCCTTCGGAAACGGAAAAATCTATCCCTTTTAAAACGTGAAGCGAATTGCTTCCCATGTGATACGACTTATGTAAATCTTTGATTTCTATCATAATAAAAAAATAAAGCACAAAGTAATACAAGTAAGCGTATTAATTTGTGAAATCCTTGTTAAGACTTACAGGCTTGTTTAGTAAAAGTCTTTGGTAGTAAGACTGTTTTGAAAGGTTATTGTTACAACCACAAATGTGAAGATAATGTTAATTTAAGCCTTTTTGGCATTTTTACGCAATTTGTAAATGGCATAACCAACCCCTCCAATTAACAAATAAGGGAATATCATAAGGTAAACAATACCATTGTTAATGCCTTTGGCAGCTTGACCTCCGTCTTCATTTTCTAGAACAGCACGGCACATTGCGCATTGTGCATCGGCAGGAATGCTTATCAACAATAAAAAAATTATAAGGATAAAAATTTTTGCTTTCATAATACTAATAATACGGAGCTATCATAAAATACACAATCACTCCTGTTACTGCTACGTACAGCCATATAGGGAACGTAATTCTTGCTATTTTCTTGTGCTTGTAAAATTGACCCGAAATAGCTCTTACATACGTTATTAAAACAAAAGGAATAACGGTTATTGATAGAATAATATGGGTAATTAATATGAAAAAGTACACGTATCGTATTGCACCTTCACCTCCAAATGAAGTGGAGTCTGATGTCATGTGATAAACCACATACATTACTAAAAAAAGAGCCGATAAAACAATGCTCGTTTTCATTAAGGCCTCGTGTGTTTTACGGTTCCCTTTTTTTATTTGAATAACAGCTAAAACCAATAAAGCAGCAGTAATACCATTAATGGTCGCATAAATAGGCGGGAGAAAGCCTAATCGTTCTACGCCTGGGATACGTATCGTAAAAAGAATTGCTACAGCAACAGGAATGACTATGGAGAGTATCCATATCCACACGTTATACTTTTTAGTATTTTTTTGAATAGTTTGCGACATGTTATAATAGTTTTTTAATGTCTTCTATTAGCATTTCGATGCCTTCTTTTTCCAATCCATTATAGTAGATAATTGGGTTTCCATTTTCATCTATCCGCGAACGGATATTTCCATTTTTATCTACAAGAGCAAACATACCAGAGTGTTCAAAACCACCTTCTGCTTCAGGAGTTTCAGCTGCGTATAACTTAAACCCTTCATTAGAGAGTTTTAGAATATCTTTTTTATCGCCTGTTAAAAAGTTCCAATGCGGATGGTTGGCTCCATAACTCTTGGCATATTCTTTTAAAACTTTTGGCGTATCATGAGCTGGATCGATAGAAAAAGAAGCAATCCCAAAATCACCTTCGTTTTTAAAAGCTTTTTGCACCTTTAGCATATTAGTGTTCATGATAGGGCAAATACTCGGGCAGGTTGAAAAAAAGAATTCTACCACATACACTTTTCCTTTATAGTAATCATTGGAAATAGTATCAGTATCCTGATTTACAAACGTAAACTTAGGAATTTTATTAATGGTAATCATCCCTTTGTCGTCTGCCTTATCAGTAATTCCTGAAACGTTCCCTTTGCTACTCAGCCGGTCTTTTTTCACTACATCATTATGGCTCAATCGGTCTATAATCTTTGGGACAGCCCATATTCCAAAAATCAATATAACTGCTGTAATGCCTATGTATGAATACTTTTTCAAAATATATAATTTTTAAATTTCACGTTTAGCGTTATTGTTTTTCTTTAAGGCTAACCGGTATTCTGCTAGAACGACTTTTATATCGTCGCTCATTTTATTGTTTATTTCAGCGATTTCACGGGAGTCAAACCCATATAACATTCCAACGTCTTCATCTTCATTTCTTCCTCTTAGGTTGAGTTCTTTATCAATTATAAAAACGTATGGAGTGTCTAAATTTTCATGTAAACTAAATTTGCTTTGTAATGAAGAAAACACCTTTTTTATTTCTTCGGAAGTGCCAAAAGCGAATTTCCATTGGTCTGTTTCGGCAATCTCTTTTAGTTTCTTTTCAAGTTCTTTAGATTGCGTTCTTGCTTCTTCAGGAAGCAAAAATACAATTTGAAAATCTTTGAATTCATGGTTTTTCTTATAGATTTTGTGAGCCAAATTATAGGCGCCCACTTTATTTTCCATCGGATTTTTTCCGAAGAACCCTAAGACAGTGATATTGTCTTTTAATTGAACTGAACTACCATCTTGCAAGGTGAAATTATCTACTTCGTGTACCGACTGCGTTAAGATTGGGAGTTTTGCGAAATTATTTACGCCCGAGGCAAAGAAAATATAGGCCGTGATAGGAAGGGCAAACAATATAAAGATAACCACATATTTCTTGACCGAACGCTGTTCCATAAGTCGTGTTTTGGAATGCAAAAATACACGCTACAAGGCGTAAAGGCAACCTTTTAAAGTTAATTTTTTATGGATTGTAAAAACGACAAAAGCCCAGTTAAAAAACTAGGCTTTTGTCGTTTTGCTTTAAGGATGAACGTTTAAAAATCGAACTTAATAAAGTTCTCTTTATAAACTTCAAAAATATAATCTCCTTCTATCAACAATATCAATACAAGGTATGCGATTAAAAATATTGCGGTCCAAACCACCGCACGACGCAAGCCTGATTTTTCATCACGCATGTGCATAAAGTCCCAAGTAATATAATACGCCTTAACAATAGTTAATATAATAAACACCCAGTTAAGAAGCCTCATGGCCAAAAAGGTGTTTTCTGTTAAAAACTCAGGCCTTATAATACCGAAGGCTACTTCAATAACGGTTATGATGGAAAGGAGTACAAAAACGCCCCAAATTTTACTTTGGTTACTCTTGAATTTGAGTGCTCCCCTAAAGATTGCTAAATTATGATTGTCGTGTGCCATTTTTTAATTTTTAAGCTGCTTAAACAAGGTAAAAGAATGTAAATACAAATACCCATACAAGATCTACAAAGTGCCAGTAAAGACCGACTTTTTCAACCATCTCGTAACTACCTCTTCTTTCATACGTTCCAATAATTACATTAAAGAAGATAATACAGTTAATAATTACTCCTGAAAATACGTGGAAACCGTGGAAGCCTGTTATAAAGAAAAAGAAATCTGCAAATAGCGGCGGTCCATATTCGTTATGATGAAGGTTTGCCCCTTCAACCACTAACTTTCCGTCATTCATTATTTTTGCAACAGACTCTTCTCTAGAAAGTACTGTAGGCTCTCCGTGTTCGTTTAGATATTGTGTTCTAACCAATAAATTGTCATTGGCTAAAAATCCAGCTTTAACTTCTTCAAAATTAAATGTCGTTTGAGTAGTTCCAGATTCATACCAAATTCCTTCATTTTCACTTTGGTATTGACGTTCATCAGGAATACTTGCTGCAAAGTCTGCTATTGCAACACGTTCACCTTCTGTATCTAAAAACTGAAGTATTTTCCCTCCTTTAGTTTCAACAGCGCCAAACTCTCCTTTAATAAAAGTAGACCATTCCCAAGCTTGTGAACCGACAAATATAAATCCGCCAATAATAGTTAGGAACATATAGATGATCACTTTATTTTGTTGCATTTTATGACCTGCATCTACTGCTAACACCATCGTTACCGATGAAAATATTAGAATAAATGTCATAAAAGCCACATAATACATAGGCGCTTCTACGCCATGTAAAAAGGGAAAGTGAGTAAACACTTCATCGGCTATAGGCCAAGAATCTATAAATTTGAATCTCGAAAACCCATAAGAGGCAAGAAATCCTGAAAAAGTAAGGGCATCTGAGACAATGAAGAACCACATCATCATTTTACCATAACTGGCTTTTAGTGGCTGGGATCCTCCTCCCCAATCTTTTCCTTCGGTACCTGTTTCAACAACGGTAGCTTCCATACAAAGAATTTGGTTTTAAATAGGTTTCAAAAATACGATTAATTTTTATCTAACGAAATAGAAAAATAAAAACAGGTATATCCAAAGAATATCAACGAAATGCCAAAAAGTAGCAGCTAGTTCAATTCCAAGGGTTTTGCCGTTTGTATATTTTAGTTTATAATGATTATAAATTACTACTAGCATAGAAATTAACGCAGCACTTATGTGTACTACGTGCAATAGCACGACTAAATATATAAAGGAAGTCGTAATACTACTCTCACTTCCGGTAAAATAATATCCGTTTGCTATTATTTGAGAGAATCCTTTAAACTGAAGTACTATAAAAGCTACTCCTAAGAAAAATGTACTCACTAAAAGTATCATTCCCTTTTTGTTCTCCTCCTTTATAATACTTCTTTTTGCTATATGGATAGTTATACTACTTAGAAGGATTACTGCTAAACTAATATAAAATGCTTGCGGAATTTGAAAATCTGTTAACCAGTCAGGACGTTCTTTACTTACTACATAAGCACTAGTCAAGCCTGCAAAACTCATGGACAAGCTAATAATCCCGAACCACAGCATCATTTTTTTGGCTCGTGTAATTTTCTGTTGTTCTGTCCCTTCTGTGTAATCCATTATCGTATAAATTTATCTATTACATACACCACTTGTAACAATGTAATGTAACTAACACTAGCCAACATCAATTGCTTTGCGGCTTTGTTTGTTTTTTCTTTATATAATTGAACGGCATAATATAATAACCCTATTCCTAATATTCCTATAATTACTGCGCTTACTGGTGTTATATAAAGCTTCCCAGTTACACCAAAAGCAGGTATCAACGAAGCTAATACAGTCCATATGGTATATAACACAACTTGTATAGCGGTTCCTTTATCTCTTTTACCCGTAGGTAACATAAAGAACCCTCCTTTTTGATAGTCTTCATATAAAAACCACCCAATGGCCCAAAAGTGCGGAAATTGCCAAAAAAATTGAATCATAAATAAAGTTCCCGGTTCAATACCAAAATTATTGGTCGCAGCCACCCAACCTAACATATAAGGAATAGCTCCCGGAAACGCTCCCACAAAAACCGAAAGCGGTGTTTTGGTTTTAAGCGGCGTGTACAAACTAACGTACATGAATATTGAAATAGCCCCAAACATAGCTGTAATGGGGTTAATAGCATAGAGCACTACTAAACCAATTATTGTTAAAGCTATTGCCAAAGCATATGCAGAATTTATACGCATACGGCCTGCTGGTATCGGACGGTCTTTAGTTCGATCCATTAAAGCATCTAGGTCTCTTTCAATGATTTGATTATAAATATTTGAAGCACCTACCATACAGTAACCACCCACACATAGTAGTAATAAAATATAATAGTCAACTGTCTCTGCCCCTAGCAAATAGCCTGCTACGGAAGAAAATACCACACTCACAGAAAGCCGGAATTTGGTTATCTCGGTAAAATTCCTAACAAGGATTTGAGGAATAGATTGTGTTTGTGTTACAGACAAGCTCATTTTTTTTGCGGTGCAAAGATACACCAACTACATATTTTCAGCAATTTATTCTAGCTTTTCTTAGCTGTTTATTTGTACTTTTTTGTTATTTTAATACCCTACTAAAATCCATAAAAGATGAACATTAAAAAAATTACCCTCACTTTTCTTCTATTTTGTACAACTATCGCTTTTTCACAAACCGATTCAGGCGAAAAAACAAACCTCAAGATCGTTAAAGCAAACAACGATGTATATATGTTAAAAGGAAAAGGAGGAAATATTGGCCTAAGCTTTGGAAAGGAATCTATTTTAATGATAGATGATCAATACGCTGAGCTTTCAGAAGATATCCTTAAAGCTATCAGACAAATAAGCAAAAAACCTATTAAGATGCTTATAAACACTCATTTTCATGGCGATCATACCGGTGGAAACATGGCATTTAATAAGGAGGGAGCAGTTATTTTTTCTCATAAAAATGCACGTGAGCGGCTTGCTGGGATCGTAAATTCCGATCAAAAGAAAATTGATGAATCTTCTTTACCTATGGTTACTTTTACCGAAAAGCTACAATTTCACCATAACAACGAAACCATACAGGCTTTTCATATAGAAAATGCGCATACCGATGGTGATGTGGCTATTTATTTTCCAAAAAGCAACGTAATCCACACTGGCGATGTATTTTTTAATGGCGGTTATCCCTTTATAGACATTGAAAACGGTGGCTCGGTGGAAGGGTACCTAAAAGGGTTACAAAAAATTAAAATGACGGCAAATGAAGACACCAAAATCATCCCTGGTCACGGCGAAATGGGTACTGTTGACGACCTCACGTTTACCATTAATATGCTAAATGATATTTACAAGCAAGTACGTTTTCAATATGCCAAGGAAAAATCACTTCAAGAGATTATGGGCATGAAAGACATCACATCCAAATATGACGAAAAAGGATATGGTAAAGGTTTTATTTCTACCGAAAAAATACTTACAACTATGTATAATGAAATAAAAGAGGAAAATGGACCCATTGACAAACGAACTATGAAAGAACGTTTACAGGATAAGTATAAGAAGCAGCAGGAAGAAAAGAAAGATAATTAAAAATCGTAGTACCAATTAAATAAATCGGTACGCAAACCGAAATTCAACCAAGTGGTTTGATTTTTAAAAACGGTTTCGGTATCTATTGTTGGATTAAAATCACGAAGAATCAAACTTGCATAAATTTTAAGATTGGTAGCCGGGTTTATTAAATATCCGGCTTTCAATTCACCGTGAAAAAAATCGGTCGTGTTTCCTTGGGCTACTTCGTTACCAAGCTCTGAAACCCGGTTATCTTCCGTTCCGTAGATATTTCCACCGTAAAAAAGACTGTCTTCCTCTGTATTGAATTCAAACCCACGTTTGGCAAATATCAATTTTAAGTCGCCAAAAATGCGCCCTTTTTGATAACGAGCAATGGCGATAAATTCTGAAAAATTAGCACCCAAGGTATGTGCCAAGGATTGATTGTTATGACCGTAGTTTAAGACAACAGAATTATGCGAATAGGTATAAGGCCGCACCCGATTGTATTCAGCCTGCAGATACAATCCATCTACCCCAAAAGCATCGTAATATTTAGCCCCTATCTGATAGCCAATTTTGTTTTTATAGCTTCCCTCTCCACCAAAAATATCACTGGAGGAAAATTCATCTATAATCATTTGTCCGTATGCATTAATGCGATCTGTAAACTTATACTTAGAAGAAAGTCCAATTAAGGCGTTTCCTCCTCGTGCACCAGTCGAAAATTCAATTGCCCTATAAAATATCACCGGATTTATATAGTTAAAATCAAAACCGCGGTCATTGTCGTTTTGCCACACTACCGATTCAAACAATCCAATGTTCAATCGTTTGGTAACGTTATAACTCAAGTAATGGTTAGCTATAAATTTAGTTCGGTACGACCCATCTGCCGTAACTTCAGGTCTTACATCGCGAAGTGACATCCACGTATTGGTATATTTCAATTTCCAAAATGTGGTATTTATTTTAAAATATGGATACGGACTCGCATTGTCGCTTAAAAGAAGCGAACGATACCCATCTCCTATAAAGTTCTTACCATGCCCTAACTGAAAATTGAATGTTTTTGATGGCGAATACGAAATATGCCCTGTTGCAACAGGATAGTCAAAAGAGTTACTTCTAAATTTTTTGGCAATACCTCGTCCAGGAATTATTGCAGGACTACCACCATCTGGTTTACGGGCTCTGGCAAAACGGTTAAAATAATCAGCAAACCGTCCTTGGCTTTCATAAATGACAGCAAAAAAATTGAAATTTTTACCTATACCGCCTTGAGTATAGACCAAACGGGTGTTATTATAGGTCTTAATATCGGCATCAAAATCTTTTCCTACCTGCAAGTCAACACCGGCATCTAAGGTAATCCAATACTCTTTTCCTTTAATAGTAACTAAGTGTTCGTTCCACAATTTTCTACCAAACCAAGACGACTTATCTTTTAAAAGTTTTCCATTTTCAGCTTCAAAATCATAGTACTTATTCACTTCAGAATAAATAAAAGGCTTTTGTGCCGTATGGTTATTTTGCCCCACTCGGTTTAAAGCAGGATCGAACAAACTGTAGCTATGATGTGAAAACGGGATGTTTATCTGGCTGGTGTACTCTTCGTTTTCATACGGTAGGTTTTTAATTTCATCGTATTCATTTTTAAGTGTTTCCACTTTTTTTGTTTCAGAAACAACTGCTTCATTTTCCATTTGAATGGGAACAGCATTTATAGGAATGGGAATAGACATAGTAAACTGCACATACGCCGGATTACTATTATAGGTGGCAGGTTTTATCTTCGGAAGTTCTTCAAAAACGCGCCTTGTCTCTTCCTTAAGTTCATTATAGATAGCATCTACATAAAGGACTTTAAACTCTCCATCTTTAGTGACTTCAAAAAAAACGGCTACTTTTCCTGTATAGTCTTCTTCAGCAACAATTGCTGGAATATTGAAATTTGAATATACTTTAGATCGTAAAGTTGTTTCAAAACAATTTTGAAGTGTTGTTATAGGTTCGTTTTCACATTCAGGAAAAACAGGGTATTTTTCAAAGGTAGCAGTTGTTGTTTGTGCGGCTATTGGAAGGCAAACCAATACAAGCAAAAGTGAAATAAAACGCTTCATTGTAGGCTAAAAATTTTATTGAAAGATACGGTTTTTTCCCTTTCTGAAAAGTACACAACAAAAAGCCCTCTCATTAGTACTTTTCTGGACTCTTCTTTGTTTTAGTTTTTATACCGATTGTATGTAATAGTTTTATAAAAACCTAAAGACGAAACTATGACAAATAAAAAACGCCTTCATTTCTGAAGGCGTTTGTATCTCTACTATTGCTATAATTTTAATTTTGTACTTGAAATAAAATAGGTAATGAGTATAATACCCCTACAGCTTTACCTCTTTGTTTACCTGGAGTCATTCTAGGCAAAGATTTTACAACATCCACTGCTTCTCGTTCCAATCTTGGGTGCGGAGCACGTGCTCTAACATCTACAATATTTCCACTTTTATCAATCTTAAATTGAACGAAAATTCGTTGCTTTCCATCCAACCCTAAATCGTTAGCAAGTTCAGTGTCAAATTTTTTCTGTACAAATTTTTGTACTTTTTCAGACATACACCTTTTCTTGGCGTTATTACCGTTTTCGTTTTCACAACCTGGATAGATTGGCACATTCTCAATTACGGCAAAAGGTACATCTGCAATTTCTTCTTCTACTTCTTCTTCTACAATTTCCTCAACTTCAACAATCTCTTCTTCTTGATTTGCTTCGGTAGATTCTATTATGGTTTCTTCCACTTCTTCTTCATCTTCAACAACTTCAATAACTTCGGGTGCTGGTGGCGGTGGAGGTGGTGGTGGTGGAGGTGTTAACTGTTGCGTAATTGGCACTTCTTCTTCAAGATCGTCACCAACATCGACCATTCCGGCATCAAGGTCTGACTTGTCATACGTTTTCCATTCAATAGCTTGCCACGCTAAAAAAAGCATTACTATCATTCCTATTTGAAAGAACAATGTGCTTTTGCGATTCATGTTCGCTTTCGGATTTTTCTTCGGTTCCATAATAGAGTATTTATCGTGTTGCTAAAATATAGAATTTATAGTTCAATTGAAAACTAAAATCATATTTAGTTAAAAATTTTATCTTTAATTTTTCTGAAAAGCCCAACCCCTATAAGCAAACCAATTGCATTCGCTACAACATCAAGCACATCGGCTTGACGATAGGTTGTAAACATATATTGTAAAACCTCAATTATTATGCCATAGAGTAAGCATAGGCCAAAAACAGCATATATGGTTGTTGCAAGCATCAATTTTTTTTCTTTTATATAAAAAACAAAAAGCCATAATACAACCAAAATACCGCTGAGCAGTACGTGTACAATTTTATCGAATGGTATTTCGTCTTGACTTGGCAATAAGCCTTGAGAAGGTAATAATAACCCAAAAGATATAAAAATTGTGTATGCTACCGCTGCAAAGAGAAGCGGTTTAAGCTCCAATAATTTCTTGATAAGCTGCTGCATCTAATAAATCTTCTACCTCTTCTTGATTAGACATTTTAATTTTTATCATCCAGCCATCGCCATATGGGTCTGAATTTACTTTTTCCGGTTCGTTCTCTAAGTTTTCATTAAACTCGATAATTTCTCCTGAAAGAGGCAAAAACAAGTCTGAAACAGTCTTAACGGCTTCTACAGTTCCAAAAACCTCTTCCCTGTCTAAGGTTTCGTCCACTGTTTCTACTTCCACATATACAATATCACCTAATTCGCCTTGTGCAAAATCGGTAACACCAACTGTGGCAACATCACCCTCAATCTTTATCCATTCGTGGTCTTTTGTGTATTTTAAATCTGCAGGTACATTCATAATATAAATTCTTAAAAAGTTTGTTTTGTTGTTTAGTTTCCGAAGTTATAACGAAGGGTTATACCACTTCTAATAGTTGTTTGTGGAAATGCAGTTGATATTGCATATTCTGAGAACGTATGATCGTAATAAAACAGGGCAGTTAAATTTTTGCTTAATGCATAATCTGTAGTAAACTGAAGCCCATAAATTGTTTGTCCTGCTGTTGTTTGGTTGTTTTCGATATCCAAATAACGGATAATGGTTTTATTATCCCTTCTGGAAAGATCTAGTTTAAAGTTTAAATCACTTTTAAGGATTTTCTTTTTACCCCCAAAATTTGTACCTATCGTAAGATCTTTCACTCTATACCCGAAACCAAGTATAATTTCATTTCCTTGAATTTCGGTAAGCAGGTTGTTTGCAAAACTAAGAGATAATGCTCTATCTTTTCTAAGTTCGGCAAGTATTTTTACAGAATTTTTCATTTCAAAATCTACTCGAATTAGCGGAGAGAATTGTTCGGTAAGATTCACATTTGTCAATAGTGTTTCACTTTTAAAATTCCCTGCTTGATCCACAGCACCTGGATTATTTTGATCGTAATCTAATTGATTGTAATCTAAATTACTTTGAAACTGGTTAACTGTGTAACCTGCTCTATATCCATGCTGTAGAGAAAAACGTTTAAAGTTCTTTTTAAACCAGTCTATGTTCATTAATCCGGTATACTTTACATCCCAATTTGGCAATGGAATATCACGTAAAAACCCTTTCTTCTCTTTAGAAGCATCGCTTCCTTTATAAGCCGATAAAAATGCCGGCAACAATACATCTTGGCTCGTTCTGCCAAATCCTAATGGATACCCCGTATCAGGATCCCTTGGAATGTCACCTCCTTCATAATAGTCTTCAGCGAGTCTATTTGCGATAACCAATCTGTTTTCTCTGAAATTGTCAAAAGCTTCCGAGCTATTTTCATCACTTGTACTAAAAGCTGTTTTAATCAATAAGGTTGAAATATTAAAGTTTCCGAAGGTATTTGGTGTTAAGGAACGATATTGACCGTTTTCAACAATATAATTTTCTGAATAGTTTTCAGAATACAAACGGTTTCCGTTAATATCGATGGTTAAATCTTCTATCGGTTGAAGATTAACCTGAATGTCCATTTGCCTGTTTTCTACTTCGGTATATTGTTCGTTGAATTCAGGATATAACGTTAGCCAACCTTTGCGAGCTGCTTCTTCCCTTATTTCGGCTTGACTACCAAATGTAAATGCCGTTGTAGGGCGTAAGGTTCCAATAAATCCTATGGATTGTGTATAGCCAGGAAGGAATATACCTTGGTTTTCTTGATAGTTAAACTGAATTTTTTTTATGGACGTTATCAAGCCAATAAGCGAATTAACAGCTTTATCACCTCCGCTTAACGATCCTGAAGCTCCTGCGACATTACCACCGTTATTCCCTAATACGTTGTTTCCTTTAGAAGTAGTCAAAGCATTTTTACCTGCTTTTTCATTTTCTTTTCCTTCAGCACCCGCTTTCCCTGTTTTACTTTCTTTTCCTCCTGTTCTAGTATTTATTCCTTCTCTTTGGGCACCGGCTGCACGACTACTATTGGCTGTTTTCTTTTTAAGACCTACATAGCGGTAAAATCCACTCATATCTAAATTAGAATTGATAGCGTGGGTGCTTGCATTTTGCACAGAATTACCCAAATCGTACACCTGACTACCGGTTCCATCATCATTAGGGATTGAAATGTTATTGAACAAATCACTTCCGTCTTGCCACTGAAAATCTCCCGTGTACGAATAGGTAGTCCGTATAAATTTCAAAAATGGAAACTTATTAGTAGGCAAATCATAATTTAACTGAAGTGATTGGAAGTGTTGATTAGGATCTCCTATATCAAAAAAACCATCCCAAATACCAATGCTATCATCTGCAAAACCTTTATTGTCTAAATAGTTAGTAACAATCCTATTGTTTGACGAAGTGAAATTAAAACGCAATGATTTTGTCAAGTTATAATTAATCGTGTATTGCCAGTCGAACAAAAAGTTACGCTGATATAGCGTAGGTATCCCTATATTACCCGGCAAACGGTTTAAATCTCTAAATTTTTGTTCATTATATTGACGTACAATATTTGATGTTACCGAAATATTAGTCGGTACATAATTAACATTAAAATCCTTTAAGAACTGCCAATATTTATTTGTAAACAATGAGTCATTCTTTTTAAAAGGCTCGTACGGTTTTTGTTCAAAATTATAATTATACGTTCCACCAACACGCACATTTTGATCTAAGGCATCTTCAATTTCAAAATCGTGATGATCTACTTGGTTGTATGAATAAGAGAACGTGAAGTTTTCAATATCATACGGCATCGGTTTTTTATCTCCCGTCCTATCTTTTCGCACCCCAATAAAATTAACGCTTTGTCTTTTTGTATAATCCACAGATTGCTCACGAATTGCATCTTTTTCATCTTCATCTTCTGCATTTTCTATACGGGTATCCAATTCGATATCTTGAAATTCGGGATCATATTGTGGCGTTATTAACTCTTCAGAACGACCGTAATTAAATGGTAACTGAACCCCCCATTTTTCTGGAAGCAATTGTCCCAAGTTAAAATTGGTCACCACATCGTATTGTTTTAAATCTTCACGGCTACGCTGGTTAGGCCCTTGTTCTACGGAGCCAAACCCAACAGTGCTTCTTCTACCAGTGGCACTTATATTCATAAAATCGGCCATGTTAGCATCCATCGTGGCAACAGCAGCCCATCCGCCTTGATTTTTCAATTCAGAAAGGCGCAGTTCGTTGTACCATACCTCTCCAGCTACTTCATTAGTTGAAGCATTTTTCATACCTAACATAATGGTACGTACGTTACCAAAACTTGGATTTCCTTTAATCCCGATACGCATTTCATTTTCAGGACCCGAAAAACTAGGATCTAATTCTGATTGCATAAAGTAAACAGGTTGAGTAGGGTCTGCAGGAGGATCTATAGCTCCTAAAACCCTTGTTTTTACTTCTTGAAGTAATGCTAGCGGAAGTCGTATTCTGTTTTCAACCGGCCATATTTCTTCTCTTGAGGTTGATCCAAACGCAGTAGGGTTAAGTGGGATTTCAATTTCATAATAGTTTTGAGAAAGGTCATTCCCTAGACGCATAAACGCAACCATTTCACCATCTGACAAGGTTGCCTCGTTTTGAAGCGACTCTGCGTGGATAAACATTTCCAGATTTTCATACTGGCGCATATCCACATTAAAGTTTTTGTAAACCCCACGGGCGTCTCCTTGCTCTAATCCATTAACACGAAGTGCCAGTGATTGTTCATTTTGACGAATTAAATTATTGTTGTTATTCAACTGTTCCCGTAGCACACCAGGAGGCAATACATAAGGGATGGGTTGTCTATTTTCGTTTTCTTCAATGTTAACCGCTTCACTTTCAAAAACAGTATCATCCATATCAGGATCTTCACCCGTTACATCAAGGGTTTGCGTGTATCTTCTATAATCGCCACGCACCAACTCTAATGTACCAAAACGAAGCACGGTTGCTTCAGAAAATTGCGAAAGATACATCCGCATAAAGCGTATAGACCTAAAGTCTGAGATTCCATTTACAGCTTGATCTGGATCACTAATTGGTATTTTAAATTGAACCCAACGAGCATCTATGGTTTCATTATTAGGCGTCGTGACTTGAATTTCTTTTACATCGGTAATATAATCGTTATTACTTTTATCCATTCCTGGGAAAACTGGAACGTTGTATTCAAAATATGCATCTACCGTGTTCATCGTATTGTCACGGTTAATATCTTCCACATCGGGTTGTGTTGTAGATCCACGATTTGTATTGGTAACTTCTACCGGAGAGTTTCCTTCAACACCATTATATTGGAGATATCTATTAATCACATCACCCTCTGCTTGTAAAAAATATTGATAATTATCGTTTGCTGGATCAGCAAGATTACTAAAGTCTGGGAACATGGCAGCTTCACCTGCATCATCAATACCGTCATAACCTATATCTTGGTTGGTGCGCTCTTGTCCTTGGGTATCAAATGTATAAACTAACGACTGATTGGTTGGTACTTTTCCATAGATGGTCGGGATGGTATTTTCATCTCCTCCATTTTCCGGTAGTCCGTTTTCATATTGCTTTCTTCCGTCTTTTAAAAGGTCTTCGGAAATATTACCTAAGTTAAAGTTAATCGTACCGCCGGTATTTCCGCTATTTTCATCATAAATAAATGGATCCATTACCCAAAACTGAATGTATTCTACATTAGAACGTTCAAAATCTGTGGTCGTTAGTTGTCTGGAAATACCTGCAAATCTATTTTCAGGATTTGGCAGCGTATTCCCGCCTGCTGCTTGTGGGTTAAAGTTATACTGTCCTCTTTCTGAAGGGAAATACGCTAAATCTAATGAAAACAAAGCCTGTGTTTGTCCCTGTATAATATCTTGTTGAGGGAAAATTTCATCACGAAAAATACGTCGACTAAATGGCGAAGAAAGGTCTTCATCTGTAATTCCATCGGGTCGTTGGCTACTGTAAAAAATTGGATCAATCGTGTACCACGCTAATTTTGCACGGTTATAGTTGTATGCTAATTCATTTGAAAGTTCCCCGCCAAAACCTACTGGAGTACTTCCCAAAAACCAACTATTTGGACTACTGATATCTAATTCGGTTTGAGAAGCCTCAAAGTCATCAACATAGACAGTGGCTTTTCCATCAAAATCTGACACTTTTGGTGCTCCTGGCATCAGGTAAGCAAATTCACCTCGAAGGGATACATTCGATTCTACATCGGTATCAATGTTAGGCAACTTGTTTACCAATCTTGTTAAAAAAGGAACTTCAGTAGAGTAATTGGCATTTAAGCCAAAAATAGTATTGTTAATCGGTTCAACATTATACGAAGATTTTTGCGTTAAGGGGCGTTCGTTCAAATTTAAGTACGTAGCACCAAACTGTAATTCATCACTAAATTTATGTTCTACGTTCAACCCCGTAAATCGTTTTGTTTGTTGACCAAACAGCGCATTGTTTTCAGTAGAAATCTGTATTGGAGTATTCGAATTTAACAAAGAAGGATCTAAAATCTGCACCCTACCCAATTGATAATTCACTGTATAATCTACTCCTTCTACCAACTGGCGACCACCGGCTGTAACCGTAACTGAACCTTGTGGAATATTAAAAGCTCCAATAGGAATACCATCGGCTCCGGTAGATTTATAACTACCTTTTAACTGAAACTTATTTTTATCACTGTCCTCTTGTTCTGCCTGTGTTTTGGTAGATGTATATAATGTCCTGAAAACATATTTCTCTTGGTTAGCATTATACGTAGAAGGATTATTATAATTTTCAACTCCGCCGGGTGTATTGTCTAGCTTATTAAATAAATAGTTACCAAAAGGTTCCACCGAAGTAAATACAATTTGCCCATTTTGGGTATCTACTGTAATATTGGGTAAAAAGTCAAAAAATCCATCTCCACCTTGTTGCGGGTCGCCGTTAAAATTTAATCGGTCCAAGTTAAAAACCCGAAGTAGCGTCGTGTTCTCAACGTCTTCTGGTAAAGGTATTCCGCCCACACCTGAAATATAATTAAGCGGTGAAGGATCCGTATAAAGGATATTCAACTTAAAGTCTTCTTGTTCTAATTGAAAAGCTCCGATTGAATATATGTTTTTCATCATAAGGTCCCAAACCGGCTCTTGTACATTGGTTATATTACTTTTCAGCATTTTAACCACTAAGTTTTGAGCAACTCCTGCAATGCCGCCTGCTGGAGGACCGTTAGGATCGCCTCCACCATTATTATTACCTGTTCCCGTTGCTTCCACGCCATCATTAGAAAACTCACCTACTTGATACACTTTTCCGTTAACCGTAAATTGAAAAGCAATCCCTAAAACTTCGTCATTGTTTAGGCGCTGGTTTAATGAAATATACCCTAATTGTGGATGCAAGGTATATTCGCTCGGCTGCAAACGTCTTACATTTTCTTGCACTACATAATCTACTCCCTGTTGTACCTGAACGCCACCAAATCCTGCTTGTACTGTTGCAACATCCCGTATAGAATTATTTAATACCGAAGGAACAGAAGGATCGTTTATACCAAACGGATTAAAATCGTTGTTTGAGTTATCTGGATATGAACCTGCTGGTTTATTAATAAACCCTCCTGGAGGCACACTTAAACCAACATTTTCAGGTTTTGATTCTCCAATATCTTGTAAGGCAACAATGTTACGAACGTTTTCGGTATTGTTGCTCCGGTTGGTAATCCAAGCTTCAACTCTTGTAATTTGTACGTTTGAATTGATAAATGGATATTGTGCCAACACCTTGTCATAATTATCTCTAAAGTAATGTGCTAAGAAAAAGTGACGGTTTTCATCATATTCTGAAGCAAAAAGCTCATAATCTGTAACGGTGGCTCCCCCTTCTGCCGTAACAGTTCTGGTTTCCGATTTTTGTTCAGAAAAAACACCTGTAATGGTTGTTTTACCAAACTGAAGTTGTGTTTTTACCCCAAATAAACTTTGCGCACCTTGTATTAATGAACTGTTAAGCGGCATACTAACGTTACCTACTTCAATTTTTTGAATGATATCGTCTTCAGTAGGGGTATATTCCAGTTTTATTTGGTTCTGAAAATCAAACGTAGACTGCGTGTCATAGTTTGCAGTAACCTGAAGCCGTTCTCCTACTTTACCAAGCAAACTTAAGCTGATACGTTGATCAAAATCAAAAGACAAGTTACTTCGGTTTCTAGGCGAAAAAGAGGGGTTGTCTTGTTTGGTATATAAAAGTCCCAAATCCATTGCTACGGAACCTTGCGGGATTACTTCAATCGTATTTCCGCCGAAAATAGATTCAAAAAAGTTTGAGTTCACATAAAAGGCTGGTAGTAAGTTTTTTTGCGCTTCTTCAGAACCTTCCTTCCTACCATCTGCAGCATTAATTTTTTCTTTAAAATAAGACTTCATATCCTGTTGTAGAATAAGCTCTTTATATTCTTCTGGGGTTAGGATTATAGGATACGATATGTTAAAACTACCTAAGGTTCTAGTATAAATATAGCGATCAGTAATAGGGTCGTAGGTGTATAAATCTTGAATACTTGGTGGGTCAGGCAAATCCATTCTACCTACGGCATATCCGGTGCTAGTAGAATCTTGTGAAAAAGCAGTTGTTGTCGTTGCAAAAACAGCCCCTATTAATACCAATAACTTACAAAGGTTAAAAATGTAATCGTAGTTTTTTGCGCCCAATTGTTATAAATTTTTTAAAGCTAGTTTTATAATTTCTTCAGCAGTTGCCTGTGGATTTTGCTTAATAATTTTGTCACAAACTTTTTCAGACTGTTTGCGTGTGAATCCCAGTGTCTCCAAAGCAGATAACGCTTCATTTTTATTCGTATTGCTCGAACTGGTAGAAATACCAGCTAAACCCTCCACTTTTAGCACTTTATCTTTTAAGTCCAGTATCACCCGTTGTGCGGTTTTAGTACCGATTCCTTTAACCGATTGAATAATCGCCGCATCTTCTGTTGCAATTGCATCCTTAACTTGTTCAGGCGTTAAGGAAGATAACATAGTACGAGCCGTACTCGCTCCTACTCCAGAAACCGACACTAACAATCGAAAAATTTCTCGTTCCGCTTTTTCATAAAACCCATACAAAGTATGCGCATCTTCACGAACCTGTAAATGGGTAAAAACTTTTATATTTTCTGAAGCGGGAAGTTGTGAAAAAGTATGTAACGAAACATTGATAAAATACCCAACACCATTACAGTCTATCACTATATCGGTTGGGTTTTTTTCTACTAATTTTCCCTCAATGTGGGTTATCATACGTTATAAAAATGTTAAAGGCTCAAATATAGCATAATTATTTCCATCTGCCAGTCTCAAAAATGTGAAAATAAGAAATGAAAAATTTCGGCTTTTTACTGCTTTAAAACTTCTTTTTTGCGCTTCTCTTTCTGTTGTGCATCAACCACCGAAACAGCAGCCATATTTACTATTTCTTCTACACTTGCGCCTAATTGAAGAATATGTACCGGCTTTCGCATGCCTAACATTATTGGGCCAATAGATTCAACACCGTTCAGTTCTTTTAAAAGCTTATAATTACTGTTTGCTGAATCTAAGTTTGGAAATATTAAAGCGTTTACTTTTTTACCGGCCAATTTTGAAAAAGGAAATTTTTTCTGAAGCATTTCCTGGTTTAACGCAAAGTCTGTTTGCAACTCTCCATCCACATGCATATCTGGAGTTACTTTATGAAGAAACTCAACAGCTTCCTTTACTTTAGTAGCATGAGGATCTTTTGAAGAACCAAAATTTGCATACGAAACCATGGCTATAACCGGCGTTAAGCCAAACATTTTCATGGTATAGTTGGTCATTTGCGCAATTTTAGCTAGTTCCTTAGCCGTAGGATCTATATTGATAGAAGTATCTGATATAAACAAAGGACCTCTTTTTGTAAGCATTAAATTAGTAGTAGCTACTTTGCTAACGCCTTCATACCTGCCAATAGTTTCTAAAACAGGACGAACTACCGAAGGATACGCTCTGGAATACCCTGAAATCATGGTATCTGCATCGCCCTCATTTACCATCATAGCAGCAAAGTAATTACGCTCTCGCATTATTTTTTGTGCATCGTACAAGGTGATGCCGCTTCTTTTACGGTTTTTCCAATGTTTTTCAGCGTAATAATTTCGTTTTTCTTCCTGCTCATCAGACTTTGGATCGATAATCTCTAAGTTTTCTATATCAAACTCAAGTTGCTCCATCAATTCAAGAATAATCTCCTTTCTCCCTAATAAAACGGGAATCCCAATTCCTTCTTCATATACAATTTGAGCCGCTTTTAATACATCTAGATGATCAGCTTCAGCAAAAACAATTCGTTTTGGGTTGGTCCGTGCACGGTTTAATAATAATCGGATAATCTTATTATCGCTACCTAAACGCTCATGTAACTCGTCTTCATATTTTTGCCAATTAACTATATCTTCGGTTGCAACGCCACTTTCCATTGCTGCTTTGGCAACTGCTGGAGGTACTTTAGCAATTAAACGAGGATCAAAAGGCTTTGGAATAATGTAATCCTTACCAAACGTTAATCTTGTTTCGCCATACGCTATGTTCACTTGTTCTGGGACTGCTTCTTTCGCTAGTTCTGCCAACGCTTTAACGGCGGCCATTTTCATTTCTTCATTGATTTTGGTCGCACGAACATCTAAGGCACCTCTAAATATAAAAGGGAACCCAAGTACGTTGTTAACTTGGTTAGGATGATCACTACGACCTGTTGCCATAATGATATCATCACGGGTTTTAATCGCCAAGTCGTAATCTATTTCTGGATTTGGATTTGCCATAGCAAAGACAATTGGATTATCTGCCATGCTTTTTAGCATAGCTGGCGATACGATATCAGCAATGGAAAGTCCCACAAAAACATCGGCATTTTCCATAGCTTCTTCTAACGTGTCAATTTTACGAGCGGTTGCAAACTCTTCTTTTTCTGTGGAAAGGGAGTCTCGGTCTTTCCTGATGACTCCTTTGCTATCGAGCATAACAATATTTTCAGCTTTTGCACCAAACGATTTATATAGTTTGGTACAAGAAACAGCAGCTGCTCCTGCCCCACTAATTACGATGGAAACGTCTTCCATTTTTTTATCGGCAAGCTCTAATGCATTTAACAATGCCGCAGCCGAAATAATAGCCGTTCCATGTTGATCGTCGTGCATCACAGGAATATCCAGTTCTTCTTTTAACCGGCGTTCTATTTCAAAAGCTTCTGGAGCTTTAATATCTTCCAGATTAATTCCTCCAAATGTAGGCGCGATGTTTTTAACGGTTTCAACAAATTCATCTATGTTTTCAGTATTCACTTCAATATCAAATACGTCAATATCCGCAAATATTTTAAACAACAAGCCTTTCCCCTCCATAACAGGTTTAGACGCTTCAGGCCCAATATTACCTAATCCTAACACCGCTGTTCCGTTAGAAATTACGGCGACTAAATTCCCTTTATTGGTGTATTTATATACATTGTTGACTTCCTTTTCTATTTCCAAACAAGGCTCTGCAACACCAGGAGAATACGCCAATGAAAGGTCGCGTTGGGTGGCATATTTTTTTGAAGGTACTACTTGTATTTTACCCGGTTTCGGTTTTGCGTGATATATTAAGGCTTCGCGGCGTTTGCTTTCTTTGCTCATACACTTTATTTTCTATGGATACTTATGACTGCTTATTATGGAACAATCCAACATACAAAGTTATAAGGTTACAGTAGATGGCGAAATTTTTAGAGTTAATCTTTTATTGTCTTCTTTACCCGTTTTGTATTTGGATACATTCTTAAAACAGCTCATTATAAATTTCAAAAAAATACCCAATATCAGGTATTTTATATAGTTCATCAACTTCATAAGTTTGGTTTTTAATCTAAACTAAAATTATGAAAAGTGTAACTATACTATTATTCTTAATCTTATCAGTGTACCCGACTCTGGCACAACAGCGTTTCAGTTCTGGAAAAATAAAACATGCCAGCGGTTATACCATTTCGTATGATGTACAAATGGAAAAACCCAGATTGAAGTCAGAATATTGTGCAGAAATACCCTATACGGTTACCAATCTTGTTGTTTATAGTGTGGAAAGAGGAGGAACAACATATTCAGGTAACGACTTAGCCATTTCACATCCCGACTTTCCAAATGGCATTACATTTCCTATAAATGTGTCCAATAGTGACGCTTTTGCCGTACGTCCGAATATAGACTTCACCTTTGAAGGGAGTAATTATACCCTTTCAAGCGGAAACGACCCTAAAGTAATTGTTACTTGTCCTAATGATATCGACGCATCTGTTTTTATCAATAACCCCCCAAAATATCAACTAAGTAAACCGGGGTTTTTACCTTGTAATATTCCTGCTAAAAATTTAACATTATGTGATGCAGTATCAAGGTTAACAGCTTATAAGGCACAACAGGCTCAAAGCGGAAACAACTCAGTAGAGAATGACAGTAATGATAGAGAAAATGAAGCAAATTCATCTCCTACAATTCAATCTGATGAAAATGGAAACAATTCATCTTCTGAAACACAATCGACTGAAAGTAATGAGACAGATGAGTATTCCTATGAGAACACTACACGCAAAATAGAAAATGAAACGAGAAGAGTGGAAGAAACTTCTGCAGCAGTAGGAAACGCTGGTGTAGCAGCTTACGATTACGTTAAAAGTGGTGCTGATAGTGGGTTATTCACAGGTATAAGGATTAGTGTTAATACACGTTCACTTGAGGAAGAAAAAGAGGATATTATTTTTTCACAAGCCCTAAGCACAACAACTTATGAAGTAGGTATCGGTATTGGCAAAGGTGGTTTTTCAGTTGGCTTGGGTCCTGGCGAGAATGGCTATAGCGGACTTGCATTAACTGTTGGTATTTTTTATGACATTTTCGATCTTAAAATAGATGACACGAGCTTCTTTAATATAGGTTTATCTGGAGAATATGGCACCACTGCCATGGAAATAGGAACTCTTGGTAATAATGATTATAAGGAAGATACGGCTGACTACTATGGTGCTGCCATAACTGCTCGTTTATTCAAATTTCTATATTTTTCAGCTGGATATGGTTTTGTAGATGGAAGTGAAATTAGAGCAGATAGCCCTACAGAAGATTTTAGTGCTAATTATCTGAAAATAGCTGGTGGTTTACATTTTAATTTTTGAAGTCTGTGAAACAATCTCGCCCTATGAGCACCCCTCCCTAGCAAGGAGGGAAAATATTATTCTTTCAAGAATTGGATGTTTCTTTTTAGCCCCTCATACTTTGTGCGTTTTGCGGCACTTTTTCTGAAAATTTCATTAAAAACCTCTTTGGTAATTTCTTCCCACTCTTTTTTGGAATTACTCAACAATTCAGGATGCGGATTGAACAACGGTTCATTATGTGGTTTGCTGAAACGATTCCAAGGACAGACGTCTTGGCAAATATCGCAACCAAACATCCAATCGTCCATCCGATTTGAAAATTCAGTAGGAATTTCATTTTTTAGTTCGATGGTTAAATAAGAAATACACTTGCTGCCATCAACCACATACGGATCTACAATAGCCTGTGTAGGGCACGCATCGATGCAAGCGGTACAACTTCCGCAATGATCGGTAACTGGCGTGTCGTAGTCCAAGTCAAGATCTACAATTAATTCGGCTATAAAATAAAAAGAACCGGTTTGTTTGGTCAATAAATTACTGTGTTTACCAATCCATCCCAAACCACTTTTAGCGGCCCACGCCTTATCTAACACTGGCGCAGAATCTACAAAAGCTCGGCCGTGCACATCGCCTATTTCTTCTTGAATATGATTTAAAAGTTGTTTTAGTTTATCCTTAATCACAAAATGATAATCGCGTCCGTAGGCGTATTTTGAAATTTTATAACTGTTTTCGTTTTGTTCTTCGGAAGGATAATAATTCAACAATAATGAAATAACACTTTTACTGCCTGGAACCAATTTAGTTGGATCTAACCGCTTGTCGAAATAGTTTTCCATATACCCCATCTCGCCATTCATATTCTGGTTGAGCCAAGTTTCAAGCCGCGGTGCTTCTTCTTCTAAAAATTCGGCTTTACTAATGCCACAGGACAAAAAACCGAGGCGTTCGGCTTCGGTTTTAATGAGTTTTGTGTATGTTTCTTTATTATTCAAAATCAATGTCAAAATATCATTTAAATTTTTTAAAATAAGCCTCCTTGATTTCCGCTTTTGGTTTTCCCCAGATGTTTGTATGCAGCTTCGGTTACTTCCCGACCTCTAGGCGTTCTAACGATGAATCCTTGTTGTATTAAAAAAGGTTCATATACTTCTTCAATCGTTTCGGCACTTTCTGAAACAGCTGTGGCAATCGTCGTTATTCCCACTGGACCGCCCTTAAATTTATCGATTAACGTAGTAAGAATTTTATTGTCCATTTCATCTAGGCCAAAAGCATCAACATGCAACGCTTTCAAGGCAAACTTTGAAATTTCAATATCAATCTTCCCGTTTCCTTTTATTTGTGCAAAATCACGAACACGGCGCAATAAGGCGTTTGCAATACGAGGTGTTCCCCTGCTTCTTCCGGCAATTTCAATAGCTGCTTCCATAGAAATAGGAATTTTTAATATCCCGGAACTACGTTGAACAATAGATGTAAGCAATTCGGTTGTATAATATTGCAGCCTTGAAGAAATACCAAAACGAGCACGCATAGGTGCTGTTAACAAGCCAGAACGAGTGGTTGCTCCTATTAATGTAAAAGGATTTAGGTTAATTTGGACCGTACGGGCGTTAGGACCCGTCTCGATCATAATATCAATTTTGTAATCTTCCATTGCTGAATACAGATACTCTTCAACAATAGGACTTAGACGGTGAATTTCGTCAATAAATAGCACATCGCGATCTTCTAGATTGGTAAGCAACCCTGCCAAATCTCCAGGTTTATCAAGTACGGGACCTGAAGTAACTTTAATACCAACTTCAAGTTCATGAGCTAAAATGTGAGCCAAAGTGGTTTTTCCCAA
>Ga0209309_10001109_pt1 | contig 28049 bp, 27 predicted proteins | sample COGITO_mtgs_1204_2_FD_184807 | JGI IMG/M metagenome (GOLD analysis project Ga0209309, IMG submission 184807) | Pelagic marine microbial communities from North Sea - COGITO_mtgs_120412 (SPAdes) (version 2) | ecosystem: Environmental > Aquatic > Marine > Epipelagic ... | reverse complement strand
GGCATTTGGAGAATTTACCGGGAATTTCTGGATATCTCCAAAGCCCGGAGATAAGATCTATGCAGTAACAAAAAAAGAAGTAATTTTAGTCTATTAATAAAGTTCTTACCATGGCCAAAAAACTATCTATTTTAAATTTTATCTCTGTTCTTCTAGTAATTGTGGTTAATTATTACTCTCAGATGTATACCATTAACGGGAATACAATGGCGAGTTTGAGTGCGGAATATGACAATCTCTTTACTCCAGCAGGCTACGCCTTTGCTATCTGGGGATTGATCTTTTTAGCCATGTTTGTTTATGCTATTTTTCAGATTAAAAGAGCGTTTTTCAGCAATAAAGAGTCAGATTTTATAGAACAAACAGGTCCTTATTTCTTAATTGCAAATCTTGCCAACGCAGCATGGGTGATAGTGTGGCTGTATGAATACACCTTTATATCTATCATTTTAATGTTCATTATTTTAGGAAGTTTACTCATGATCATTAAGCGCACGAATATGGAACGTTGGGATGCGCCGTTTAAAATCATAGCCTTTGTTTGGTGGCCTATTTGTTTATATTCCGGATGGATCACAGTAGCAGCCATTGCAAACGTGGCGGCCTATCTCTCTAAAATAGGTTGGGATGGATGGTTCTTAGATGAAGTTCAATGGACTTTAGTAATGATTACTATTGCTGTTATTATAAATATTTTGATGATCTATAAGCGAAATATGAGAGAATTTGCTGCCGTTGGAATTTGGGCTTTAATCGCCATTTACGTTCGTCAACAAGGAAATAACGATCTAATTGCTTATTATGCTTTAATAGGATCTGCGGTGATATTCTTAAACATAGCTTATCATGGATTCTTGAATAGAAAGACAAACCCTATGTACAGGTTGATAAATGGCGAAAAAGCATAGCCACTTAATTAATAACTGAACGAACAGGTATCAATAAATAGTTAAATAAACCCGCAAGTTTTGTAAACCAATTTGGTAGGAATTATCTTTGTGCCAATGAGTAAATCTACTATTGCCCAAATCTTTGCGAAGTCTCCACAACAGGAGAAACTTCAAAATATTCTTACCCAAAATTCAGAGAAACCAGCCAAAATTCATTTAAAAGGACTAGTTGGATCTTCACTTTCTTTTGTGCTTTCTAATAGTTTTAAAGAAGCAGATGCACCATTCTTGTTGATCTTTAATGATAAAGAAGAAGCAGCTTATTATCTAAATGATCTGGAACAATTAATTGGGGAGAAAAATGTGCTTTTCTATCCGGGAAGTTATCGCAGGCCTTATCAAATTGATGAAACCGATAATGCAAATGTATTGCTGAGAGCTGAGGTTTTAAACCGAATTAATTCGCGTAAAAAACCTGCGGTAATAGTAACCTACCCAGATGCACTATTTGAAAAGGTAGTTACCAGAAAAGAGTTAGATAAGAGCACCTTGAAAATTGCTATTAATGACCAGCTTTCTATAGATTTTGTAAATGAAGTTTTATTTGAATACAAATTTAAACGAGTAGATTTTGTTACAGAACCGGGAGAATTTTCGGTACGTGGAGGAATTATTGATGTTTTTTCCTTCAGTAATGATGAGCCTTATAGAATTGAATTCTTTGGTGATGAGGTAGACAGCATTAGAAGTTTTGATGTAGAAACTCAGTTATCTACAGATAAGGTGAAGAAGATCTCCATTATGCCCAATGTGGAGAATAAAAAGCTCGATGAAGTTAGAGAGAGCTTTTTAAAATATGTATCGTCAAATACGGTTGTTTTTGTCAAGAATTTAGATATGCTTGCTGCACAGATCGATAAGTTGTTCGATAAAGCAGAAGAAGCCTTTGGAAAACTTTCAGAAGACATAAAACACAATGAGCCGGAAGAATTATTTTGTCATTCTTCGCTCATAAAAAAACAATTACTGGATTTCAGCGTAGTAGAATTAAGCAATCAAGCTTTTTTAAGCAGTCCGGAAATTATAGAATTTAACACCAAACCTCAACCTTCTTTCAATAAACAATTCGATTTATTAATTGATAATCTTATTGAAAATCAGGAAGCGGGGTATACCAATTATATTTTTTGCGTTAGCGATCAGCAAGCGAAACGTTTTCATGACATTTTTGAAGATCAAGAACGAGAGGTTAAATATCGTACCGTGGTGCTTACCATGTTCCAAGGTTTTATAGATGAAACTTCAAAAACTATTTGTTATACAGATCATCAGATCTTTGAGCGGTATCATAAATTCCATTTAAAGAATGGGTATGCTAAAAAGCAAGCCATTACTTTAAAAGAATTAACCAATTTAGAAGTAGGAGATTATGTAACGCATATAGATCATGGAATCGGGAAATTTGGCGGACTTCAGAAAATAGATGTCGAAGGAAAAATGCAGGAAGCCATAAAATTGATCTATGGCGAACGCGATATTTTATACCTGAGCATACATTCTTTACATAAGATCTCGAAATACAACGGGAAAGACGGGAAACCACCCAAGATCTATAAACTTGGTAGTAATGCCTGGAAAAATTTAAAACAGAAGACCAAAGCCAGAGTTAAGCATATCGCTTATAATTTAATTGAATTATATGCAAAACGCCGACTACAGAAAGGTTTTAAATACGGACCGGATTCTTATTTGCAAGCAGAATTAGAAGCCTCTTTTATTTATGAAGATACTCCAGATCAAAGCACAGCTACAGCTGCGGTAAAAGAAGACATGGAAAATGAGCGTCCTATGGACCGCTTGGTTTGTGGAGATGTAGGTTTCGGAAAGACAGAAGTTGCCATTCGTGCTGCTTTTAAAGCGGTAGATAATGGAAAACAAGTAGCTGTCCTGGTGCCTACTACTATTTTGGCATTTCAGCATCACAAAACCTTTACAGAGCGTTTAAAAGATCTTCCCGTAACTGTAGATTATTTGAACAGATTTAGAACTGCCAAAGAACGAAAAGCGACTTTAGAAGATCTTGAAAAGGGGAGAGTTGATATCATAATTGGAACACATCAACTGGTAAGTAAAGCAGTTAATTTTAAAGATCTTGGTTTACTGATAGTAGATGAGGAGCAAAAATTTGGAGTTGCTGTAAAAGATAAATTGAAAACCATCAAGGAAAATGTAGATACGTTAACTTTAACAGCGACGCCTATTCCAAGAACATTGCAGTTCAGTTTAATGGCAGCACGAGATTTGTCTACCATTACCACACCACCACCAAATAGGTATCCTATTGAAACCAATGTTATCAGATTTTCAGAAGAAACGATAAGAGATGCGGTTTCATATGAAATTCAGCGTGGAGGGCAGGTTTTCTTTATTCATAATAGAATTGAAAATATAAAAGAAGTAGCCGGAATGATCCAAAGATTGGTGCCAGATGCTAAAGTTGGCGTTGGTCATGGGCAGATGGAAGGTAAAAAATTGGAGAATTTGATGCTTTCTTTTATGAATGGAGAGTTTGATGTGCTAGTTTCTACCACCATTATTGAAAGTGGATTGGATGTTACCAATGCCAACACCATATTTATTAATAACGCTAATAATTTCGGGGTTTCAGATCTTCATCAAATGAGAGGAAGAGTTGGACGTAGCAACAAAAAAGCATTTTGTTATTTTATTACGCCACCGTTTTCTGCAATGACAGATGATGCTAGAAAGAGAATTACTGCTTTAGAACAATTTTCAGAACTGGGAAGCGGATTTAATATTGCCATGAAGGATCTTGAAATTCGTGGAGCGGGAGATTTGCTAGGAGGGGAACAAAGTGGATTTATAAATGATATTGGTTTTGATACCTATCAGAAAATTTTGAATGAAGCAATTGAAGAATTAAAGGAAAATGAATTCAAAGATCTTTATGAAGATACCGAGAGTATAGAAGAGAAGAATTTTGTAAAAGATACGCAGATAGACACAGATTTTGAATTGCTATTCCCGGATGATTATATTAATAACATCACAGAGCGATTGAATTTGTATACACAGCTGAATAATATTAAGACGGAAGCTGAATTGCAGAAGTTTGAAAGCGAATTGGTAGACAGATTTGGAGAGTTGCCAACTCAAGCCTCAGATCTATTGAATAGCGTAAGAATTAAATGGATCACTTCTAAAATAGGTTTAGAAAAAGTGATCATGAAACAAGGTAAGTTGATCGGATATTTTATAGCAGATCAGCAATCTAATTTCTATCACACACAAGCATTTACTAAAGTGTTGCAATACGTGCAAACGCATTCACAATCTTGCACTATGAAAGAGAAAAAGACTCGATCTGGGTTGAGGTTATTGTTGACATTTGATAAGATCACTTCTATAGATAGAGCTTTAAAAGTTTTGGAACCTTTAGATTTTAGAGTGAAAGAGGAAGAACCAGTGAAAACTTAAATAAAAATATAAGAGTTATTTAGAGCCTTTAAAATTTTTTAAGGCTTCAAATCCAGCAACCACATCAAACAACTCTTCATCTATAGAACTTTGTCTTTGCCGGTTATAATCGCGATTGAGATCTTGAAGCAATTCTTCAATATTCTTATCAGCTCGCTTCATGGCTGCAAGTCGGTTTGTATTTTCACTTTGCAAAGACTCCGCACAAGCTTTAAAAAGTGATACAAAAAGATATTCTCTAATTAATGATTTTAGCGTGGCTTCCCTATCTCCCACAATCTCTGGGATTTTGGTTGTAGGCCACTTAATTTTGCTGAATTTATGACTCCATTCTTCATCTAGCGGTAAGAGTTTTCCCAATACAGGTAGGTAATTTATCCCTATACTGGGTTGGTTATGAACGATGTAAAATTCGGCTAATTCAGAATGGTCAATAATTTCTTGTGCCTTAATTAAAATATCAGAGATTAGTAGAGTAATTACATTCACTGAATTTGGCACGTTAAAAACTTGATTAATTTTTAGTTCAGAATCTTTCAAGATCATTTCAATTCGTTCTCCCACCGCCCAGATCTCCTTTTCACCTTTTATTTGTTCTAATGAGGTTATGGTGAAATCTTTTAAAGTATCATTAAAATGGCCAACCAAGCCTTGATCAGATCCAAAAACAATTATACAGACCTTATGGTTATTATTCTTTTTTAATTCTTTACTAGGAGGTATGACAACTAACTCTTCTGTTTTAAAATATGCAGCCAGACCCAGACTAATAGTTAGATAATAATCTTCCAGTGCTATTGCCGCTTGTTCATATTGCCCAATGTTAGAGGCAGCAACTGCTTTCATAGTGCTTACCACAGAGTGAATATCTGTTGCACTTTCTAATTTGTTTCTTAAATCCTCTAAAGAATCCATAGTAGCTATGTTTTTTCTATCTCATTTGATTCTTCAGATAGGTGTTGGGTGATAAATTTTAGGATGGTATCCTGTTCTTCTGCGGTTAAAGGGTGGTTTCCTAAAAGACTTTCGATTAATTTTCCTGATAGTTCTTTGCTACTATTAATAAGTGAGTCTTCTGTAGCTTTTATAGCCTTATTAGGTAGCTTATCAAAAATACCATTTGTTAAGGCTAATAACCCTATAATTTGTTCTGGTACAGATAATGGCTGCATTTCATTCTGTTTTAACCAAGATCTTATTCGTTTACCGTGTTCTATAGTGTTCTTTGTATTTTCATCCATTCTGGTTCCAAAACGCGCATAGTTTTCTAATTCCTGAAACTGAGAATAGGCGAGCTTTAAATTTCCAATTACAGATCTGTAGGCAGGTAATTGAGCTTTTCCGCCAACTCTGGAAACAGACTTATTAACATCAACCGCGGGAAGAATCCCCAGTTCAAAAAGTTTAGGTGAAAGATAAATTTGGCCGTCTGTTATAGAAATGAGATTGGTAGGGATATAAGCTGAAATATTCTGGTCTTCGGTTTCAATAATAGGTAGCGCGGTTAAAGAGCCTCCGCCAAGTTCATCGCTAAGATGGGTAGCCCGTTCCAAAAGTTTGGAATGGATATAAAAAATATCTCCCGGGTAGGCTTCTCTCCCGGGTGGTCTCCTTAGCAATAACGAAATCTCTCTGTAAGATCGAGCATGATTAGTAAGATCATCATATACTATTAGTACGTCCTTCCCTGCTTCCATAAAATATTCGCCTATGCTAGTAGCTGCATATGGCGCAATATATTTTAATCCGGGAGAATCATTTCCTTCTGTTACCACCACAGTGGTATATTCCATTGCTCCGTGATCTTTTAGTACTGCCAAAACTTTAGCTACGCTAGAGGCACGCTGCCCAATAGCACAATATACACAGTAAACATTTTTGTTGCGTTGGTTTAGAATGGCATCGATGGCAATAGAAGATTTACCGGTTTGCCTATCACCTAGAATTAATTCTCTTTGCCCACGACCTATTGGTATAAGAGCATCAATAACTTTAATTCCAGTTTGTAAAGGGGTGGTAACTTTTTTTCTATCCATTATAGGAGGCGCGGGTCTTTCTATAGGATATCTTAACGTATGGCTAATATTCCCTTTATTGTCTAAAGCTTTGCCTAATGGATTGATAACTCTGCCTATAAGATTTTCTCCTACAGGCACATCCATCACCCGGCCTGTTCTGGTTACTTCGTCTCCCGCATTAAGCAGAGACTCATCACCAAGTAATATGACCCCAATTTCGTGTTCGTCTAAATTATAGGCGATTCCATATAAATTATGAGAAAATTTGAGGAGTTCTTCATACCCTACACCCGGTAATCCGGAAATAGTAATTACACCTGCAGAAACACTAGTTACATAGCCAACTTCTCTCGGGGTAAAGGAAAGTGCATATTTTTCCCTAACCGATTTAATATGGCTAAAAGTGGCACTAGTAATATTTTCAAGACTGGTGTTAGGCATTTATCAATTATTTAATACTATCTTTTTTCTGAATAATTTCAGATTCCTTATCCTTTTTTACAATCTCGTCTAGATTGGTTTTATTATATGTAGACTGTAACAAATCGGTTTGCAAAGCACTTAGATATTCTGAAATGCTCCACCCAAGTTTAAACCCATTAGAATACAACTGGATTCCGCAGATAAGTTGAGGAGTGATCTTATATTCTATTTTAATATTTTCCTCTAGTGAATTCTTGAGGCTGGAATTGATGAGGTTTCTTTGATCTTCTGTTAATTCCATAGCACTGCTAACAATAATGGTTTTGGAGTTGCTATTAAATGCATGACGAAATTTGGATTTATCATCTTCCTTTAGATCCTTTAGTTTGGTAATAAATGTGGAGAGTATTTGATCTTGTAAGTTCGCAGAAGAAAGATCTGAGAGCGCTTGACTTGCAATTTCAAAAACTTCATTTTGTAACTTGTTAGATAATTCATCTTTAATTTCCTGTTCCATTTTATTCAAAGAACTTTTCAACTTTTTGCGGAAATCTTGAGCATCTTCACGTGCTTCATCCATTAAATTTGATCCATAAGATTTTGCTTCAGCATACGCATCATCCATTAATTTTTGCTTATCCTGTTGAAACTGATCATTTTTCTGTGCATGCTCTTCTTTTTCCTTTAAAGCCTCCTCTTTCTTAGCTTTAGCATTTTTAAGCCGATCCATAATTTTTCTATCCCGTTCATCTATTGCATTAAGAACAGGTTTATATAAGAAGCGTTTTAATAACCAGACTAGAATTAAAAAATTAATGATCTGAGCTATTACTGTAAACCAATCAATATTCATTCTAATTTAATTTTGAAAGAACTTCATTCCAGAATGGGTTAGCAAATATGATAATCATAGATACCACAAAACAGTAGATCGCAGTAGATTCTATCATTGCTAAGCCAACAAATAAGGTTCTTGTTATAGTAGATGAAGCATCGGGTTGTTGCGCTAATGCTTGTAATGCCTGAGCAACTGCTTTTCCTTCACTTATGGCAGGAACCATCGTTCCCAACATAGTGGTTGCTCCTGCAGTTATGATTGAAGTAATTCCTACTATAGTTACACTATCCATTTTTTTGAAGTTTTAAATTGTTCTTGTTATTAGATTTTCTTGATTGTAAGGCGCCAGCGATGTACACGGTGGCCAATATGGTGTATATATATGCCTGCACCATCCCTGTTAATAATCCTAAAGCTTTCATTATTAAGGGGAAAATGAAGGGAGCAATGCTTAGCAGTATGGCTACTATCATACCTCCACTCATAATATTTCCAAACAATCTGATGGCTAGAGCTATGGTTCTGCTTATTTCACTAATGATGTTTAGAGGTAGCATAACCCAAATAGGCTGTAAGTATGTTTTGAAATATTCACTAAACCCACTATTTTCTATTCCGAAGTAAGGAACTGCCAGAAAAACCGCGATGGCTAATGCTGCAGTAGTAGAGAGGGAAGCTGTTGGAGGAATATATCCTGGAATTATCGAAAATAAACTAGAGAAACCTATAAAGAGGAAAAGAGTACCAATAAAGCCAAGATATTTCTCAGATCTGTCTAACCCAATTTCTTTTATCTGTGTGTTTATGAAGCCCACTATGATTTCTAGAGCAGATTGCCATCTTGAAATTTTTAATTCAGATTTTATATTCCGGGTGATCAACCAAGATCCAAGCACTAAGATCATGATAATAAACCATGTAGTAACTAGGGTAAGATTAATATGAATAAAACCATATTCCCAAAAAATTGTATCATCTGGACTAAGCTTCATTATTTGATTTTTTAGGAATTAATGAAGATTTTATCCTAGGAGTTTTGGTGATCTTTATAACAAAAAATCGGGCTGTGATAAAACCAATTAACAAGAGCAGTATTCTCTGCCAGTCATGATCTCCAATAAAATAAAATCCGGTGAGGATTATAGCTAGCCTTATAATCATGCTTGAGAAGAATAAGAGTGCTGGATTTTTTACCTTATGTATATTCTTAACTGTTAACCAGAGTCCGCCAAAGAAAAAGCCTCCTAGTGCAAATCCTGCAAGAAGCCCCATCACTATAACTAAAGGTGAATCTATCATTTCTTGTTGTTTTTGTTAATTTCTTTATCTTCTTTATCAACCCAGTACCAGGCAATCATAGCTCCAACCATTAACCCGGCGATCAATAAGCTCAGTGTCCATGAAAAAGATTGCGGGTAATTTTTATCTAACCAGAGACCCAATAGAGCACCCAGCAAAGATGGTACTACTACAGACCATCCTATAACTCCCATCATACCTAATCCAAACCATACTTTGTTTTTCCCTTCTTTTAGAGATCGTATTTTCCTTTCTTCCTTTCTGGCTATTTCATCACTAAATAATTTTGACTTGTTATATGCTTTAGTAGGTTTCATTTTATTTTTTTTGAAATTGCTTAAGCCTTAGCAAAAAATTGCTTTCAATTTTAGCCATTGTCTGTCTAAATTTCTTTTCACTACTTCTCATTTCTTGATATTCTTTTATTACCAACTCATGCATTTTTCCCAGATCTGTTCCTCCAAAAGAATTTTGTACAGAAACAATGATGGTAGAACCTGTTTTTACCAAAATTCCCTCGTCTACAGCCAGATATTGCACTGTATTGTTCAAAGTTTCATAGGTAAATATTCCCGGAACTAATGCGGCTACGAAATCCAGTCTTTTAGGCAGGATTCCATAAGAACCTTTAGCGGTTTCAATTATCACCTTGTTAACTTTATTTTCATTCAAGAAAACCTTGTAAGGCAATAATATTTTGAGATTCATATATTGGTTTTCCACGCTTTAATATTTTATATTTATTTGAGGATAACTTTATGTTGGTATAGTGTTTTCCTGAGTTTTATTTATTGAGAATTTTCTGTTTTCTTTTTCTATTTCTCGTGCTTTATGTTTAGCATCTTCCAAATTTCCAACCATATAAAAAGCATTTTCTGGCATCTCCTTACATTCATCGTTCAGGATTTGCTCACAACCCGTTAATGCATCTTCAAGGCTAACCTCTTTTCCCTTAATGCCACTAAACTGTTCTGTAGTAAAAAAAGGTTGGGTTAAAAATCTCTCCAGTCTTCTTGCCCTATTCACTATTTTATGGTCTTTTGATGATAATTGCTCCAAGCCAAGCATTGCTATAATATCTTTAAGCTCTTTATATTGAGCGAGGGTTTCCCTAATTCTTTGAGCTAAGGAATAATGTCTATCGCCTATAATATTAGGAGAGGCCAATTTCGATTTCGATTTTAAAAGGTCTATGGCTGGATATAATCCTTCGCCTGCTTTTTTTCTGGAGAGAACAATAGAAGCCGATAAGTGGGAAAAAGCATGTACCGCTGCCGGATCTGTAAGATCATCTGCCGGAACATATACCGCTTGGATAGAAGTTATAGCTCCAGAATCTGTATTGGCAATTCTTTCTTCTAATTTTGAAAGCTCTGTTGCAATTGTAGGTTGGTAGCCTAAACGAGATGGCATTTGCCCCATAAGGCTACTAACTTCCATTCCTGCCTGAATGAACCTAAAAATATTATCTATTAAGAGAAGAACATCTCTATGTTCATCATCCCTAAAATACTCTGCCATTGTTAGTGCTGCATGCCCAACTCTAAACCTTGCCCCTGGAGGCTCATTCATCTGTCCGAAAAGCATTACCATATTTTTTAGTAGGCCTGCTTCTTTCATTCCCTCATAAAGTTCTTGTCCCTCGCGGCAACGTTCTCCAATACCACAGAACATGCTAATTCCTTTATTGTGGCCCACCATGTTATGGATCATCTCGGTAAGTAATACCGTTTTACCTACTCCCGCACCTCCAAAAAGTCCTGCTTTCCCACCTCGTTCCATGGGGATCATGATATCTATAGCCTTGATTCCGGTTAAAAAAACTTCAGACTTGGTAGATCTTTTAGACAGAGAAGGTGGATCTTGATGAACTTTTCTTTGTTCCATGTCCTTCAATTTAGGACCGTGATCTATAGTGTTCCCAAATACATCAAACATTCTTCCTAGTATTTCAGGCCCAACAGGTACGGTAAATTTAATTTCATTGGCGTAAGCCGGCATGCCCCTCTCCAGTCCTTGCGTTCGGTTTAATGCTATTCCTCTCACCCGGTGATCATCTAATTGTGATAATATCTCAACAGAGATTTCTTTGTCTTTTCCTGTATGAATTAATGAATAAATGGAAGGGAGGTCGTTCGGAAAATAAAAATATACAACACTACCATGGACAGAAATTACCTTTCCGTTTGAAATATTTGAATTATCGAGAGTGGCAGCATTCATTTATCAATTTTAAATTGAAAAATTTCGGATGTTCGAAAAAATTATCAAAAAAGTGGAACCCTCTTAAAATTACTGAAAAAAAACAAAAATGTGCTGGTAATCAATATATTAATTAAATATTTGAAAGAATAAGTCCTTTTATGTAGAAAGATTTATAAGTATTGGAGCCATTAGATTTTAGAGTGAAAGAGGAATAACTAGGGAAAACTTAACTTCTCGATCCCGAAAGCCTTTGGGACGCTTGAAGTAGCTTATGCATATCGTTAAGCTGAACTTGTTTCAGCTTCTATTTTAAATTTATTTTTGGTTGGGATCCTAGAAAATATTCCGATATCTATAAGAACAGAATCGTTGTTTAGGATGTCAGATTGAGCGGAATCTAGAAATGCCTCCTGCTAGAAATGCCTCCTGCTAGAAATACCCCTCGATCCCGAAAACATTCGGAGCGCTCGGGGAGAAAAATATGTCAGGTCTAGCGTCCCGAATATTTTCGGGATCGAGACCTATTCAAAATACAAAAAAGCATTTTCCAAATGCTCGATTTTGGTTTGTTTATAATTTTTAATGATGGCAATAATATCAAACCTTACTTCAACTTCCAGTTTATGTGCAGTAACAAAAAAATCTACCGCTTTTACTAAGCGTTGAATTTGCTTTGCTTTTACAAATTCCTGTGGATCACCAAAATTTGGAGTGCTTCGGGTCTTAACTTCTATAATGGCTAAAACATTGCCCTTACGGGCAATAATATCAACTTCAGCTTTTTGAAATCTGAAATTTCTGGCAACTATCTTATAATTTTTAGAGATTAATAAGTCTACAGCCAGTTGCTCTCCCTTAGCACCAAGTTCATTATGGCTTGCCATTGTTCCTTTGTTTTAAAATTACATAATAAACAATTTAAAATTAGGGAAACTTAGAACAAACAGATAGGGGGTAAACCCCTATTTATTACTAGGTATTATTCGCCTAAATGAAGCAGAATAGTTTGAACTTTTAGATCTAAAGCTTCAATTTCTTCAGGACTTGCTTTAATAATTCTGTCGCCATAATATTTAGCATTCACCTCATTTTCTGGGCCAATAAAAACTCTTAGTTTCCCGTTTTCTAATTTCCCGTCATTCCATAATACAGCACCGCTATAATCCCATCCAAATCCGTAGAAAGAGATCTGTTTTCCATTCATTTCATTTAACTCACTGTACGTAGTTCCTATTTTTACCCCAGATTTGGTTCTCCATTTTCCATTGGCAGAATATCGAATTTCATCGATCTTTGTTTTACTATTATCAGCCCAAGTAATATGAAGTTCATTCGGAGTTTCGGGATATAACACCGTAAAATCCTTTTCTACGGTACCTTCTTCGAACATGCCTGTACCTTCATCTATATTAGCATCGGGGAAAGAATTCTTGATCTTATCCGCAGTAAAATTTGCTAAATTTTCAATCACAAATTTATCAGATCCACTTGAAACTGATTTTTTTGAACTTCCGCAGGAAGCCAGGGTTACAAGAGTTATAAGTATAAAAATTCTACGCATAGGTTAAGTTTTGGCTAAAAATAGACACATTTGCTCCACCAGCCTTGTCTTTTACAAGAATTTAACGTGTAATATTTAACAGTTGCTTACCTTTACAGACTCAAAAAAAGAACAGGAATAAATGAATAATTCTCCACAACGATATACAATTACTGCTGCATTACCTTATACCAACGGTCCTATTCATATTGGGCATTTAGCCGGAGTTTACGTGCCTGCAGATATTTATGCGCGATTTTTAAGAATGCAGGGTAATGATGTTGCTTTTGTTTGCGGAAGTGATGAGCACGGGGTGGCAATCCCGATGAAAGCTAAGAAGGAGGGGGTAACTCCGCAGGAAATTATAGATAAGTATCACGCTATTATAGAAAAGTCTTTTCAAGATTTTGGAGTTTCTTTTGATAATTACTCAAGAACCTCAAGAAAGATCCATCATGATACCGCCTCAGAATTTTTCAAGAAATTATATGAAGATGGGAAGTTTATTGAAGAAACTACAGAGCAATTATATGATGCCGAAGCAAATCAATTTTTAGCAGATAGATTTGTAACAGGTACTTGTCCAAAATGTGGACATGAAGAAGCTTATGGCGATCAATGTGAGAATTGTGGAAGTTCTTTAAATGCTACGGATCTTATCAATCCAAAATCTGCTATCACTGGTGCTGTTCCAACGCTTAAGCAAACAAAACACTGGTTCTTGCCACTAGATCAATATGAAGATTGGTTGAAAGAATGGGTGATCAAAGGACATAAGAAAGACTGGAAAGTTAATGTATATGGACAGGTTAAATCTTGGGTAGATGAAGGATTAAGAGCGCGTGCGGTAACCAGAGATCTGGAATGGGGAATCCCGGTTCCGGTGGAAGGTGCCGAAGGAAAAGTATTGTATGTTTGGTTTGATGCACCAATTGGATACATTTCTTCTACCAAAGAATGGGCAGAGAGAGAAGGGAAAGATTGGGAGCCATATTGGAAAGATAAAGATACCAAGCTAGTACATTTTATTGGAAAAGATAATATCGTTTTTCACTGTATTATTTTTCCAATAATGTTGAAAGCCGAGGGGAGTTACATTCTTCCTGAGAATGTGCCGGCAAACGAATTCTTGAATCTTGAAGGTAAAAAACTTTCTACATCAAAGAACTGGGCTGTTTGGTTACACGAATATTTAGAAGATTTTCCAAATCAGCAAGATGTGTTGCGTTATGCGCTTACGGCAAATGCTCCGGAAACTAAGGATAACGATTTTACCTGGAAAGATTTTCAGGCAAGAAATAATAATGAATTGGTGGCTATCTTCGGAAACTTCATCAATAGAGTAGTGGTGTTAACCGATAAATATTATGGAGGTGAAGTTCCAACTCCGGGAGATTATTCTGAAGTTGATGAACAAACTCTTGCAACTCTTAGAGCATATCCGGCAGTTATTGCCAGTTCTATTGAAAAATATAGATTTAGAGAAGCTCAAGGAGAATTGATGAATCTTGCCAGATTAGGAAATAAATATTTGGCAGACGAAGAACCTTGGAAACTTATAAAAACTGACGAAGAGCGAGTGAAAACTGTTATGTTCGTGGCTTTGCAAATTGCAGCTGCACTTGCAACCTTAAGCGAACCTTTCTTGCCATTCACTTCAGCTAAATTGAAATCTATTCTAAATATTTCTGAAGCTGAAGGCGGACAAGATTCTACTTGGGATGAGATTTCAACTAAACAGATCTTATTAAATTCAGGACATAAAATTGGAAAAGCAGAATTGCTTTTCAGCAAAATAGAAGACGAACAAATTCAAAAACAATTAGACAAATTGGAAGCTACTAAAGCCGCTAACGAAGCTGAGAACAAAAAAGCAGAACCTCAAAAAGAGATCGCTACTTTTGAAGATTTTACGAAAATGGATCTTAGAGTAGGTACTATCACCGAAGCTACAAAAATGCCAAAAGCAGACAAGTTATTGGTGCTAAAAGTTGATACCGGAATAGACATTAGAACTATAGTTTCAGGAATTGCTAAAAGCTTTAAACCAGAAGATATCATCGGTAAGAAAGTAACTGTTTTAGTGAACCTTGCTCCAAGAAAACTTAGAGGGGTAGAAAGTGAAGGAATGATCTTGATGACAGAAAATGCTGAAGGAAAATTGGTCTTTCTGAATCCTGATGAAGATAATGTGAATAACGGGACTATAATTAGTTAGGTTCTCGACTCCGCTCGAACTGACATTTAGGTAGAAGTGGAATTTGAATAATATAGAGACTTGGGAAGGTTCTCGACTCCGCTCGAACTGACATTCGTTTTATATTGAAATATTAGTAATTGTCACCTCGAGCGGAGGAAACGAGTAAATAGAAATTCCAATCGTTGTCACCTCGAGCGGAGTCGAGAGGTCATACCTTAAATATAGAAACTATGAAGTTCTATTATGTATATATCGTAGAGTGTTCAGATAAGCTTTTATATACAGGAATTACTAATGATCTTTCTAGGAGAATTTCAGAACATAATACAGGAATTCATAAAACATGTTTTACATACAAAAGAAGTCCTGTTAAGCTAATATTCAGTCAGGAGTTTAATGATGTGAATCAGGCTATATTTTTTGAGAAGAAAATAAAAAAATGGAGTGCTAAAAAGAAAAGAGCTCTATCTAAAGGAGATGAAGTTTTATTGCATCTTTTGGCAGAATGTAGGAATGAAACACATTCAGAAAATAAGGAATGAATTTATTTTCAAAGGTTCTCGACTCCGCTCGAACTGACAGGGAACTTTAAAAAGGTTAATCAATATTTCGCTCGAACTGACATTCGTTTTATATTGAAAATATAAGTAATTGTCACCTCGAGCGGAGTCGAGAGGTCTCAATCTCAATTCTAAATTCCGTTAATGCTCAAAATAGCTAATCATCCCATCTACAAACACTCATTGCCAGAAGGTCATAGATTTCCTATGGAAAAATATGATCTATTGCCGAAGCAATTATTACATGAAGGTACTTGTGTTGAGGATAATTTTTTTGAGCCTGAAATGCCCCCTGAAGATCTGATCTTAGCTGTTCATGACAAAGAGTATTTTGATGATCTAAAAAATGACACCTTAGATAAAAGAGCAGCCAGAAAGATAGGTTTTCCTCTTTCAAAGCAATTGATACGAAGAGAACTCATTATTGCAGACGGAACCGTGAAAGCTTGTGATTATGCTTTAAAATATGGAATTGCCATGAATATTGCTGGTGGCACACATCATGCATATTCAAATAGAGGCGAAGCTTTTTGCCTTTTGAATGATCAGGCTATTGCAGCGAGATATCTTCAAAAAAATAAAGGAATAGAGAAAATCCTTATTGTAGATCTAGATGTGCATCAGGGAAATGGAACGGCAGAGATCTTTGAAAATGATGCTACTGTTTTTACCTTTTCTATGCATGGCAAGAATAATTATCCTTTCAGAAAAGAAAAATCCGATCTGGATATTGAACTGCCAGATGGAACTGAAGATGAAAAATATCTGGATATTCTCAAAAACACATTACCCGATCTAATTAAACAGGTACAACCAGATTTTGTTTTCTATCTAAGCGGGGTGGATATACTTGCTACCGACAAATTAGGCAAACTTGGTTGCAGTGTAAAAGGTTGCAAAGAACGAGATCGCTATGTCCTACAAACCTTAAAAGACCTTCATCTTCCGGTAGAAGTGAGTATGGGAGGTGGTTATTCTCCCGATATTAAAATTATTTTAGAAGCACACGCCAATACTTATAGGCTAGCGCAAAATATCTTCTTCTAACTATCTCTTTGACTCTTTTTCTGTTTTATAAAATTGATAAATTTTATAACCTTTTAATTTTTAGTTGATTAAATACTTATATTTAAGTGCCCCACCCACTTTTTATTAATCAAATCAATTAAAAAATGAGAAAACTAATGATCGTTTTCCTGATCGTTTTTGGCTTTGTTCAAAAATCGCGGGCTCAAAATCCAGTATTTAAAGCAGATGACATCAACATTGATTATGAAAAATTTGTGTTGCCAAATGGATTAACCCTTTTGGTTCATGAAGATCATAAAGCACCTATTGTTGCAGTGAACGTTTGGTATCATGTAGGATCAAAAAATGAAAAAGAAGGTAAAAGTGGGTTTGCACATCTTTTTGAACATTTAATGTTTAATGGTAGTGAGAATTATGATGATGATTATTTTCAGGTAATAGAAAGAATAGGAGGAACCGATGTAAACGGAACTACCAATACAGATAGAACTAATTACTTTCAAAATGTTCCAGTTTCAGCTTTAGACCAAGTATTGTTTCTAGAGTCAGACAGAATGGGACATTTACTTGGAGTTGTAGATCAGGATTTGTTGGATGAGCAACGTGGGGTGGTTCAAAATGAAAAAAGACAAGGAGAAAATCAGCCTTATGGACAACAGTGGAATTATATTACTAAAGCCATGTATCCTAAAGGGCATCCATATTCTTGGACGGTAATTGGGGAAATGGAAGATTTGAATGCGGCATCTTTAGAAGATGTTCAAAACTGGTTCAAGTCTTACTACGGTGCAGCGAATGCAGTAATTGCTATCGCCGGAGATATTAAGCCGGAAGAGATCCACAAAAAAGTGTTGGCTTATTTTGGAGATATTCCTTCGGGACCAACCATTCAAAGACAAGAAAGAAATATTCCGGAGCATAACGGAGATACTTATCAGGTTTATGAAGATCGTGTGCCAGAGGCAAGAGTTCTTTTTGCATGGAATTCTCCTCCGTTTGGAGAAAAGGAAGACCTTCAGCTAGATCTTATTTCTTCTATTTTGAGCAATGGCAAGAATTCAAGACTTTATAAAAAATTGGTCTATGAAGATCAGATTGCCAGTAATGTTGCGGCTTTTCAATCTTCTAGCGAAATCGCCAGTAATTTCATTGTATATGCAAATGTAAAACCGGGACATGATATTGATGAAGTTAGAACTAAGCTTTTAGCCGAAATCGACAATCTTATTAAAAATGGTCCTACAGAAGAAGAGATGAAAAGGGTGAAAGCCGATTATTTTTCAGGAATTATAAAAGGAACAGAAAGAATTGGTGGTTTTGGTGGAGTTTCAGATGTATTGGCATCTAATCAAACTTATCATGGAGATGCTTCCTACTATAAAACTCAATTGAAATTTGTAGAAAATGCTACAGCCGCAGACCTACAGGCAACAGCCAAGAAATGGTTAACAAAAGGAAAGCATACTTTAATATGTAAACCCTTCCCTGAGTATACTGTAGTGAAATCTGATATTGACAGATCTAAATTACCTCCTTTAGGAACTGCTAAGGCAGTGAAATTCCCAGAAGTGCAACGAGCAAAATTGTCTAACGGGATGAACATCGTTTTGGCAAAAAGAAAAGGAGTTTCTACAATAGTGATGGATCTTATGTTTAACGCAGGGTATAAAACCGACTATTTAGCTACTCCCGGAACTGCAGCTTTGGCGATGGATTTAATGGATGAAGGAACCAAAGACATGAACTCACTTCAGATCAATGAAAAACTTCAAATGCTGGGAGCTAATTTATATACAGGATCAGATCAGGATATTTCTAGAGTGGGTATGAATACCTTAAAACAAAGCCTAGATGGAAGTTTAGATGTTTTTGCAGATGTTATTTTGAATCCGGCTTTCCCCCAAAAGGAATTTGAAAGATTAAAGAATGAGCAGTTAAATGATATCAAAAGAGAGAAGTCTCAGCCAGTTTCCATGGCTTTAAGAGTGGTAAATAAATATTTATATGGTGAAGATCATCCTTACAGCAATCCATATACAGGAACCGGATATGAGAAAACGGTAGAAAATTTAACACGTGCCGATGTTCAGAAATTTTATGACACCTGGATGAAGCCGAATAATGCTACGCTAATTGTTACCGGAGATGTAGAAATGAGTGAGCTGAAGGCGAAGCTTGAAAAATCTTTAGGAAAGATGAAAAAAGGAGACGTTCCAACCATCACTTATAACAAGCCAAAAACAGGAACTAAAAACACCTTGTATTTGATGAACAGACCAGAATCTCCACAATCTGTAATTATTGGTGGTTATTTAACCGGAAAGTATGGAGAGGTGCCAGAAGTTGCTGTAGAGCAAATGGTGAATGTGTTGGGAGGTGAATTTACTTCACGTATCAATATGAACCTTAGAGAAGATAAACATTGGGCTTATGGCGCCTTCGGATTTGTGATGGATGCACAACAAGAAAGACCATTTATTGTTTATGCCCCGGTACAAACCGATAAAACTGCAGAATCTATCTTAGAATTGAAAAAAGAATTATCTCAATTTGTATCTACTAAACCGGTTACTCAAGAAGAGTTAGATAAGGTAAAGACTAATCAGGTTCTTGCATTACCGGGACAATGGGAAACCAATTCTGCAGTAAATAATTCACTTTACAATATTGTGAAGTATGATCTGCCGGATGATTATTACCAAACTTACGATGCTAATATCAAGAATTTGACTTTAAGCGATTTGAAATCTGTTAGTAATAAAATGGTAAAACCAGATGAAGTGAACTGGTTTATGGTTGGTGACAGAGCTAAGGTTGCAGATAAATTAGATGAACTTGGATTTGATTCTATCATTGAAATTGATGCAGATGGAAATGTATTATCTCCAGAGATCAAAATGCCTGAAAAAGAAGAGGTAAAGAATTAAAAATATAGATCAAGTTTTAACTGATTAAAATAAAAAGCGACATTTCTTAACTGCTAGAAATGTCGCTTTGTTATTTAATAAATCCATATTCTCTATTTTCCCAGAAGTAAAAGTTCATTACAAACAACTTCTGTAATATAGCGTTTTACACCTTCCTTATCTTCATAACTTCTGCTGGTGAGTTTTCCTTCAATTCCTACTTCTTTCCCTTTTGGAACATAATTTTCTATCAACTCGGCAGTCTTGCCCCAAGCAACTACATTATGCCATTGTGTATCTGTAATCTTTTCGCCTTTAGCGTTTTTATAAGATTCGTTGGTGGCGATGGAGAATTTGGCCAATTTTTTACCAGATTCAAGATTTACGATTTCAGGATCATTACCTACATGCCCGATCAATTGTACTGTGTTTCTTAAAGTGCTCATAACTATAGAATTTATTGCAGTTGAAAATCATTCGTTCATTTCAACAGGACAAACCTACATCGAGACAGAAAGTTTATTCGGTTAGCAAAGGCTTGTTTTCGTTTACTTACGTTTGTAAGCGTTTGTTGTCGGTTAAGAGTTGATATTTCCTGATTTTCAGAAGATATATCAAGAATCATTTATTTAAATAAGGATTAATCGCCAACTTGCAGGTTCTTATTTTTGTGGAACAATTTCCGTCAAAAAGTATCAGTTAATTTCGATAATATGTCATTTAAAAAGCTAAATACTCCTTTAATGGAGGCCTTAGAAAGATTGGGTTTTGAAGAACCTTTACCATTTCAGAAGAAAATATTACCTAAAATAAAAAGTGGATCTAATCTTTTTATAGTAGGGAAAGAGGGAAGCGGAAAGACTTCAGCAATGATCATAAGTGTCATTCAGAAATTAAAAGGAGAAGCTTTTGAAGATGCGCCACGAGCGTTGATATTTGTTGAAGATAAGGCTGCCGCGGTAGAACTGGAAGAGAAGTTTAAAACCTTTACCAGACGTACAGATCTAAGAGTTTACGCAGCTTTTGACGAACCGAACATTGAAAATCAAAAAGAGGATATTTACGATGGTATTGATATTTTAATAGCTACGCCAAAAAGGTTGTTTCAACTCTTTAAGATCACTGGCGTAAATGTAAGTCAGTTGCAATTGTTCATTGTAGAAGATGCTGCATTTCTAATTAGAAATAGCGCTTATAATGATGTAGTAAGAATTCCGCAAAGTATCCCAAAATGTCAGTATCTTGTCTTTGCAGATAGAATGGATCCTAAAATTGAACGTTTGAAGGATACCTTTATGGAATATTCTCAGGTTATTTCTTATAAAGGAGAGTAGAAGATCTGGTTTGAGGCAATAAACAGTTAAAATACGTTGCTAAATGAATGAATAGAAAAACCAAGTTAATAATTCTATTTTTCTGTTGGATAAAACTTATTATGCATCTAGTAGCAGATAGTCATTCTGGATTTCAGGGAGACGAATTGTTACATATAGAAACAGGGAAACATCTGGCATTTGGCTATATGGAATTTCCTCCCTTAATTGGTTTTATAGCATTTATTCAAAATTTATTTCATTCAAATTCAGTATTTGTTCATCATATATTTTCACATCTCGCAACGCTGTATATCATGGTTGTTGTGGCCAAGATTACCCTTGAATTAGGCGGAAAAAATAAAGCGATATTTCTTGTTCTATTAGCTATTATTATAGCCCCAGGTTTCGGAAGATCTGAGCAGCTTTTTCAGCCCGTAGTATTCAGTCAGCTTTTTTGGGTCCTAGGTTTTTATCAACTCACAAGATTTGTAAAATATCTTGATAATAAGTCTTTATGGTATCTTACACTATTTTGCATCTTAGGTTTTCTAACAAAATATGATAGTGTCTTTTTTATTCTTGGTTTAACTTCCTTATTGATTTTTGAAAGAACTAGAACTGCCTTAATAAATCATAAATTTTGGATCCATGTTATTGTATTCCTTTTATGTATCTCACCTAATATAATTTGGCAGGTCTTGAATGATTTTCCAATATTTCAGATGACAGATAGGTTATATGAAACTCAATTGGAAAAAATTACTAGGGGAGAAGTGATTATCAATTTACTTATGGCTATCAATCCTATTGTATCTCTATTATTTATAGTTCCTGCAATTACTTACTTCTTCAGAAATAAAGCCAAGATTAGATTTGATATCTTATTGGTAACAATTGTAATTTCCTTTTTGTTCTTATTATACAAGAATGGAAAATCTTATTATTTCTTTCCTATTATCTTAACAATTCTACCCTTTGGAGCCATTTTTTGGGAACATGTTATATTCAGAAAGAGAAAATGGGCAATTTATCCGGTCTCTGCTTTATTAGTTATAGGTGCAATCTTAATTCCTTTTGGAATGCCGGTTTATAGCTTCAGCAGATATCTTGAAAAAATTTATCCTTTTGAAATAAAGGAAATAGAAGGTGGGAAATATGGAGTAAAATATGATGAATATTATACGTGCGAAAAGTGGGAAACTACAATCGAAGAATTGAATAAGGTCTATAAGAATTTGCCTAGCGATGAAAAACAGGAATGTTTAATTTGGGCAAAGCACTATGGACAGGCTGGTGCTGTGAATTTGTATGGAGAAGCTTACAAGCTTCCAAAAGCATTTTCGTATCACGGCAGTTTTTATAGTTGGGCTCCTAAAGGTGAAATGCCAAATACCATTATCGCTTTAAGCTACCAAGTAGGTGACTTTTTTGAAAATTACTTTGAAGAAGTAACTTTGGTGAAATCTATCTATAATCCATATTCTTATAATGAAGAAGAGCTTTATCAGCGAATTTATATATGTAGATATCCTAAGCAGGATTTTAATAAGATGAAAGACTTATTTAAAAATAGAATATTTGAATAGGGAACAGAAAAAAGGAAGAATTCGTTTTAGGTTTGAAAATTTCAAAACTTATTTTATATACTTATATTTAGTTTTTACAAGCAGCGCAATTAGGTTCTCCAATTAAATTGCCGTCCTTATCTAATTCATATTTACAGCACTCATTAAAATTTTTCTTTAGGATAGCTTTTCCACGTCTAATTCTAGCCTTAACGTTGGCTAGACTAATATTAAGCTTTTCTGCGGCTTCATTTTGTTTTTTGCCATCTATATAAACCATTTCAATTACCTCTTTATAAGTCTCGGGTAAATTATTAATGAATTTATCAAAACAGCAAATGTGTTGATAGTCTGAAATAGTGTTCTCCTGATTAGGATTTACAACATCCTTGAATTTAGATTCCTGATTAAAATAATTGGTAATTTCATTTCTGGTAATTTGAAAAACCCAAGCTTTTATTTTCTCCTCCTCTTCAACCTGATGTAGATTTCTGTGAATTTTTAAAAAGGAATTTTGGAAGATATCGTTCGCCGCATTTTTATTCTTCACTTTTTTAAGAATGAAGAAATAGAGCTCTTCGTTAAACCAATTCCATATTTTTTGGGTTTCCATATTTAAAAATAAAGAAAAGGCCAGCTACTTCACCGGCCTTTATAAGATTTAACAACAATTGCATTTATTACAGTCACACTTGGTGCACGGACAATTATTTTCTAAACAATTAACGCAATTACATTTAGCACAATCGCAATTGGAACATTTACAAGTATTCATAATTACTAGGATTAATGGATTTGTAGAGTAGACTGAAATAAATTAAAAAGGATACTCTAAAAGTGATCTTTTTTCTTCTAAAAAGGACTAGGCTTTTCTGGTTCGCTTTTTTAATTTGAAAATTCGATCGTCATAAAAATCCTTCAATTCCTGAAGAAAGCTCATAGGGTCTTTATATTCTTTTAGCACTTTATAAGTGTGTTTATTCTTAGCAGCTTGCAGTTGCTCTAATAGATCCTTCAATTTATTTTCAAGATACTTGTCTTTTTGAGCCAATTCTAAAGATGCAATAGGAAGTAAATTATCTCCGGAAAGTGCATTACCGCTCATAATATGTAAATGAAAAAGCTTTAATTCCTGTAACGCCCCATTTTTATAAAGCTCTATAAGCTGCGTTGTAACTTCTGTTGCTAATTCGATCTTTTCATGATCTAAAGAGAATTTATCTGGATGAGAAAATAACATGGCCTCCCTGTACAGTCTTTTTCGCTCTTTTTCATCTTCAGGATCCTTAGTTTTTAAAGGTTCCTTTTGCTGAATCTTAAGCTCTTTACTTTCTTTAAATTCCTTGCCTTTTTGTTTTTGCTGAAGTTTTTTAAGTTTCTTAGTCTTTTTAAGGTCTTTATACAAAACGCTTAATTCTTGCTCTTCAATAATTAAATCGCTTAAATCCGAACGAAGAATAGATTCAAATTGAAATGTTTCTTGCTGAACTAATTCCAGTTCTTTAGTTGCTACCTCAATTTGTTCTTTGAGCAAACGTTGCTTTTCTAAATTAATATGAATCAGACTATTTTCTTCCATGGCGGTTTTGCTTCAACCTTAGCAAATATAAAGCTTAAGTTAAATTTACTGCCTAATAATTTTCGATTTAGACTTTTGCAGAAATAGAACTTCTTAACTAAAGTTTCCTACAAAAAGTTGTAATATTAAGAATGAAAAAAATTTCAACATTTTTACTTTTATTGCTTTTTATGAATACAGCACAATCACAAGACCTTTCTAAGCATCATTGGGAAGACAGGTTGATTTTATTGCTTACGGAAGATCTTGAAAATGAAGATTTCACCAATCAGCTTCAAGAATTGGAAATGGGATTAAAGGAACTGGAAGATCGAAAAGTAGTTGTTTATCAGGTTTATCAACATCAAATGAAAGTAGGTTTTGCAGAAGGTGCTCAGTGGACCACTGCTACCAATTTGTATAAAAAATATGACGAAAAAGATAGTCCGTTTGAGTTTTATCTAATAGGTTTGGATGGAAAAATCAAATTGAAAGATTACAACTGCATTTCTTTAGATAAAATCTTAGATTTAATAGATTCCATGCCTATGAGAAAAGATAAGATACGTTCTAAATCTTAAGTTTCATTATAAAGTCAACTTAAAAACAACAGCTATGAAGAAAATAATTACCTCCATTTTAGTCACGATTGCTCCATTCATTGGGAATGCCCAAGATAAAGAAGAAGTGAACATCAAAATAATTCCGGTTAGCGAAAATATTTCTATGTTGGTAGGGCAAGGTGGAAATATTGGAATTTTAACAGGGGAAGACGGCACGATCATGATCGATGATCAATTTGCACGACTTTCTGAAAAAATTATGGCTAGTATAAAAACATTAAGTGATAAGCCCGTAAAATTTCTTGTAAACACTCATTTTCACGGAGATCACACCGGTGGGAATGCCAACTTTCAAGAACAAGGCGCTTTAATTCTAGCTCATGATAATGTAAGAAAAAGATTGGCAGCAGATGAAAAGAATAAAGATGGTAAAGGCTTACCAATTATAACTTTTGATAGTGATGTAACGTTGCATTTGAATGATAACGACATTTTGATCACGCATGTTCATAATGCTCATACAGACAGTGATGCATTGGTATATTTCCCAACTGCTAATGTATTGCACACCGGAGACACTTTTTTTAGCGGAGCTTTTCCGTATATAGATCTAAAAAGTGGCGGAAGTATTGATGGAGATATTGCAGCAGCAGAAATAGGGTTAAAACTAATTAATAAACAAACTAAGATCATCCCGGGGCATGGCGATTTGGCAACTTATGAAGATTACTCAAAGTATTTAACTATGCTAAAAGGCCTAAGAGAAAATGTTCAAAAAGCTATAGATTCTGGAAAAGATAAAGATGCTATTATAAAAGATGAAAGTTTAACTAGTGAGTTTTATTCAGATGAAGAGGTGAAAAATGGATTTATAAATGGTCCAAAAATAAGAGAAACACTTTACATGAGTCTTTCAGAACCTAAAAGTAAAGAGGAAACCGAATCTAGAAAATAGGCAGTATTGAAAGCAGCTACCGTTAGTCAGATTAAGAAAGAGCTCAAGTTTAAGTCTTCAGATGAATTGATGGAGCTTTGTTTGCGTTTATCAAAATTCAAAAAGGAGAATAAAGAACTACTCACTTATATGCTTTTTGAATCTGCTGATGAAGAAGCATTTATAGAATCTGTAAAAGCTGAAATAGATGCAGATCTAGAAAATATTAATACCAAGAATTTCTACTACATTAAAAAAAGTCTTCGAAAGATCTTAAAGAACGTTAAGAAGTACATTCGATATTCTCCTAAAAAGGAAACCGAGATCGAGTTGCTTATTTATTTCTGTGAGCAGCTTAAAGATTTTAAGCCTTCCATTAAAAGAAATGCTACCATGATGAATTTGTATAATAGGCAGGTGGCTTCTATTAAAAAAACACTTTCTGGTTTACATGAAGACCTTCAGTTTGATTATGAACAAGAAATTGAAGAGCTAGAAGATTTTTAAACCGATCAGAAAAACAGCGATCACACCTATTTAAACATTTTCGCTATATTTAAGAATGCAAAAAACCTGTTTAGAATGTGGGGAGAAGATTGTTGGTAGAGCAGATAAAAAGTTCTGCAGCGATTATTGTAGAAATGCCTACAATAATAACATCAATAAAGATAGCACCAATCTTATTCGGAATGTGAACAATTCACTCCGGAAGAATTACAGGATCCTTCTAGACTTAAATCCAACAGATAAAACAAAAACCAGCAAATCTAAGCTGCTGGCCAAAGGTTTTAATTTTGAATATTTCACGAGTATTTACACCACCAAGACCGGCAATGTTTACTATTTTGTTTACGATCAAGGCTATTTGCCGTTAGAAGGTGATCTTTATGCCTTGGTAAAACGAAATTAGCAATGCCAATTCTGACCTCTTAATTTTAAGGCAGCACAAAGAATATCTTTTCGGCTTATCTGTCCTATTAATTTTCCGTTTTCTATAATTGGAAATCTTCTGCAATCGTGCTTATAGAAAAGTGATGCACAGTCAAAAATATTCACATTCTTGTCTATGGTTGGCACATCTGTAGCCATAAATTTTTCTATCTGCATGTCGCCAATTGGCATGTTATAATATCTGCTTTCAGAGATCTGTTTCATACAATCCCCGTCAGATATAATACCTACCAGTTCATTGCGCTCATTTACCACAGGAGCTCCAGACATTTTGTTCTTTATTAAAGACTCCATCACTTCCACCACCAATTGCTCTTTTCTAAAGGTGATCAAATTTGTAGTCATATAATCTGAAACCAATATGGGTGCGCTTCTTAATTTTTCGGGCACTGCCCGTTGTCCTTGAAAACTTTTTATCCCCATAACTGTAATTTATTGATTATTAACTATTTAAATATAGGTCTTTATTTTCAGTTTTGGAAGAGCGCCATTATTTTATTTTATTCAGCTTAACTTATTTATCTTTAAACTCTTTATATTTCTTAGACTCTATGCTTAAAAAATTATACCCGCTCTTAGTAGTTATTTTATTGATATTTTCGGTTTGGTTCATATTCTATTCCAGCATGCCAAAAAATGCAGAAGATGAGAATGTTCCTTTAACCCAATTTTCGACTCAAAGAGCCTTTAAGCATGTAGAGAATATCTCGAAACAGCCTCATTTTGTTGGAAGTGCGGCTCATAGTTTGGTCAGAAATTATATCGTAAATCAACTTCAAGTTTTAGGATTAGAAGTTCAAACTCAAGAAGGGTATAGCCTTAATAAAAAAGGCGAATTAACAAGATCTCAAAATATTCTAGCTCGAATTTCGGGTGATGAAAATAGCAAGGCGCTGTTATTAATGACGCATTACGATAGTGCCGGACATTCTTCTTTTGGTGCCAGTGATGCAGGAAGCGGGGTTGCTACAATTTTGGAAGGAGTAAGAGCTTTTCTTGCTAAAAATGAAGCGCATAAGAATGATGTCATCTTACTTTTTACAGATGCGGAAGAATTAGGATTGAATGGAGCCGAACTTTTCATCTCCAAACACAAATGGGCAAAAGATGTTGGTTTGGCTTTAAATTTTGAAGCTCGGGGTAGTGGCGGAAGCTCGTTTATGTTGTTAGAGACCAATAATGGGAACTCTAAACTTATTCAAGATTTCATTAAATCTAAACCGGAATTTCCTGTAACAAATTCTTTAGCCTATTCGGTTTATAAAATGCTGCCTAATGATACCGACCTCACAGTACTTAGAGAACAGGGAAATATTAACGGTTTCAATTTTGCTTTTATAGATGATCATTTTGATTATCACAGTGCAAATGATGTTGCTGCAAATCTTGATCCTGAAACCTTAGCGCAACAAGGGAGTTATTTAATGCCATTGCTAGATTATTTTAAAGATGCAGATCTTCAAGATCTAAATTCATCTGAAGATCTTATCTATTTTAGTTTGCCTTTAGGCAAAATAGTGAGTTATCCATTTTCATGGATCTTGCCGATGTTACTGCTTGGCTGGGTCTTATTTTTGGGAGTTCTAGTTTACGGTTTCTTTAAAAAACGATATACAGTTAAAGAGGTTTTTAAAGGTGCTATTCCTTATTTTATGAGTCTTATTGGAGGATCGCTCTTGGTATATCTGCTTTGGAAATTCGCTATGTTCGTGTATCTCCCATATGCCGAGATGGAAAATGGATTTACTTATAATGG